>Ga0326513_10000008_pt1 | contig 157936 bp, 142 predicted proteins | sample 2_2465_0518_D_FD_203654 | JGI IMG/M metagenome (GOLD analysis project Ga0326513, IMG submission 203654) | Bovine rumen microbial communities from UC Davis, California, United States - 2_2465_0518 | ecosystem: Host-associated > Mammals > Digestive system > Stomach > Rumen | place: USA...
TTTTTTACTGTAAGCTAAAGCAATTCCAACCACCCGCATAGCAGGTGGTTTTATTGTTTCCAAAGCTCCATTTTTCCGCTGGGAAAAACTCCGCAATGGAAACAGGGCATTCTGCCCTACAAAAAAACAGCCGCCGGATCATAACCATCCGGCAGCCGTCCTTTTTTCAATTCATTATCCCTTTAATCCGCGGGTCTGTCTGTCCATATCCTCTACAACGATATCATAGATCTCTCCGAGAGAAGCACCGTATTCCAGAACCTTCCACGGTTCGTTGGTATGAAAATGGATCTTAATCAGTTCCTCATCTCCGCAGGCGATCAGACAGTCACCTTTGAAGTTCTCTGTAATGTAATCGGAAATCTCGTCCTCATCCAGGTCTTCCCCTTCGATGAGCAGCTGTGTATCGTAGCGAAACTCAAGCATGATTCATTCTCCTTCTTCTATTTTCCTGTCGTCTCCGCACGATTCCGTGCAAAGGCCTCTTTATAATTTGATTTATTATACCACCCGAACGGACCATTTGACAAGTTTTCGCACCTCGCAACGATCCGTTCAACAATATTCCTTTCTCAGTGTACTTGCATCAGACGGTAACGTCGACCGGTTTCCCCAGATCCGCGGATTCCGCCGGCAGGATCTCTCCGTTTGATTCCACGCCGAAATATTCCAGAAAACGTGCCGTCGTGCCGAGGAGCACGGGGCGTCCCGGTCCGTCGAGCCTCCCCAGTTCTTCCACAAGTCCGTAATCGATCAGTCTTTTAACGGCATGCGAACTTCCGACTCCCCTGATCTTGTCGATATCGCCTCTCGTGATCGGCTGTTTATAGGCAATGATCGCCAGTGTCTCCATGATAACATTCGTGAGTGCCGGTTTTTTCGGCTGACGTGCGATCCTGATCAAAGTTCCGTAATATTGTTTTTGAGCGGACAGATAATATGTACCGTCCTTTTCGCCAAGGTGAAGGCCTCTGTTCTTCCCTTCCAGCTTTTCAGACAGCTTTTGAAGAAGCTCTTCTGTCTCCTGCTTTGTCCGGCCGACAGCGTCCGCCAGACGCGTCAGACTCAAAGGCTTTCCCGCTGCAAACAGAACGGCTTCCAGTGTCCCCAGCTCTGTAATCGAACCGTCTTCTCTGTTGTTCATTGCCTGTTATCACCTTCCTCATCGCGGAATGTATCCCCGATCAGCGTCTGCTCGTTCTGATCCTCCAGCGAATCGATTTCGATCTCACCGAAGGTCTCCTCCTGCAGCACGCGGATCTTTCCCATCTTCATCAATTCCAGAACGGCCAGGAAAGTCACAATGACCTGCATCTTGCCCTCCTGCTTTTCCAGGAGACGCCGGAAGGACACATGCCTCTTCTTTCGTGTCAGAATCTGGACATAATTCAGCTTATCCGGCAGAGAAACCTTCTCTTTTTCGATCTTGCCGAAGCGGCTTCGGATCGGATCGACCTTGCTCTCCTGCTTCTTTAATACAAAGCGGAAGATGCTGTGCAGCTGATCCAGTGTCACACCTTCCAGCAGCTCATTCGGATCGGCAGCCGGCCGGTACTTCTCTACCTCCTTTGGAAGGATCTGCGGTCGGACAACAACGTTGCCGGCGTTATCCATATACTCCCGCAGCCGTCCCGATATTGCGCGGTACTCCTTATGCTCGAGAAGCTGCTGTACCAGTTCTTCCCGCGGGTCCTCTTCCTCTCCCTCCTCGTTCACTTCACGAGGCAGCAGCATCCGGCATTTGATATCGATCAGCGTTGCGGCCATGACCATGAATTCGCTGGTCACGTCCATATCCGCGCGATCCATCTGCCGGACATAGTCCAGATACTGATCGGTGATCTCCGAGATCGGGATGTCATAGATATCGATTTTGTTTTTATCAATCAGGTGCAGAAGCAGATCCAGCGGTCCCTCAAACGCCTGCAATTTAACGGGAATAGCCATTCAAACGATCTCCATGTCAATGACAACGATTTCACGCGGGTTGCGGATCCTCACCGGAATGGTATGTTCCCCGCATCCGGATGTTACTATAGCAGATTTTCGACCGTTACGGAACAGTCCGTACGAATGACGATTGAAAATTCTGAGGTCCGGCGTCACGGCTCCGTGATGCGCGCCAAAGCGCATAACACCTCCGTGATAATGTCCGGAGAGCGTCAGATCCGCTCCCCAGGCGAGATACTCCTCTGTATAGGACGGATTGTGTGCCAGCAGAAAGGTCAGCTTGTCCTCATCGGGCCTTCCCAGCACTTCGCGGATCTTCCCCACGTCGAGGTCCCGATGATGGAGCCGGTCATAGTAATAAGCCGGCAGTTCATAACCGTAGACCGCAAAGGGGATTCCGCGGATCTCACCTGTTGCGCTGTCGTTTTTCAGAAAAACAACGTCGCAGCCCGCAAGTCCCTTCTCGTACCGTTCCAGAAGATCCCCGTATTGTTCCCGGTAGAGGCCTGCACGATACTCATGATTTCCTTCGCCTGTGTAGACTGTATATCGCTCAGAGAGAGCGCGCATGAAGCGCACTGCCGGTTCCGGAGAGACATTTTTCTTGCCCATGATCATATCGCCGCCGCAGAGCACGAGATCGGGCGAGGCCTCCTCGATCCGGCGCAGCAATTCTTCTGTTTCACCGGTTCCGGCACAGTTATGGAGATCGGAAAGAAAAACGACGCGGATCTTTCCGGCAGGAAGCTTCTTCCCGGAAATCTGTATCCGATATGTTGTTGTCACATATTTTTTCATTCGCTCTCCTTCCTCTTTGATCAAAGACAGGTATGTCCACATGCGGGAAGCCCCATTAAATTTATTCCTCTAAAGATTCACGAAAAAAGCTCCACAGAGGACTGTGGAGCTTTTCATGTGCATTAATTATATTTACGCTTTCTAGCTGCTTCGGATTTCTTTTTGCGACGAACACTCGGTTTCTCGTAATGTTCTCTCTTCCGGATCTCCTGCTGGATGCCAGCCTTTGCACAGCTTCTCTTAAATCTGCGTAAAGCGCTATCTAATGATTCGCCTTCTTTTACGATGACATTAGCCATTGCCCAAACCTAACCTCCCTCCAGTTGTGAAATGTGCTAAATACAACTGTTTGGGTATTTTTGCACTTGTTTTATTATATCATCTATTCCCATATCGTCAAGTAGTATCTTGAAGGAATTTCAGATGAAATTCATATTATTTCAGCATGCCTTCCAGAATCTCCGGAATCTTCGCGATCATCTCATCGATCTTCTCCGGATTCTTTCCGCCTGCCTGCGCCATATTCGGACGGCCGCCGCCGCCACCGCCTACAATAGCCGCAGCCTGACGGATCAGGTTGCCTGCGTGCGCACCCTTCTTCTGTGATTCGTTGCCGGCCATTGTTACAAGGTTGACCTTACCGTTTGCCGACGTTGCCAGTACAACAACGCCGTCGCCGATCTTGTTCGACAGATCAGCGCACAGGCTGATGAGACCCTTCGGATCCATGTCCGGTACGGAAGCAGCCAGTACTTTTACGCCCTTTACTTCCTTGACCTGACTCATGATATCGCCGAGTGATGCGTTGGCAAGCTTAGCCTTCAGCGATTCATTCTCGCTTCTGGCCTCCTTGAGTTCTGCCTGAAGCTTCGCGATATGCTCCGCTACGGTGTCCGGTGTTGCCTTGATGACTTCCGCCGCCTTGTGCAGATCCGCCTCAACGCCGCGGTAGTACCGCATTACGTTTTCTCCCGTCAGAGCCTCGATACGGCGTACACCGGCAGCTACGCCGTTCTCGGAAAGGATCTTGAACTGACCGATCTGGATCGTGTTCTGTACATGCGTACCGCCGCAGAGCTCCGTGGAGAAATCTCCCATGCGGACAACGCGGACACTTTCGCCGTACTTTTCGCCAAAGAGCGCCATTGCGCCGGATTTCTTCGCCTCATCGAGACTCATGACATCCGTCCTTACAGCAAGGCCTTCCGCGATCTTCTCATTGACAAGGTCTTCCACCTTCTGCAGTTCGTCCTTCGTCATCGCCTGGAAATGGCTGAAGTCAAAACGGGTACGCTCCGCATCCTGGAAGGAACCTGCCTGTTCTACATGTGTTCCGAGGATCTCACGGAGAGCCTTCTGCAGCAGATGCGTCGCGCTGTGGTTGCGGCAGGTAGCCATATGGCTCTTCGCGTCGACCGTCAGCGTAACCTCCGCGCCGAGATTGAACATACCGCTCTTAACGCGGCCGATATGCGCGATCTTATTGCCTGCCACGTGCTCAGTTGCCTCTACTTCGAAAACAGCCGCACCCTTGCCGAGTGCCGCAGCTTCCTTCGCTCCTTCTGTATCGGCAGCCGCTCCGAGAACGATGATGCCCTTATCACCGACCTGGCCGCCCATCGTTCCGTAGAACGGTGTCTCCTCTGTGATGATTGCGCCCTTCTGTCCGTCGGCAAGCCCTTCGACCAGAGCATCCTCATCATCCGCATCTTCCGCAAGGGAAGCGATAGCTACGATCTTCGATGTTGCCGTGAGGCTGTCATATCCTACAAAGGCGGAGCTGATCTGCGGATCGATACTGTCATAGACACTTGCCGCATGGCCGCTGTAATCGGACATCTTGCCGGACTGTACACGGTCCTTTCTCGCTGCCTTTTTCTGCTTGTCCATTGCCTCGGCAAAGCCTGCCTCATCAACGGTAAAGCCCTTCTCCTCCAGGATCTCTCTGGTATTGTCCAGCGGGAAGCCGTAGGTATCGTAGAGCTTGAACGCATTCTCACCGGAAAGTTCCTTGCTTCCGGCAGCGTTCATCTCCTCTTCCATCTGCGCAAGGATCTCCATGCCCTGCTCATAGGTCTTGTCGAATTTTTCTTCCTCCGCTTTGATCACACTGAGGATAAAGTCTTTCTTCTCCTCAAGCTCCGGATATCCGGCCTTGGACTCTTCTATAACATTCACAGCCAGTGCCGGAAGGAAGGAGCCCTTGATGCCGAGCTTTCTTCCGTGGCGGACAGCACGGCGGATAATGCGGCGGAGAACGTAGCCGCGTCCGTTATTCGACGGCATGATTCCGTCGGAGATCATGAAGGTCATGGATCTGGCATGATCGGTACAGATACGAACGGAAACATCGGATTCCTTTGTCTCCGGTTTATTATAAGCAATGCCTCCTGCCAGGCTGCAGATCAGATCACGGAGAGATTTCAGCGTATCGACATCGAAGATCGATCCGACATCCTGAACCGCTACTGCCAGTCGCTCAAGGCCCATTCCGGTATCGATGTTTTTCTGTACAAGGTCCGTATAATTGCCCTTGCCGTCACTGTTGAACTGAGAGAATACGACATTCCATACTTCCATGTAACGGTCACCTTCTCCGCCCATGACATCTTCCGGACCGTTGCCGTATTTCTCGCCGCGGTCGTAGTAGATCTCGGTACACGGACCGCACGGGCCTGTTCCGTGCTCCCAAAAGTTGTCCTCCTTGCCGAACTTGTAGATGCGCTCAGCCGGAATATGCATATCGTTGAGCCAGATATCGTAAGCTTCGTTATCATCGACATAAACAGAAGGATACAGACGCTCCGGATCGAGGCCGACGCGCTCAGTCAGGAACTCCCATGCCCACGGAATCGCTTCTTTCTTGAAGTAATCGCCGAAGGAGAAGTTTCCGAGCATCTCGAAATAGGTACCGTGACGGGCCGTCTTGCCGACGTTCTCCAGATCGCCGGTACGGATGCACTTCTGGCAGGTCGTCACTCTCTTGCGCGGCGGGATTTCGGTGCCCTGGAACCAGGGTTTCATCGGAGCCATACCGGAGTTGATGATCAGCAGCGATGCATCGTTATGCGGTACGAGGGAAAAACTGTTCAGGCGCAGACATCCCTTTTCCTCGAAGTAGGAAAGAAACATCTCACGTAACTCATTTACGCCGTATTTCTGCATGTGTATTATCCTCCTGGATACTAATAAAGATTTCTTGGTTAAGTATTCTTCAAATGAAAAAGAGCGCTGATATCCTGATCATGGCAGAATATCAGCGTCTTTTATCATAGCACAGCGGTTTATTTCACGCAAATTTTTTTGAAGTTCTTTTTTCCCTTTTTCACAAGGATTCCATCGCCTTCGAGATCCGCTTTCTTGATAACCGCCTTGATGTCGGTGACCTTGGCATCCGCTACGGTCACGCCGCCCTGCTGGATCGCTCTGCGTCCCTCGGAACGGCTTGCCGCAAGCCCTGCCTTCACAAGTACGGAGATCACGTCGATCGTCTCGTCCTCCGCGAAATCGGAAGCCTCCAGTTCTACGGTCGGGACATTCGCGGAATCGGCGCCACCCGCAAAGAGTGCCTTTGCACCGGCCTCCGCCTTCTTCGCTTCCTCTTCGCCGTGGACCATGCTTGTCAGCTCATAAGCAAGGATCTCCTTTGCCTTATTCAGCTGGCTGCCTTCCCACTTGTCCATCTCATCGATCTGCTCGAGCGGAAGGAAGGTCATCATGCGAAGGAACTTGAGGACATCGGCATCATCCACGTTTCTCCAGTACTGGTAGAAATCGTACGGAGAAGTTTTTTCCGGATCAAGCCATACCGCGCCGCCGGCCGTTTTGCCCATCTTCGTTCCGTCATGCTTCAGGAGCAGATTGATGGTCATCGCCGAAGCATCTTTGCCGAGCTTTTTGCGGATGATCTCGGTTCCCGCAAGCATGTTGGACCACTGGTCATCTCCGCCGAACTCCAGATTGCAGCCGTAGTTCTGGAAGAGCTGGTAGAAATCGTATCCCTGCATCAGCATGTAGGAGAACTCCAGGAAGGAAAGTCCCTTCTCCAAGCGGTTTACGTAGCATCTCGCGCGAAGCATATCATTGACCGAGAAGCACGGGCCGATCTCTCTCATGAAATCCAGGAAGTTAAGGTGACGCAGCCAGTCGCCGTTGTTGACGATCATCGCCTTACCCGGTCCGAAATCGATAAAGCGGCTCATCTGCTTTTTGAAACATTCTACGTTGTGATCGATCGTCTCGGTCGTCATCATCTTACGCATATCGCTTCTGCCTGACGGATCGCCGATCATGGCCGTGCCGCCGCCCACAAGGGCGATCGGTTTGTTGCCCGCCATCTGCAGACGCTTCATCAGCGTAAGCGCCATGAAGTGTCCCACATGAAGGCTGTCCGCCGTCGGGTCGAAGCCGATGTAGAAAGTTGCTTTTCCCGTGTTTACCAGATCGCGTACGACCTCTTCATCCGTTACCTGCGCGATCAATCCTCTAGCCTGCAGTTCTTCGTAAATTCCCATTTCTTTTCCTCCGTTTTTGTAAGTACATCCGAGGGCTCACCGGCAAAAACGTTTCGCCTTTCCGAAACGAACGCACAAAAAAAGCCCTCATCCTAAAGTTTCCTTAGGACGAAAGCTTATCTTCCGTGTTACCACCTAAATTCGCGTCTTCCTCACAGAAGGCGCCTCCATGGGTACATGAATTTCTCCAAACATACCCCGGCGTTGATAACGTTCGCCAACACGCCGCAGCCTACGCAGGATGCCGGATTCTTCCAAAGATCCTTTCGGTGCGGAGCTCGGGGATGTATTCACAGTCGACTCGTTTGTGCGCCTCTCACCGTCCGGCAGCTCTCTGTACGCGTTTTCCGTCTGTTACTTATTCCCTTCAAAGCCATTACATATAACACAATTACTATACGTGGTAAATTCCGGTCTGTCAAGACCTCAAGGCTGCTTCGAACCACTCATGGGTTCTCAATATTTTCCGGATTTCAAAGTTTCTCAAAATTGCCACGATCACCATGTCCGCCCGATTCACTCTGTGATGATATCCTCGATCAGATCATTTCCGTCAGCCGCCGTTGTTGCCAGGGTATCGCAGCGCTCATTCATATCGTGGCCGGCATGTCCCTTGACCCAGTGAAAGGTCACATTGTGCGGCTCCTTCGCCTTCAGAAGTCTCTTCCAGAGATCGACATTTTTGACCGGCTCGTTTTTGCCGCGCTTCCAGCCTTTACGGATCCAGCCTTCGACCCAGTGGTCATTGAAGGCCTTGATCACATATTGTGAATCGGAATACAGGTCGACATCGCAGGGACGAAGAAGCTGCTCAAGTCCGGCGATCGCGGCCATCAGTTCCATCCGGTTATTTGTGGTCCTGACATAGCCCTGAGAAAGTTCCTTCTCGTGAACCGTTCCCCTGGCATCCGTATAGCGGAGGACACAGCCGTAACCTCCCGGTCCGTCGGGGTTGCCACGCGCGGAACCATCCGTATAGATCTCTACTCTCATTTGATGAAATCACCCTTCAATTCTCTGTAGAAGCAGGTATGATTGCCCGTGTGGCAGGCCGCTCCGGTCTGGTCCACAACAGCAAGGATCGTATCCTTGTCGCAGTCGATCCGAAGTGACCTTACATGCTGGATATGTCCGCTCGTAAGCCCTTTGGTCCATAGTTCGCTGCGGCTGCGGCTCCAGTAGGTCATCAGTCCCGTTTCCAGTGTCTTGTTATAAGATTCTTCATTCATGTAGGCCAGCATCAGAACCTCACCGGTCCCGTATTCCTGCACGATGCAGGGAACAAGCCCATTGCTGTCCAATTTAAAATCCGACCAGCTGAGATTTGCCGCGCTTTCCATCAGAGACTTCCTTTCGTGGACAGTACGTCCGTAATTCTGGGATCCAGGGTTACAGCCACGTCAAGCGCTTTCGCGAAGGCCTTGAAAAGTGCCTCGATCTTGTGATGATCATTCATGCCGTCCAGGATCTTCATGTGCAGGTTGCATCCCGCGCTGTAGGAGATCGCGTAGAAAAACTCATGCACCATCTGCGTACTCATATCTCCGCAGCGGTCACTCTCAAAGTCACCGGTAAATACAAAATACGGTCTTCCCGACAGATCGATCGCCGTAAGAACGAGTGTCTCGTCCATCGGCAGAATAACGCTTCCGTAGCGGCGGATCCCCGCCTTATTGCCAAGCGCTTTCGCGATCGCGTTTCCGAGCACGATGCCGGTATCCTCGATCGTGTGGTGATCATCAACGCGAAGGTCTCCCTCTACTTTCACGGTCAGATCAAAGAGGCCGTGGCGGGCAAAGCCCTCCAGCATATGATCAAAAAAGCCCACACCCGTATCAATATCGTATTTTCCGGAGCCGTCCAGATCGATCGTCACCGAGATCTTCGTCTCGGCCGTCTGTCTCTCAACGGTTGCGATTCTGTCTGCCATACTTCTACCTCACTTTATCAGTCTTCTTCGTTCTCAAAGCGGACAGCGATGGAATTGGCATGCGCTGTCAGCTGTTCGCATTTCGCGAACTGCTCGATGTCCTTATGGATCGCTTTGAGTGCCTCTCTGCTGTAATGGATAATGCTTGATTTCTTTACAAAATCATCGACACAGAGCGGGCTGAAGAACCTCGCGGTACCGCTTGTCGGAAGAATGTGATTCGGTCCCGCAAAGTAATCGCCGAGCGGCTCCGAACTGTATTCACCTACGAAGATCGCTCCCGCGTTGCGGATCTTGGTCATCACCTCGAAGGAATCCTTCATGATGATCTCCAGATGCTCCGGCGCGAACTCATTCGTGGCATCAATGGCTTCCTGTTCGGTCTCTGCTACCAGAATGCAGCCGAAGTTATCGATCGACTTGCGGATGATCTCTTCTCTGGACAGTACCTTTGTGAATGCCTCGACCTCACGGTCGACCTCTTCCGCAAGTTTGCGGCTCGTCGTTACGAGAACGGCGGATGCCATCTCGTCATGCTCCGCCTGGGACAGCAGATCGGCAGCCACAAAGCGCGGATTTGCCGTCTCATCGGCCAGTACAAGGATCTCACTCGGTCCCGCGATCGAATCGATGCTGACATTTCCGTAAACAGCCTTCTTCGCAAGCGCGACGAAGATATTTCCCGGTCCGACGATCTTGTCTACCTTCGGTACGCTCTCGGTCCCGTAAGCAAGCGCCGCGATCGCCTGCGCTCCTCCGATCTTGAAGATATGATCGGCACCGGCTTCGCCAGCCGCCACGAGAACGGCCGGATTGACCTTTCCTTCCGCATTGCACGGCGTCGTCATGATCACCTCATTCACACCGGCCGTTTTTGCCGGAATGATATTCATCAGAACGGAGGACGGATAAGCCGCCTTGCCTCCCGGAACATAAACGCCGACGCGCTGCATCGGTGTGATCTTCTGGCCGAGGATCGTTCCCTGCTCTGTCGTGGTGATCCAGCTGTTCTGCTTCTGTTTCTCATGGAAGCTGCGGATATTGACAAGCGCCTTCCTGATCACATCGACCAGGGACGGATCGACCAGTGTGTACGCCTCTTCGATCTCTGCCTTTGTGACCTCGATGGTATCCTTTGACAGCTTTGCCTTATCAAACTTTTCCATATAAGCGAAGAGAGCCTCATCGCCCTTTGCCTTGACATTTTCGATGATCTCCCGGACGATCGCTTCCTGGGTGCCGAACTGAACCGGACTCCTGTTCAGGAATTTCTCACGGACATCATTCTTTGTATTTTCATTTAATTCAACGATCTTCATTCTATCTCTCCTGTAAACTCCGCCTGCTGTATCCGAATATATAATATAGTTAAAGATTATTCTGGATCGCGTGGATCAGCTCGGTGATCCTCGCATTGTCCATTTTCATACTGACCGGATTTACGACCATACGTGCCGACAGGGGGCAGACTTCCTCGAGTACGGTAAGTCCGTTTTCACGCAGTGTGCTGCCCGTTTCAACGATATCCACGATAACCTCGGACAGACCGACGATCGGTGCCAGCTCGATGGATCCGTTCAGCTTGATCAGCTCGACGGTCTGGTTCTTTTTGTTGTAGAAATAGTCCTTTGCGATCTTCGGATATTTGGTCGCCACTCGGATCAGCTGGTTGTGCTGCAGGTATTCTGCCGCGGAAGCCGGTCCGCAGACACACATTTTACACTTTCCGAAGCCCAGGTCGAGGACCTCGTAGATCTTGCGGTTTTCTTCCATGATCGTGTCCTTGCCGACAACGCCGATGTCGGCAGCGCCGTATTCAACATAGGTCGGAACATCCGGTCCCTTCGCGAGGAAGAAGCGCAGGCCGTATTTCTCATTGGTGAAGATCAGTTTTCTGGTATTCTTATCCTTCATCTCCTCACAGGAGATTCCGATTTTCTCGAGAAGCCCCATCGTCTGGTTGGCGAGGCGGCCCTTGGTAAGAGCGATTGTCAGATATCTCATCGGTTTCCTCCGTTCGCGTACGCGCTCATATCAACGGTTTCGGTGCTTCCGTTTTTCAGATTGATGGCATAGGCTTCTGTCTCATTGCGGAAATAGATAATGCCGCCGAACTGATTTCTGATGCCGTAGGCTCTGTAATCGTCCAGCACCTTGCCCTCTTCAAAGCGGATGCATGCCACATCAAGGTGCTTTACCCTCTGGTCATTGGCAAAGGCAACCGCTTCTGCCTCAAGGACTTCCGGATACAGGACCATCGTCTTGATATCCTCAACGGGAAGTCTGACTCCCTGTCTGTCACAGGCTGTCAGAAGCGAGTCGATCTCCGTGGTAAAGCCGACAGCGGCCGAGTTTTTGCCGAAGTGCTCGATCAGGCGGTTGTAACGTCCGCCCTTGATCAGCGCGTCTCCCGATCCATAGGTATAAGCCTGGAAAGTAATTCCGGTGTAGTATTTGTATTCCGAAACCATGCCGAGATCAAAGGTCACATAATCGGTGCAGCCGTGTATGCGAAGCAGTTCATAAATCTTCTGCAGACGGAGGATCGCCTCTCTCGCATCCTTATTTTCCGTTCCCTTTAAAGCGTTCTGGAGGACCGTGGTGTCTCCGAAAAGTTCCGGGAGCTTATTGAAAGCATCCTTCAGATCGGCACGTAGATTCAGTGTGTTGACAAGCTCCTGCGCGCCGAAACGGTTCTGTGCCGCCAGAAGGGATCGGAGCTGCTCGGAAGTTTCCTCGTCGAGAGCCGCTTCCTCGCAAAGTGCCCGGAAGTATCCGACGTGGCTCAGGGAGACCTGGAAATTCGGAAGACCGGCGCGGCGCATAACATTCACAACGAGCGCAATGATCTCCGCATCCGCCTCCGGGCTGTCGTCGTTGAGATACTCGACGCCCATCTGCGTGCTTTCCTTCAGGCGGCCCTGCAGACCGGAGTAGTTTACATATACATTTCCGTGGTAGCACAGACGGAGTGGCATCTCCTCATCCGCGAAATACATCGATACGGCTCTCGCTACAGATGGTGTGAAGTCGGGCCGCAGTACAAGCGTATTGCCGTCATGATCGAAGAATTTGTACAGGCTTCTTGAAGGCGTGGTTCCCACTTCCTTCGCAAAAACGTCAAAGAACTCGATCGAAGGTGTCTCGATGCTCTGGTACCCGTAGGATCGAAGCAGCTTCTCGATCTGTCTCTCAATATATCGCTTCTTGTCACACTCACGGCCGAAGATATCTCGAACGCCGTCGGGTGTATGGATCAGATTTTTCATAAAATGGTCTCCTCTTACTTGGACGCTTTAGTCTGCTAACATATTACCATAAGAAACACGTCTGTCAACCCCTGTTTTCCAGATCTTTCTGAATACCTTCCAGATACGGAACGAGTACGCCCGCCTTTGACGTCAGGAAATACCGGGGATCCAGCTCTTCTATGCGGAAACGCTTGATTCCGCCGTCCTCCGCTCTCTTCCAGAATTTCATCATTTCTTCGTAGCGCAGGTAGTAATACTCATCCCTGGATGAATAAAAGATCAGCAGGAAAGCGACGCCCTGCTGCCTCTCAAAATCGCCCATGAAATCCACCTGATGCTGATGAATATTTGCCAGCGGAAATGAATCGGTCTTGCATTCCTTCGCGTCAAAACAGACAGGGATCCCCTGAACCGCCCCGATATAGTCGACCGTACTTTTCTGATCAAAATAGGCCAGTGTAATATGATGACTCGCCTTGTCGATATTGATCGGTGTGATGGGCGTCGGTACCTTCTGGATCAGTGCCAGGCCGTTTGTCCTGTATTGTTCATTTGTCCGGTTGATCAGATCCTCGAGTGTCGAACCCCGGAGACCTCTCGAATTCCAGGTGCTCATGCTTCCTCTTTCGCCGGATCGTACCAGCCTTCGCCCGCGCCGCCGATGACCTTCATCTTGTTCAGCGGCCAATAACGGAAAAACGCCTTGCCGAGGATCTTATCTCTTCTCACAAAGGGATTTTCCCAATAGCGGGAGTCCTTGGAATAAACGCGGTTATCACCGAGGCAGAAATAGGAATCCTCCGGCACCGTGATCGGATAGGTCAGATTGCCGCCGACCGTAGAGTCCGGTTCTGCGCAGAAACTGTCTTCGAGCGGAATTTCCGAACCGTTCACATAGACGTCTCCGTCATGAATATCGATCGTATCTCCCGGCAGACCGATGACTCTCTTGATGAAGAGCTTGCTCTCATCATCCGGGTATTTGAAAATAATGATATCGTAACGCTGCGGATCACTGAACTTGTAGACGAGACGGTTGCCGAAAATATTGTCTCCCGTCATGATCGTCGTCTCCATCGAGGCAGACGGGATCTTCGCGTTTACGATAACGAAGGACTGCAGAACGATCATAACGACCACGGCGATCGCGATCAATTTCACGTAATCCCAGATCTCCCTGCCCAGACTGCTCTCTGCCTCCTGCTTTGCCTCTCTTCGGTCTTTTCTGGCAGCTCTTCGTGCCTCAAAGGCCGCATCCTCAAGTTTTTCGGCTACTTCATCGGCGCTTAAAGTTTTCCGGCTGCCCGAAGCTTCCTCTTTTATTTCTTTGATCTCTTTGTTGTTCTCTGTCTCTTTATTCTTCTTGTCACCGGATTCTTTTGCCATCGGGACCGAGTACCTCCTGAAGTTCTTGCGCAAGCGGCGCGGTCACTGTCCTGCCGGAAAGTGCCTTCCATGTGTCCTCCGCAGGAAATGTGATCTTCCACGCATGAAGGAACTGCCGCTTTAAATGATATTTTTCCGCCATTTGCCTGTTTAGGCTGCTCTCGCCATATTTTACATCACCGGCAAGCGGATGTCCAATGCTCGCAAGATGACTGCGGATCTGATGCGTCTTGCCCGTGATCAATCCGACCTTCAGCAGCGTGCAGTCAATATCCGTCCTGTAGAGAAGCGGCTCGATCGTAGTCTCGATCGGATCCGCATTTTCCGTCTCCGCATCCAGGATCCTGACGGTATTGGTCCGCGGATCCTTGATCAGCCAGGCCCGGATCCTATCGCTCTTCTCCACTTTTCCCTTCACGAGCGCCAGGTAAAACTTCTCAAGCGTTCTTTTCTTCAAGGCCTCCGACAGCTCGCGGGCTGCGGTCAGCGTTTTTGCCGCTATGATCAGACCGCTCGTGTTGCGATCCAGGCGGTTGACGACAGAAGGCGCGTACATACGCATCCGCTCCGGCGTCAGCTCTCCCTTTTCCTCCAGATAGGCACGCAGCATCTCGTTGATCGAGACATCCCCGCTGTCTGCCTTCTGGGAAAGGATCCCCGCCGGCTTATTGATGATCAGCAGCTGCTCATCCTCATAGACGATCCTGGACGGTTCGAGAGGTCTGATTCGTTTCCTCACCTTTCTCTCATCGGTCTTTCCTGTTTCGTCTTTTGTTCCTCGGAAACGCTCGAAGGTCTCATCGGAAAACCAGATACGTACCGTATCCCCGGTTTTCAGAAGTTCCTTCCCGGTCGCTTTTTTCTCATTCAGCGTAATATTCTTCTTGCGCAGCATTTTATATAAAAAGCTGGATTCAGCTTCCGGAAGATATCTCTTCAGAAACTTATCCAGCCTCTGCCTCTCTTCGGCAGCCGTTATACATACTTCTTTCATAGGGAAATTGCCTGCATGATCGCTATTTCAAACGGATATCTGTCTTCTTCATAGTCGCTGTTTTTCTCGGCCAGCTGTGCCACCCTCTCGAGATACTTGTCCTTTTGATCGAAGATCTTCACGGTCATCTTGTATCCCTGCTGCCGGAAGGACTTGCGGATGTGGTCTTCCATAAAAGCAATGTACTGCGGTTCTTTCTTCTCGGAAGTATAACAGGCAACAAACGGGCCGCAGATCGCCGTCGCGTCGAGAAAGAGGTTTTTATCTCTTGTCGTGAGAAAGAGCTCATACATCATATGAAGATCGCCGCTCACAGAACTGATCTCACGGTGCAGTTCCGGATCCATCGGTTTTCTCAAAGAGACCATGACCAGCTTGACTACCGCCATTGCCAGCGGAATACCGCCGACCGCGGCGATGATCGTATAGATATTGCGGCGGTCGCCCCCGTTCAGATAATAACCTGCCGCGAAGACGCCGAAATCGATGACCGCAAAGAGCACAGTCAGAAGGATGCTCTTCCTTCTCTGACTTTTGATATATCCAAAATCACCTTTGTTAATCTTCAATCCTCTTAACTCCTTGTCCCTGCCGGTTGCTCTGCGCCTTATACGCCTGCGCGATCAGATCGAGCTGATCATGATAATGAATAAGCGCCTCCATATCCTCTGTCTGGTAGATCCGGTAAAACTCCTCCTGGATCTTCTCCACCTCACGCTGCGAGGTCAGGCGATAGAGGCTTTCAATGGTGCTGACGATATCTTCGACGCAGTTATAGCGCAGCTGCGACGAAAGCTGCGCGTCCATAATATCATCCCGCACAGAGGACATTTCATTGTCCAGCGAGATGATCGCTCCGGCTGCGTTGGTAAGGCGGCTTCCTACCTTCTCCGGGATCCTGCCCTTGTACTTGTACTGCAGCGAATGCTCGACGGTCGCCCAGAAGTCCATGGCCATCGTTCTGATCTGGATCTCAACCTGTACATCCTTTGGCCCGTCGATCGTATTGACCGTGTAGATCCCCACCAGATGATAGCTCCTGTAACCGCTCTTCTTCTGGTTGCGGATATAATCCTTGACCTCCGTCACGCGGATGTCCGTCCGCCTGGTGATTACATCGGAGACTTTATAAATGTCCTCGACAAACTGGCAGATGATACGCACACCGGCGATATCCTCCACCTCATCTTCCATTCGATCAAAGGAAATGTTCTTCTTCTGCATCTTGTCCAGAATACTGGAAATGCTTTTCACACGTCCCAGGACCTGCTCGATCGGACAGTAAATTCCCTGCTGATGATACTCATCCTTTAGTTTTCTGAATTTAAGCGTAAGTTCATCCACTGCCATTTCGTAAGGCACCAGAAGCTTATGCCACAGTAAAATATCCATTTATCCTCCGAACCGGGAAAAACTATCATTTCCCGAAAATGAAAAAAGGAGCTGTCGCACCGATAATACGCATGAACAGGCATTCACGATATATTATCCGTGTGACAGCTCCTAAAAGGTCATTTATTATTCGTCATCTTCATCAAGATCATCGTAGCTGTCAGCTTCCTCTTCTTCGGCTGCCGGTGCAGCTGCTGCGGAATCTTCCATCGGAGCAAGTTCACTTCTGTTCTGGTTTACCAGATCGTAATAGTTCTGGATGGATGATGAAAACGCGGTATATTTCTCACCGACTTCCGCAATGGTATTGCCCATGATCGAGGAAATATTTGCCAGAAGCTGATCGGTATAACTGATTGCGCTGGTACGAATATTGTTCGCATCCTGCTGTGCGGAATTCAGAATATCCTGTGCCTGCTGGTTTGCGGCGTTTACAGTCTCATTAGCCTGCGCATAAGCGGCTTTCATGATCTCAGTCTCGGAAACTCTTCTTCTTGCGTCTTCTTCCGCTTCCGCAACGATATTGTCCGCCTTGGACTGCGCGTCTGCAAGGATCGCGTCTTTGTTGCCAATGATCTTCTGATATCTCTTGATCTCATCCGGTGTCTTTAAGCGAAGTTCGCGGAGAAGCTCCTCAAGTTCTTCTTTATTTACAATGATCTTTGTCGTCGATAACGGCTGATAACGACAATTTTCTACATATTCTTCGATTTCTTCAATGATCTGTTCAATTCTGCTGCTGCTCATTTACAATACTCCTTACCCTCGAATTAATAACCCTCATACCTTGTGAATATATCGCCGCAGCCGGATCCTACTGCCTTGCGGAAACCTTCTCATGAATCAGATCAGCAATAAATGCCGGTACAAATTCACTGATATCGCCGCCGAAGCTGGCCACTTCCTTCACCGTAGTCGAACTGAGATATGAGTACTGCATCGAGGTGAATAAGAATGTCGTATCCACATCCGGTGCCAGTTTCTTGTTTGTCTGAGCCATCTGAAGCTCGTACTCAAAGTCTGTGATGAGTCGAAGTCCGCGGACGATAACACCCGCATGACAGGACTTTGCAAAATCTACGGAAAGGCCTTCAAAGGCCACTACTTCCACATTAGAAATCCCACTGGTAGCTTTCTTTAGTATATTAACACGTTCATCTACAGAAAACAACGGAGTTTTTGCAGAATTATGCAAAACTCCGATGATGACGGTGTCGAATAATTTTGATGCTCTCTCGATAATATCCAGATGACCGAATGTCATCGGATCAAAGGTTCCGGGATATACTGCTATCATTCGTCTGTCCCCCTTCGGCGTCTCAAAAAGAGATGCTTGTTGGTCTTGTATTTCTTTACTCTGGTGCATGTGTAGCCCGATTCCTCAAGCCAGTCAAAATTCGTATCCAGCGATGCTTCTACTACAAATAATGTATTTTCATTCACACAGTGAACATCTGACATTGCCTGCAGGGCCTCTTTTTCAAGGTCTTTGTTGTATGGCGGATCCATGAAGATTATGTTAAACGGCGCTTCCCCGTCAAGGGCTTTCACCGCAGCCCTGGCATCCATCTGCAGGACCCTCGCTTCGGCTTCCAGATGTGTGAACTTCAGATTCTCACGAATTACCGAGACCGCACCGCGGTTATCATCCACAAAGCAGGCAAAAGAAGCTCCTCTGCTCAGCGCTTCGATCCCGATAGCCCCGCTTCCGGAAAACAGGTCAAGAAAACGGCAGCCCGGAATATCATACTGGAGCATATTGAATAATGTCTCCTTAATTCGGTCTGTCGTCGGTCTTGTATTATTCCCTTCAAGCGTCTTCAGCGGAAGGCTTCTGCACTTCCCTGCGATTACTCTCATCGATCGAAATCCTCTTTGTACTGAATTCTCCAGTCCAGATCGCCCCGGTCGAGACCCATGATCAGCATCTCCGCCGTCGCAATATTGGTCGCGATCGGAATATTGTACTGGTCACAGCAGCGGATGATCTTATTCACATCCGGTTCACGCGGACTGGTAATAGCCGGGTTGTAGAAAAATATTACCATATCCATATCATTGCGTTCAACCATTTCCGTAAACTGCTTGTCTCCGCCAAGACTTCCCGCAAGGAATTTGTGGATATGCAGATTCGTGACGTCCTCGATGCGTCTGCCCGTAGTACCTGTGGCATAGATCTCATGCCTCATAAGGATACCCTTATAGGCAATGCAGAAATCTTCTATCAGACTTTTTTTGCTGTTGTGTGCGATTATTCCAATATTCATTGAGCCGGGCCTCCATTTCGTACGATAGCGTCTTTTTCATTAAAAATATTATAACAAATGCACAAAGATATTGCAAGTCAATATTATTTTTTATGAAATATATCCAGTTTCAGGATGGAAATTTGATCACAGTTCAATTTTATTCTTCACACATACTCACGTGCAACGAAAGGAGCTGACACATCGGATCAACACTCCTTTGCGTCAGCTCTGTTTCTTGAATTTATGATGCCGGTTGTTATCAGATAGCGAAGCTTCCGATTTCTTCTCCGTCATTGATTACGTAGTAAGCGGTGTTCTCTTCCGGCTTAACGTAAACTTTAACGTCCTTCGGAGCTGCGGTTTTGTTCTTGGATGCCCAGATTTCATCAACCTTTGCAAGAAGATCAGCATAAACGACCTCTTTGCCTGCATACTGCAGAACTACATTGGTCTTTGGCTCAGCTTTCTTTGCTGCAGTTCTCTTTGCCGGTGCCTTCTTCGGAGCGGCAGCTTTCTTAGCCGGTGCTTTCTTCACTGCGGCAGCCTTCTTAGCCGGTGTCTTTGCTGCGGCTTTTACTTCCTTAACAGCAGTCTCTGCTGTCTCTTTTGCCTTTGCAGCAACAGTCTTTACATCTTTCTCAGCTTTCTTTACTGTCTCTGTTACTTTCTCTGCTACAACTTTCTTCTCTTCTGCCATTTTCATGACCTCCCTGGAAAAAATGAATGTTTTACTTCTTCGAAAAACAGTTTTTTGTTACTCTTTTGAATCTAACAATTACTAATATTATTCTCTTTTTATGTTCATTTCAAGGTTTCAAGGTTTTTTTGTAAATAATACATAGCATAATCTGTTTTTGAGCAATTTTGTCGTACAAATCAACGGAACATCAGAGTCCTTCCGCCTCGTCGCGCCTTGCCATATAGGCATCCAGCGCTTTTTTGAGTTCTTCGTCCTGCGGCAGTGACAGGTCGGGATCCAGCGACAAAATATCGCCCGCAGCCTCCTCCGCCGTCTTCAGGATATCCCGGTCGCGATAGATATCCGCCGCGTTGAAGAGCGCTATTCCGCTCTGCCGTACGCCGAACAGATCGCCGGGGCCGCGGAGTTTCAGGTCTTCTTCCGCGATAAAGAAACCGTCATTGGAGCGATTCAGGACCTCAAGCCGTTTGGATGTTTCGCTTTTCCCGTCTCCCTGCATAAAGATACAATAGGACTGCGCATCGCCGCGCCCCACACGGCCCCGCAGCTGATGAAGCTGGGCAAGTCCGAAACGCTCGGCATTTTCGATCATCATGACCGTGGCATTCGGCACATTGACGCCTACCTCCACAACGGTCGTCGAAACCAGAATATTCGTCCGCCCGGAAGCAAAATCCTCCATGACCCTTTGTTTTTCCTTTGGTTTCATTCTTCCGTGCAGCGCCGAAACCGTGATCTCCGGTCCAAATCGTTTCTTCAGTTTCTTACTGTAATCAGTGACATTCTGACAGTTCTGCAGTTCTTCATTTTCTTCCACCATCGGGCAGATCACGTAGACCTGGTGTCCTGCTTCGATCTCCTTCTCCATAAACCGGTAGGTCGTTTCCCGGTAGTTCGTCCCTACGACACAGTTCTTGATCGGTTTGCGTCTGGCCGGCATCTCGTCGATAACGGAAATATCCAGATCTCCGTACAGGATCATGGCAAGCGTGCGGGGGATCGGCGTGGCACTCATGACAAGGACGTTCGGCTGGTATCCTTTCTCCTCCAGGATCTCCCTCTGTCTCACACCGAAGCGGTGCTGCTCATCGGTGATCACGAGAGCCAGTGTCTGATAATTTACCTTCTCCTGAATCAGCGCGTGTGTGCCGATGATCATTTTCGCCTTTCCCGACTCGATCTTCTCATAGAGGAGACGTTTTTCCTTCGCGGTACGACTGCCGGTCAGAAGGACCGGTTCCGTGTCGATCCCGTTATCGGCCAGAAGCTTTGTCAACGCTTCATAATGCTGCTGTGCCAGCACCTCCGTCGGGACCATGAGCGCGCTTTGAAAGCCATTCTCATAGGTCTGGATCATGGCCAGGAAGGCAAGGATCGTCTTGCCGCTTCCTACGTCTCCTTGGATCAGCCGGTTCATCAGCCGGTCCCCCTTGAGATCCCGCTCCAGCTCGCCCCAGACAGCACTTTGCGCGCCAGTAAGCGGATAAGGAAGACTCTCGATGACATCCTCCGTTTTCCACACCGCCTTCATCGGAAAATGATTGACTGCGCCGCTCGTACGCTCCCGCAGCATCCGGACTCCCAGCATGAAGAGCAGAAATTCATCGAATACGATTCGGCCGCGTGCCTCCAGAAGGGTCTTTCTGTCATCCGGAAAATGGATCTTCGAGACGGCATAGTTCAATTCTGCCAGATGGTATCGTTCGCGGATCTCAAACGGCAGAATCTCGCGAAGGATCGTGTGTCCTCTCATTGCCTCGGCGACGCATTTCCGGATCATATTATTCGTGATGCCGGCGGTCAGCGGATAGATGGGTAGAAGCTGTCCTGTCAGTTCATCGTATGCGGCCGCAGAGAACAGTTCCGGATGTTCCATATAACGCCTTCCGCTCTTTTCCGTAACGAGACCGCGAAAAACGTATACCGCACCGGTTTTGATCGTATTACGGAGAAAAGGCATGTGGAACCAATTTACCTGAAGGCTTCCCGTTTCATCCGAAAGCTGCAGCATCGTGATCGAATTGCGGCCGAAGGTCTTGACGGCAGGCTTTCGGGTAACGGCAGCGATCACCGCGTTCTTTTCACCCGGAACGACCTCGCCGCACCGCACGGCCGGTTCATAAGAATCGTAATCCCTCGGGTAATAGCGGATCAGATCATCGATCGTATTGACACCGAGTGACGCGAACAGCTTCTCCGTCTTCTCTCCTATTCCTTTTATATTCCTGAGCGAACCTGCATCGATCGGCATCTCGTTCTCCTGTTCTTTCACAGCAAGAGCCACCGGACCTGCTTTGATAAGCCGGTCCGGTGGCCCGGATCATACTCTCTTGAATTTGTACGGGATCACTCCACGGAGATCACACAATAATATACCGGCTGACCGCCTGCATTGACTTCCACATCAATATCCGGATACTTTTCGGAGATCTTCTGCGCGAGACGATTTGCATTCTCTTCGGAATACTCCTGTCCGTAATAAACACTGATCAGTGCCGCGTCATCAAACATCATCTTGTCGACCGCCTCGGCGGAAACCTCCATGATGTCACTTCCCACACCGATAATACCGCTGTCGCCGACAGCCATGATATCGCCCTGATGGATCTCCACGTTATCGATCGTGGTATCTCTTACCGCGTAGGTGATCTCTCCGGTGCGTACCGTCTGGATCATCTCGAGCATCGTAGACTGGTTTTCTTCAACCGTCGCATCCGGCGCATAATTCAGAACCGCGGTAATTCCCTGCGGAACGGTCTTGGTCGGGATAACGATAATGTTTTTCTCCTGAACAAGCTCCTTCGCCTGATTGGCAGCCATAATGATATTCTTGTTATTCGGGAACAGGAAAATGTTCTCCGCATTGACAAGGTCGATGGCATTGAGCACATCCTCTGTGCTCGGGTTCATTGTCTGGCCGCCGGAGATCACATAATCAACGCCGAGGCCGTCGAAGATCTCTTTGAAGCCGTCACCGACGGAGACCGCGATAAAACCCACCTTCTTTGCGGGTGCAGCTTCCGCGGCTGCCTTCTTCTGTTCCTTTGCCAGCTTAGACGCATCCGGGAAGATCAGCTCGTGAGATTCCTCCAGCTTTTTGTTACAGATCATGACAGAAGTGACCGGCCCGTAGGAAACCGCTTTTGTCAGAACCATACCCGGATCATTGGTATTCAGATGAACTTTTACCATATCGACATCCGGTACGATCACAATGCTCTCACCGAGAGAATTGAGGAAAGCGCGGAACTCATCGATCTGTGCCTGCGGCATCGGACGGTCCACATTGATGATGAACTCCTCCGCATAGGCAAACCGGATATTCTCCTCGACAGTTGTCTCTTTCTTCGGTTCCGGCTTTTCAAAATTAATATCGATCTCCTTGCCGAGAAGCGCGTCATAAGCGCCCTCGAGGATCGTCATCAGACCCTGGCCGCCGGAATCGACAACGCCCGCTTCCTTCAATACCGGAAGCATTTCCGGTGTTCTGGCAAGTACCTGATTACCGTATTCAATGATCGATCCCACATAGTCTTCCACAGACTGCTGCCCGTCCGCAAGTTTCACGGCAATATCCGCCATTCCCTTGGCAACGGTAAGGATCGTACCTTCCTTCGGTTTGATGACCGCTTTATAAGCCGTCTCAACTGCCTTTACGCAGGCATCGGCGATCAGATGGTTATCAACTGCGTCCGATGCTTTGATCACCTTGGTGAAGCCTCTGAAAAGCTGCGACAGAATAACGCCTGAGTTTCCTCTGGCTCCTCGAAGCGATCCGGAAGAAATCGCCTTGGAAAGGGTCTTCATCGTGATGTCGTCAAGCTTCTGCACCTCATTTACCGCAGACATGACGGTCATCGTCATATTCGTTCCGGTATCGCCGTCCGGCACCGGGAATACATTCAGTTCATTGATCCAGTCCTTCTTTACATCCAGGTTATGTGCTCCCGCAAGGAACATCTTGGAAAGCAGGGCCGCATCGATTGATTGATATGACAAAATAAATTCCTCCTTACGATCAGTCGATCACACGCACGCCTTCTACACGGATCCGTACATGTTCAACCTTCATTCCGGTGAATTCCTCTAATTTGTATTTCACACTATCGATCAGATTCTGGGAAACAGCCGAAATGCTCACACCGTACGCAACGATGACATGGAACTCCAGAGAGATCCTGTTATCCTCGATCTCAACGTTGATCCCGTGTTTCAGGCTGTCCTTTTTCAGAAGTTTGACCAGACCATCCTTCATATTGACCGCCGCCATACCTACAATGCCGAAGCATTCAACCGCAACGCTTCCGGCGTAGGTGGCGATGACATCCGGATTGATGATCACTTCGCCTAAGTCCGAATTAACTCGTCCCTTCATATTCAGGCTCCTTTCTTCTATAAAACAACTTTCAGTATAACTGATTTGCCCGTAAAAGGGAATACCTGCTACAAAAAAACGGAGTCCCGAACGAATCGAAACTCCGCATCTTTTCTCTAAATCATTACGGAAACGTAAAGTTAAACACGCTCAACTTTTCCGCTCTTCAGGCAGCTGGTACATACGTACATTCTCTTGTTGCCTTCCTCAGTCTTTACGCGAACGGACTTTACATTCGCCTTCCACATTTTGTTGGATCTTCTATGAGAATGGCTTACCTGATTACCAAAATAAACGGCTTTTTCGCAAACTGCACATTTTGCCATGATTACACCTCCTTGAACGAAAACTTGAGCGCGAATAGATTACGGCTCACAACACTTGCATATTTTATCAGACCCGTGTCATATTTGCAAGTGATTTTTTTATTATTCGTCAAAATTCAGATCTTCCTCTTCCGAAGTGCCTGCGGCGGTGTTTTTGATCTTCGTAATGATATCCGGTGCCATATCCAGGATCTTGGCAACCGCATCCTGATTCTTCAGGTTCACGAGCTTTGTCGTACCGTCCTTGGCGATCATCAGCACGGCTGCCGGGCTGACCTTTGCGCCGAGTCCGCCGCCGCCGTTGTTGCGTGCACTGGAGTTGAACGCGCCTGCTCCCAGACCGAAGGAAATGTCCGCAAGCGGGATCATGGTACTCTCTCCGACCTTGACCGGCTCACCGACTACTGTCTTCGTGCTGAGAAATGTGTCCAATCCTCTGAACAGGGAACTGATATTCTCCTGGAAATCTTTGCCTTCTTTATTTTCTGCCATGGTTACGGCCTCCTTTACCCTCATTTTTCTTATTCTTTGTATCTTTTTTGGCTGTGCTGCCTTTGGCTGCTTTGTTCTTCGAAATTTTCTTTTTCGTATTCTTGATACGATTGATCAGGATCCTTACATCCTTATCGAGAATGACCCTGATCACCTGCACGAGCACGACTGCGAGAATGATGCGGCCGCTTGCGGTCACATCCGCTTCCAGCTTTTTCTCCTCAAAGTCCGGCTTGATCTCAAGCTTTTCCGGAATGACCGGATAAAACATGGCAATCGCGCCGAGTGCCATGCCCGTCTTCGAGGGATCGTCAAAGCCGAACTCGACCGATCCCTGTATCTTCCTCGGAAGAATGTGCCGGATCAATGCAATGACCGCCTTCAAAATCACATCCTTAGCTCTCGCGAAAGACGCGCCTGCCAGATAGTCCGCCCAGGAATTGATCTGGTCGACCGTTCTTTCCGCCTTCGCGGCTGCTTTTTTGATTCTTCCGAAAAACGCGCTGACCTTTGCGGACAGCCGGACCAGAAGATTCGGACGTTTACTGCGAACGACCTCCACGGTGATCGGAACGCTCTTCCGTTCTCCGGGGCGGATCGTCGGTTTCTTCTTCGCGCCCTTCTCTTTCGTATAGCCCGATGTATGGCTTCCGGGCTTTCCGGATGTTTTTGCTGTTTTCGGCGTCTTCTTTAACTTATTCTTTTTATGTTTTTTTAGCAGACTGTAAACCGGTATCCCGAACAGGTAGATCTCAAGTCCCTTGTCGTTTTTTCCCTCTGTTCTTCGAAAATATCCGGACAGATGAAAAACGTGGAAAAGCCACCACACGGTGCCTTTCGCGTCGACCGCATCACCCTGCTTTTTCACCTGCCCCCTGTACCGGAACGGAACGAGCAGAATCAGCGCGATCAAGACCGCCAGAACAAGAAGGATCCACAGAAGGACGATGCCGATCACAGCCAGTACATGTAATACCACTGCCATATCAGTTCTCCTCTTCTGTCCTATTCTGCCTCATCAGAAACGAGCGGATATCACAGCCGCCGGTTGCCCTGAACGTATCCTCTGCCATGCGGGTGATCAGATCCATTGCCTCGCCCCGGCCAAAGGCAGCGCCAACGATCACCGGAAGCCTGTCCGCGACGCTCTTTTCAAGCAGATACCGCGCGCTGATAATATCCAGCATGTCGCGATCGCTGGCTGCGATCGTAATCAGATAAAGCCCGGGATACCAGGATCTTTTATCGACCGCGCGTCGGATCTTCCGGATCTCCTTTTCGGCGTTCCCGCTCAGATACGGTTTCTTCAGCCATTCTGTTTTTGCGGAACCCATAGACCTCTTTTCTTTAACTCCAGATATTCGTTATATCCCTTTTCCAGCATCTGTCTCTCGTTGCTGAACTTGAGCAGATGATATGCCTCATGATACTTATAAAAACCGGAATCCACGAAGTATTCCTCTTTCTGCGGACGGCTGTAATAACTGTCCGCCATCATCAGGTACCAGTGCACCTTCTTGTCTACCGTTCCCTCCGGTACTGTAAAGCTGTAACCGCTCGCTCCGATGTAACGGACAATGGTAGCCTTCGCTCCCGATTCCTCCTCTACTTCCCGAAGTGCCGTCTCGGGGAATTCTTCATTTTCCTCTACCGTTCCCTTCGGCAGTACCCATCCTTCATAGCGTCCCCGGTAATTCTTGTATAGCACGAGGATCTTTCCACGGAAGATGACGATACCTCCACAACTCGTTGCCTCGATCATATCAGTGTCCCCTTCTCAAATCGGTTGAAAATCCTTCTACCTTGCTGAAGGTCTCTTTGCTATAAAGTATACGCTGTTTTTCGAGTGACTGCAAACCTTATCCGAAATAAGCGGAGAAGATGGCTCTTGCAACCGAAGTCGCGGGAGCATTCCCGTTGCCGCCGTCCTCGACAAGCACACAAACGACAATATCGCCCGCGCCTGTATTGGAGAAACCGGTGAACCAGGAATGTGCCCTGCCTTCGGCTATGTCACCGTATTCCGCCGTTCCGGTCTTGCCGGCAACGTTGCAGGAAAGGTCCGCCAGATCATAAGCTGTACCTTTGGAAACAACGCCGAACAGAAGGTCTTTGATCGCCTCCGCCTGATCCGCTGTCATTACCTGACCGATCTCCTTTTCCTCGGAGCCGGAAACAACCGTGCCGTCCGCACTGACAATTTCGGAAATAAAGTTCGGCTTCATCATTTTGCCGCCGTTCGCGACTGCCTGTGCAACCATGCACATTTCCATCGGCGTAGCCAGTGTGTCACCCTGTCCGATGGCCGTCTGCATCGTCAGCTGATCGGCTGTATTCGAATCGAGGGAGAAGATGCTCTGCACATAAGGAAGCGCCAGATCGATCTGCTGGTTGAAGCCCAGGTCCTCGGCTGCCTGCCGCAGGTTTTTCTTATCGATCATATTGACGGACATGTAGGCGAACGCGCAGTTGCAGGAATTGGCCATCGCGTCCGCAAAGGTTTCTGTTCCGTGCACCTCTCCGTTGGCGCAGGTGATCGTGTAGCCGGCGTATTCATAGCTTCCCGTACACTCGTAGGAGAAGTTGTCGAAGGTGCCGTACTGGCGCAGATAAGCCAGCGCCGTAATGATCTTGAAGGTCGAACCGGGCGGGTACTGTCCCTGGGTCGCGCGGTTCATGAAGACACCGTCATCACTGTTTGTGAGCGCGTCCCAATCCTCTACGATCGTGTTCGGGTTAAAGCCCGGATTACTCCAGTCCACAAGCACATCACCGGTATCCCGATTCATGACAAAAACGGCTCCCTTATTGCCGCCGAGCGCATCCACAGCCGTCTGCTGCAGATCGACCGACAGCGTCGTCCGGATGCTGTCTCCCTGCTTCTTCTCGTCATTCAGGTCATTCTGCACCTGGGTAACGATATTGGCGTGGGAATGGATCAGATCATTATTGTGCGTCGATTCCAGTCCGCTTCCGCCGTAGGAGGCATAGCCGACCGTATGCGCAAACAGTCCGTTATACGGATAGACACGGGTCTCAGTACCGTCCTCCGCCGTCTGTGTCTGGGCAAGCGGGCTTCCGTCAGACGCTAGGATCGAGCCGCGGATCACAGACTCCTCGACCTTATCCTGCCGCTTATTGTACGGGCTGTTCAGAAGCTCGTCGCTTCGAAAGACCTGAAAATAGATCATGTACGCGATCAGACCGATAAAAAGCGCCACGCTGAAGTAGGCTACGATCTTGTACGGTCTAGTCGCGGAAAGCGATGTCGTGTCTGGCCTGTTCTTCGATCTTGCGGGCGAGTTCGTCCTCCGGGGCTGTCCCGCGTCCCGTTCCCGCTCCGTATCTTTCCTGTTCCCCGGTCTCTGCTCTGCGGAGATCCTGTCTCGGAAATTCCCGTCTTCTCTCCTCACGGACCGGTCGGTTGTATCTCTCCATCCGTCTCCTGGAGTATTCCCGTCTCTCTTTCTCAATAGCTTCGTCCTCGTCTTTTCTCATGATATAAAGTCCCTGAATGATTGAGATCATGATGATCGTACACATCATTGAGCTTCCGCCGTAGCTTACAAGCGGAAGGGTGATCCCCGTCATCGGAATAAACTTTGTCGTGCCGCCGATGGTAAGAAATACCTGGAAGGCATATTCACTGCCAAGGCCAAGCGCGACAAGCTTGTAGAAAGGTTTATCCAGCCTCATGGCGATCCGGATGATCAGCAGGTACATCCCCATGCACAGAAGGATCAGGCAGATGGCAAAAACAATGCCGAACTCCTCGCAGATCGCCGCGTAGGTGAAATCTTCGTATGCAAGCGGGATCATATCCGGATTGCCCTTGAAGAGTCCCGTGCCGAACCATCCGCCCGCGCATACGCCGAAGATCGCCATGACGATCTGGTAACCGGTTCCCTCGTAATCGATGAACGGATCTTTCCATACCTGCACACGGACCCGCACATGCTCGAACAGCCGGTAAGCTACCGTTGCCGCTCCCGCCATGCCTCCGAGTCCCAGAAGCGCATAGCCCGGATTTCTGGTTGATACATATACAACAACGATATAGGCCAGGAAATAGACAAGTGCAGCGCCCAGATCGGCCGAAAGGGCAAGGATCCCTACGTGGATCGCCGCAACGATCGTCACCACGACAACTCGCTTGAAATCATGCCTTTCCTGCAGCATTCCCGCCATAAACAAAACGATCGTGATCTTGACAAATTCCGAAAACTGGAAGGAAATTCCTCCCAGTGTTACATTCAGCGTCGCGCCGCCTGTAACGCGTCCGAAGGCAAAAACGGCTCCCAGAAGAAGAATACCGAGGATACCGTAGACCCAGGTGAGTTTCGACACCCAGTTGACTCTGCGGACAAAAACCGGTATCACGAAGCAGATCAGCGTAGACGCGACCGCGATGATGTACTGCTTCTGCGCCGTTTCCATTCCGAGTCTGGTCTGCATGACAAGGCCGATCGACAGAAGCATGCACATCGTATTCAGAAGGATCAGCGATGCCTTCTGATAGATCAGACGGTACAGGATCTGCACGATCAATATATAGCCGATCACACATACCAGCATGACGAGCATTCCGAAATCCCCGGATGCCACATACATGACCAGATAGCACACCAGATTAAAGAGCACCATCAGACCGATCTGCTTGCGCATGATCCGTCTTCTCGACCGTTCATCCCGCCTCTTCAGGACCATATACGTCTCGATCGTGAAAAAGATCATGATGGCGAGAAGCAGATATTTGGATATTTCAATAATAATATTAACCATAAATTATTCCGTTCCTCTGCGGAAATGTCCTTTCGTAGTTTCAAACGGAAGCTCCGATGTACCGCCTGCGATAAATCCGTCACAGAATGCCCGGATCACATCGCGCGTTTCCCTGCCCGACTCTGTGGTAACAGCGATCCGAAGGCTCCGTGGGCCGATGTGCCCGATCGCCTCTTTCTCCTTCAGCAGGCTTGTCGGAAGGCTGTTATATATAATATTGGTGCAGGTATCGCAGCAGCACTGCACGGGAAATGTCTTGTTCTTCCGATCCGTCAGCGACAGTCGGGCGAAAGCGTGCGTACACTTATCGACATTTTTCTTCACGCATTGCGCGGAGATCATCATCGGTGCGCGCCCATAGATCACCAATTCACTTGCCGCGCAGCTTCTTCCGCGGATCTCGCGGAAATTCAGCTCGAGCGGTACCGTATCCCTTGTAAAGCCGAGTCCGGCAAAAACAGACTGAGAACGGTCATTCCAGGTATAAAAGCCCGCATCGGTGACAGAGCGCTCTGCCAGACCGAGTTTCTTCACAAGTCCCGCTTCCTCCTGACAGCGGATCAGGATGTCCCCTTTCTCTGCCCCGGCAAATTCGCGGATCAGCTCGGACAGATTCTCTTCCGTATGACCGTCTTTTTCACGCAGGATATACGGAAGGGCCAGATGAAGGAGCGTTTCTCCCCTCTTTTTCTTCCTGATCGTATCATAGAGGGACACGGGCACATAGATGCCGTCAAACAGATCTCCGGATTCCGATACGGCAAGAAGCCGCTCTGCCTCCTCAAACTGTTCCGGAGTCTCAACGGAAATGCGGATTCTGCATGGTGATTTGGGAGTCCCGCACGGCCTTTCGGGCTTTACAGACGGGTCCCCGGTAACCGTTCTCATGAAACTCTCACTGATCTTCTCATCCAGCGCCGCGAAGGCTTCCCGGCGCAATTCATTCAGCAGCTGCATGGGGACAAAGAGATCTTCTTCCATATCGATCACAAGGGATTCGAAACGGAAGTCACTCGTTCCCGTCTTGTTCAGCTGCTTTCTCACACGCGTCAGGTCGACCGCGGACTTTTGCGCTTTTTGAACGCCATCGCGCGTAACCGTGACGGAAAGATCGTGAAGAGGATCGGTAACCGTAAGGGAAGCGGGGCTTCCCTTTGCAAGCCGGCAGTGTCCGTTCACTCCAAGCTGCAGCCTTGCTGCCATATCCGGCAGCGAAAGCTTTACATGCAGCTGCTCCGCAACGGCTGCCGCCTTCTTCTGATGCCCTTCCGAAAGCTTCGCGTTCTTCAGCGCCATCATATCCGGTCCGTTGTACTCTCTGTAATAGCCGCTGTTAAAACCGTCGCGGTTGAAGAGGTCATAGAGCATCTGCCTGTCTGCGGGATCAACGCGGTAATGATCCGGATCCCTCTCGAAAAGGTCGATGTATTTCCTGTAAACGGATACGACACCCGCGGTATATTCCGGCTTCTTCATCCGCCCCTCGATCTTGAAGGAAACAATTCCCGCGCGGATCATGTCGGGGATCAGATCGATCGTGCACATATCCTTCATGCTGAGCGGGTACTCCGAATCTCTTCCGTTCAGCGTGCGTCCGTTTTCTTCCACCCTGAAGGGCAGCCGGCAGACACCGGCACAGCGTCCTCTGTTACCGCTTCTTCCGCCGATCAGACTGCTCATCAGACATTGTCCGGAATAGCTGTAACACATCGCGCCGTGTACGAAGGATTCGATCTCAAGCCCGGTCCGTTCCCGGATCCGGCGAATCTCCGGAAGAGAAAGTTCTCTTGCAGGAACGACTCTTGTCATACCCAGTTCCTTCATGAGCGCGGCACCCTCCGGTCCCGTGATCGTCATCTGTGTGCTCGAATGCACATCAAGAAGCGGGAAATATTTCCTGAAAAAGTCAACAACGCCAAAATCCTGTACGATGACGCCGTCGAGACCGTTTCGGTAGTACGGTTCCATCCAGCTCCTCAGTTCATCTTCCAGTTCGGCGTTTTTGAAAAGGGTATTTACTGTCATATAAAGTTTTTTTCCGAGACGGTGTGCCAGACGGATCGCTCCGACCAGTTCTTCCTCGTCCGGATTGTCGGCATAAGCCCTCGCCCCGAATCGGTTTCCCCCAATATAAACAGCATCCGCGCCGGCCATGAAGGCGGCGCGGAGTGCATCAATGGAACCCGCGGGTGCCAGAAGTTCAGTTTTCAACAGTTTTCTTACCTCGAAGTTCTGCGATTTCTTTCCTGAGTCTCTCGTTTTCCATCTGCATGTTGACCAGATCGTGTTTCACGTCATACGCGCTCTGATCCTTGTCTTCCAGATCTTCCTGCATCGCGTCCACCTGTGCCTTCGCCTTGAAATAATCATCGGCGATATTCAGTGCCAGAAGGGTCGCTTTTGTCTCCTGCGACTGCCGGTTATAGCCGTCGAGGGAGCGAAGCTCCGCGATCTTGGTATTGAGATAATAGGCAACGTGCTGGAGATAATCCTCCGATTCATAACCGCTGAGCGTTACGATCTTTCCATCGATCAGAACCTTGATTGTAGTTTTTTCCGCCATTATTCACACTCCTCATCCGTGATTCAATTACCATAATTTTACAGCCGCAGTGCCGTAAAAACAAGCACGAGTCTTCAGGCTTCCCCGAAAGGAATACCGAGGTGTCTGTACGCCAGCTCCGTCGCGGTGCGTCCACGCGGTGTTCTGTTCAGAAAACCGTTTTTGATCAGATACGGTTCGTAGACCTCTTCGATCGTCCCGGAATCTTCGCCGATCGCGGCAGCAAGTGTATCGAGACCAACCGGACCGCCCGTAAATTTCTCGATGATCGTCCGAAGGAGCTTCCTGTCGGTCTGGTCAAGGCCGTATTTGTCGACCTCCAGAAGGTCAAGCGCCATGGACGCCACTTCCTTTGTGATCCTTCCGTCGTACTGGACAGCGGCAAAATCTCTCACGCGCTTCAGCAGACGATTGGACAGACGCGGCGTTCCCCTTGATCTTCTCGCCATCTCCTTTGCGCCTTCCGCATCGATCTCCACGCCGAGAACGGCAGCCGAATGAACGATGATCTCCGTCAGCTCGGGGATCGTATAGAATTCCATATGCTGGATGACACCGAAGCGGTCACGAAGAGGCGCCGTCAGTAGTCCCGCTCTCGTTGTCGCGCCAACCAGGGTGAACTTCGGGAGCTCAAGGCGGATCGACCGGGCAGAGGAGCCTTTTCCGATCATGATATCGATCGCGTAATCCTCCATCGCCGGGTACAGAACCTCCTCTACCTGCCTGTTCAGCCGGTGGATCTCATCGACAAAGAGGACATCGCCCTCCTGCAGATTATTGAGGATGGCGGCCATCTCTCCCGGCTTCTCGATCGCCGGTCCGGAGGTGACCTTCATATGTGTTCCCATTTCATTGGCAATAATGCCGGCAAGCGTCGTTTTGCCGAGTCCCGGCGGGCCGTAGAAAAGCACATGGTCGAGCACATCGCCTCTCTGCTTCGCCGCTTCAATGTAAATTTTCAGATTTTGTTTTGCTTTTTCCTGGCCGATGTATTCGTCAAGTGTCTGCGGACGAAGGCTCTTCTCTACCTTGACATCCTCCTGGCGGATCTCGGTCTGAATAATACGTTTTTCCATTTTCTACCTGCTGTCAGAAAATATATTTCAATGCTGCCTTGAGGATCTGCTCGGAATCCATCGAATCATCCGCACCGACCTTTTTCACCGCCTGCAGAGCTTCGGTGCCCGAGTAGCCGAGGGCCACCAGTGCCTGCACCGCATCGGTCTCGGCGTCCTTTGCGCCTGCTGCGGCCGGAGAAGCGTTCTCGCTGTTTGCCAGCTTCTTCTCGAAGGCTTCCTCCAGGCTGAACTTATCCTTCAGCTCCAGGATCAGCTTCTGCGCCGTCTTCTTGCCGATGCCGGGCGCCTTTGCGATCGCCGCCGCATCGTCCGAGAGGACCGCAAAGCGCAGATCATCCGACGGGAGATGAGACAGGATCGCCAGTGCTCCCTTCGGACCGATTCCGCTGACATTCAGGATCTGCTTAAAAACGTTCAGATCATCTTTTGTCAAGAAGCCAAAGAGCTGCATCGCGTCCTCACGGACACTCATGTACGTGTAGACCTTCACCTCACGGCCTTCCATCGCCCCCGAACCGATCATCGACTGCGGCATGAAGATCCTCCAGCCGATTCCGTTATTCTCCAGCAGAATGCTGTCTTCCGCGACATCCGCGACTATTCCCTTGATATATCCGATCATAACTCCACCTGTAATCTATTATGTCTAAAGTCCGATATATTTTACCACGAAACGCGCCGGCTTGCAAAACGTGTTATAATCATTGTGATCATAACGCAATAATCGCTGCGATCTTTGCGCTAGAAGCAATAATCATTGCGCTCATTTAGATCGGAGCAGGAGGAACGAAGCATGCACATTCACGAAGAAGCCGTACAGGAAAGCACGGCCGCACAGATCCATACATATCTGCCGGACAGGAACGCCGTACTTTTTGATATCGAAACGACCGGTCTGTCTGCCGCCAGATCGCATCTGTATCTGATCGGCGCGATCTTCGAGAAAAACGGCATCCCCGTTCTGCGGCAATGGTTCCTGGATCGTCCCTCCGGCGAAAAAGAAATGCTTGAAAGTTTTTTCACTTTTCTGGAGGAGCTTCTGTCCCATTCGTCCGAAAGTACCAATAGGCCGGTGCTGGTGCACTATAACGGCGCGCAGTTCGATATCCCCTACCTGCGTAAGAAGGCTGCTTTTTTCTCTCTTAATGATCCCTTTGATCAGTTTGAAAGCATCGACCTGTACAAGGAGATCAAGCCCTGCAAAAATTTTCTCGGTCTTGAAAGTCTCAAACAAAAATCGGTGGAGAAATTTCTGCGTATTTCACGCGACGACACCTTCAGCGGCGGTGAACTGATCCCCGTCTATCAGAAATATCTGGAGAGCGGTGATGAAGAGCTTCTTCAGCTGCTTCTTCTCCACAACCATGACGATGTCTGCGGAATGGCACGGATCCTGCCGATCCGCTCCTATGCGGCTCTCTTCCGCGGCGATTTTTGCGAGGAATATGGCTTTTCCGGGGAGCATCTGCTGATCCACCTGCTTCCAGAGCTTCCTCTTCCGATGATACCGGAAAAGAGCAGTCCCTGCGTCCGTCTGCTGAGCGATGCCGTTCTTGTTCCCTCTTTCTTCCATGGAGAGATGAAATACTTCCTGGACAATTATAAGGACTATTACTATCTTCCATATGAAGATACCGCCGTTCATAAAAGCGTAGCCGCCTTTGTCGATTCATCGCGGCGCGAAAAGGCAAAAGCGGCCAATTGTTATCAACGGAAGTCCGGGCTCTTTTATGCGCAGAACGGGGCCCTTTTCCAACCGGTCTTCCGAACCGGCTACAGAGAAGAGCCGGCGTTTTTCTGTTATGAAGACGGAATTTTTGAATCGGATGCTCTTCACACATACGCTCTCGAACTATTGCAGACTTTACTCTGATGCTTTACCGGAAATTCCACTCGATCACCGCAATCTCGCTCTTTGTACCGACCCGCATCGGCGGCCCGAAGAAGCCTACGCCGGAGGTCGTATAATAAGTCAGATCGCCGATCTGTCCGGGGCCGTAATTAGCCTCATTGAAGATTTCCGTGAACATGCTTCCCGGCCAGGTCTGTCCGGCATGTGTATGCCCGCTGACAAAAAGATCCGCACCGAGACTGCTCCACTCTTCCAGTTCTTCCGGCTCATGCTGCGCAACGATGACCGGTTTGGATACGTCGATGCCTTCCATCAGTTCCGCAGGTGACAGATCATCCGAGGTTCCGTCCCCCTTCTTCTGATTATCCATACACCCGATCAGCGTTACCTGACCGTCCGCGATCTCAACACTCTCATCTTCCAGAAGCGTGAATCCACACTTCCGCACAAAATCATACATCGTGTCCGGACGAAAACATTCCTTGATCGGAGACTGCGGGAAGCCGCAGAAAAGCACTTCCTCATTATCATGATTGCCCCATGTCGCGTACACGCCGTACTTTGCTGTCATCTGTGAAAAAATCTGTTCATAGCGTTCCGGATTCTTCAGCTCCGCGTAGGAACTGGTAAAAATATCACCGGCCACGATGACCAGATCGGGATCTTCCGCATTCACCAGACGCACAACATTCTCCATCTGCTCCGGACTCGTATTCGTATTCAGGTGCAGGTCCGCCAGCACAACGACCTTCATACTTCTCAGATCGCCGGCGCTCTTCGCGCACTCAGCTTCCACTTTCGTCACGACAGTATGATAACAGCTCCATGTTCCTTCCGCGATCAAAGCTGCCGTTCCCACCGGAATGAGAATGGCAAAAACGGAGAGCATCTTCCGGAATCTTTTCTCATCCGCATAATGGAACAGCCAATTGGCACCCCAGGCGATCACCGGGAGCAGTGACAGAAGGCCCGCATAGATCTGAACATCGAGCCAGACGTTGGCAACCGCTTTCACCCTTCGTTCAAGTGTTCCCTGCGGCAGTGCCAGACAGAGCAGGGAAAGAGAACTCATAGCCACAAAGAAAATATTCCAGAGCCACATATTAACGGTCCGTCTGCGTTTTCCCGCGGCACGTGCCGGATCCTTATCTATCTCCCGCTTCATGCCGTTCCAGATTATGAGTGCCAGTATGCAGCCTATAATATAAGCGGGTATGAACATCCGCATAATAAACATTCTTCTGCCCCTTCTCCCGTCATTTTTATTTGCCCCTAAGAGCAAAGAAGAGCGGCTGCCAATCGGCAGCCGCCCTAAAATATCTTACGTAATCGAATTATTCCTCAACCGGAGCTTCGTCGTAAGCTTCTTCGTCATTCTGGAGAGCCTTGATGCTCAGGGAGATCTTGCGATCTGCCTCGTTGAAATCAACAACTCTTGCAGTGATGATCTGACCTGCGCTCAGAACATCGGACGGCTTCTCAACATGCTCTCTGGAGATCTGAGATACATGAAGAAGTGCGTCGATGCCCGGCTCCAGCTCAACGAATGCGCCGAAATCGGTCATGCGGGCAACTTTACCCTCAACAACGGTTCCTACTTCGTATTTCTCTGCAGCTGTAAGCCACGGATTCTGATCATCGAACTTCATGGAAAGCGCGATACGATCGCCCTTGATATCCTTGATCTGAACGCGAACCTGCTCGCCGACCTTCAGGATGGAACGCGGATTGTCTACGCGGCCCCAGGACATCTCGGAGATGTGAAGCAGTCCGTCTGCACCGCCGAGATCGATGAAAGCACCGAAATCTGTGATGTTCTTAACGGTTCCTTCAACAACATCGCCAACCTGGATGCGGGAGAAGAGCTCTTCCTGAGCTGCTTTCTTCTCTTCCACGATGAGCTGTTTGCGATCGCCGATGATTCTTCTTCTCTTCGGATTGAACTCAATGATAACGAACTGGATCTCCTGATCCATGTATTTGTTGAGATCTTTCTCAAAAGTATCGGATACCAGGCTTGCCGGAATGAATACACGTACTCCGTCAACGAGGACACTCAGTCCGCCATTCAGTACACGAACAACTTTTGCTGTCAGAACTTCATGGTTCTCGAATGCCTCCTCAAGTTTTTTGCTTCCTTTCTCGGCAGCAAGTCTCTTGTAGGTAAGAAGAACCTGACCCTCACCATCATTAACTTTCAGCACCTTTACTTCCATCGTGTCGCCCGGCTGTGCAACTGTGGTCAGGTCAACAGACGGATCGTTGGAATACTCATTTCTGGTCAGGATACCATCTGCTTTATAGCCGATGTTGAGTACGATCTGCTCAGGTTTCACATCAATAACGGTACCCTCTACTACCTCTCCGTTTCTGACAGTCTTGAAAGACGCATTCAACATTTCTTCAAAGCTTTGTTCTGACATATTCTCGAACCTCCTCAATTATTCTATTCGGGGTGGATGCCCCAGCTGTGATACCTACACTTGAAAACAATCGAAAAGGCTGCGTGCTCAAATCATCCAGTGTCTCAATAAAGTAAGTATTTCTGCATTCCTCTTTGCAGATATTATACAGCTTCTGTGTGTTAGAACTATGTCGTCCTCCTACGACAATCATAGCATCTACCACGCGCGATATTTTTCGCGCTTCGGTCTGTCGCTCGTCAGTAGCGTTGCAGACCGTGTTAATAACATTCTCATAATAGCGCGTTTCCCTGAAAATTTCAACAATATCTTCAAATTTTGCTTTATTAAAAGTGGTCTGCGCTACCAGAATGGCTTTTTTCCCGTTCGGAATCTCGATTTTTTCCAGGTCCTGCTCATCTCGAATGACAAAAACAGGTCCTTTGGCCCATCCGACGATACCTTGTACCTCCGGATGATCGGGATCTCCGGCAATGATCGTCACAAGACCGTCTTCTCCCGCCTTCTCAACAATGCGGTGGATCTTCTTCACAAACGGACAGGTTGCATCGACGACTTCCGCGCCGAGCTGCTCCATTTTGTTCTGGATCTCTCTGGAAACACCGTGGGAGCGGATGACGATCGTTCCCCCGCTGACGGCTTCCAGTTCTTCCTCGGTACGGATGACACGAACACCTTTCTCTTCGAGCTGTCTGACGACAAATTCATTATGGATGATCGGGCCGTAGGTGCAGACCGGTTTCTTTCCGGATTCCGCAAGCTCCGTAACGCGGTCCACAGCTCTCTTTACTCCAAAACAGAATCCCGCGGATTCCGCCATGATCACTTCCATACAGTATCCTTTCTCCGTAATGTTTTTCCGCGCTGCCTTTGCTTATTGCAGTCCCATGCGTTCTTTTGCAAGGGTAACGATTGAATTGATGACCGCCGCGGCATTCATGTGCGAGGTGTCCAAAAGAACCGCATCCTTCGCCTGCATTAATGGCGAGTTTTCGCGATGCGTATCCTGATAATCGCGTCTTTCGATATCCGCCTCGATCGCTTTCAGATCAGCCGGTGTTCTCTTCTCAAAAAGCTCCTTGTAGCGGCGCATTGCCCTGGTCTTCACGCTGGCAGTCAGGAAGATCTTCAACGGCGCGTTCGGCAGAACGACCGTTCCGATGTCGCGGCCGTCCATGATCACATTGCTGTTTTCGGCGATCTGCTTCTGCAGCTCCACAAGTCTTGCGCGCACGTCCGCGTAGGCGCTCGTCTTCGAAGCAATCATCCCCGCTTCTTCCGTTCGGATCCGACTGCTCACGTCCTCCCCGTTCAGGTATACATGCTGTTCGCCGTCCTCGATCTTCAGCTCGATCTCAGCGCCGTCAAGCGATGCGGATACGAGCGCCTCATCATCCGTATCGATCTTTTGATCCAGGAAATACAGGCCCATGGCTCTGTACATCGCCCCCGTGTCCACATACAGAAAATCAAGCTTTGAAGCAGCCGCTCTGGCTACCGTACTTTTCCCGGCTCCTGCCGGCCCATCGATCGCAATCTGAAAACTCATAGTAATTCTTCCTTTCCGATCCGCTGATCCCGCGGATCCTTTCCCGTTCTTCCGTCCCTGCGAAAAAACGACTCAACTTACCGTAGATACCGTAAATAACCGAATAACATCAATAATCCGAATCACCTTCAATGGCTGTCCGGACTTCAGGGCTGTCCGTCCGCCGCAAGCGCCTCCGCAGCGCTGTGCGCCGTCGCCCAGGCGATCTGCAGATTGAAGCCTCCCGTTACCGCGTCGAGATCAAGCACCTCGCCCGCAAAAAACAGTCCCTTCACCTTTCTTGATTCCATCGTCGACGGATTCACTTCCTTGACGCGAATGCCTCCCTGTGTGATGATCGCTTCCTTGTAATCTCTTGTTCCCGTGATCGTAAACGGGAAATTCTTGATGGTATGAATAAATTTCCCGCGTTCTTCCTTCGTGATCGAATGGACCGGCGTTTCCCCGTCGATTCCGCCGACCGCAAGCATGACCGGACGCATTTTCGCGGGAAGAAGCGAAGGGATCACATTCTTGAATTCCTTGTTTTTCGCCTGTTCGAATTCCCGGAGTAGCCGCGCGTCAAGCTGTTCTTCCGTAAGCGCCGGCTTCAGATCAATAAAAGCCTCAAGTGGTCCTTCCTCCAATGCCTTCCCGATGTAGGAGCTTGCCGAAAGAGCCAGCGGCCCGCTGATTCCAAAGTGCGTGAAGAGCATCTCACCGAATTCGGAAAAAACTTTTTTCTTTCCGTAGGGGATCGTCAGCGTAACATTCTTGAGTGAAAGTCCCTGCATCTCGGGGATATAGGCCTCTTCTGTTACGAGCGGGACCAGCGCGGGGCGCTGTGCCTCCACCGAATGTCCCGCCTCCTCGGCAAAGCGGTATCCGTCACCCGTAGCTCCTGTCGTCCTGTAGGAAAGACCGCCGGTGGCAATGAGAACGGCATCGCCCGCAAAAGTGCGTCCGTCGGCAAGTTCTATGCCCGTTACCCGAAGCGGCGGAGCTTTTCTGTCTGCCGGATCCGCATCGGAATTATTCTCCGTCAAAAGCCTTGCGACTCTTGTGCGAAGGAAGATCTCGGCGCCCAGATCTTTCAGGCGTTTTTCCAGAGCACGGATGATATCCGATGAATGATCCGATGCGGGAAAAGCGCGGTTTCCACGCTCCACCTTTGTACGCACACCCAACTCCTCGAACAGCCGGATCGTATCCTGGCTGTCAAAGCCGTCAAACGCGCTGTACAGGAAGCGGGAGTTCGTCACCACGTTGCGGAAAAGTTCATCCTTCTCACAGGCATTGGTGAAATTACACCTTCCTTTTCCCGTAATATAAAGTTTTTTGCCCAGCTTTTCATTCTGCTCAAAAAGCAATACCTTACAGCCTTTTTCGGCGGCAAAAATGCCGGCTGCCATACCGGCCGCACCGCCGCCGATGATCAAGATTTTCTTCTTCATATCAGATTTCCTTATCGGGGTCTTTCATTTGCATCTCCGGCTCGTCATCGAGCTCGTTGATCTCGTCACTTCCGTAGATTCCGTACTCTTTCCAGACCTTCTCCGTCATTTTCAGCGTGTTGACGACCTCCTCCTGCTTCTTCATGCAGAGAGCGACGATCAGCGCATTGATGATGCTCATCGGTGCCGTCAGCGAATCGACGATCGATGCCATATCGCTCTTCGCGATCAGGTTGCACGAGGAATAAAGTCCCATCGGCGAATGAATACTGTCCGTGATCGCGATCACCTTCGCGCACCTGTTATTGGCAAATTCGATGGCCTTCAACGTGCGCATCGAATACCGGGGAAAGCTGATTCCGATCATGACATCTTCTTCGCCGATACGGATCAGCTGCTCGAAGATCTCGCTGGAATTCGTAGACGTGACGACCCGCACATCGTCAAAGATCTGGTTCAGGTAAAAAGCCAGAAATGACGCGAGCGGCGCGCAGCTCCGGATTCCGCAGACGTAGATCCTTCTCGCCTTTATGATCGTGTCGACCGCCTCGCGAAAAACGGCCCGGTCGGTCTGCTCCAGTGTCAGCCTGATCTTCTCGATGTCGCTGTTCAGAACGGTATCGAGAATCTTTTCTTCCGGGATCCTGCCGTATGCCACTTCCGCACGCTGCATCGAGCTCAGCCTTTTTTTTACAAGCTCGCTGAGCTCCCGGTTGAATTGCGGAAATCCCGCGTAGCCGAGCTGCATCGCAAAGCGAACTGCCGTCGACTCGCTGACTCCCGCAGCCTTTCCAAGTTCGCAGGCTGTCATAAAAGCCGCCTTGTCATAATGCTCCCGCACGAAATCGGCCAGCTTCTTCTGCCCTTTACTCAATTTATCATACTGTCTGTCGATCTGCTCGAACAGACTCTCGCCGTTTGGCATGCATTAACCTCGATTATTCCCGCGCCGGACAATAAGTCTTCCGGTTCCGGCAGCGTATTCATTTGAATCAGACATATTCATCGCGCAAAAACTTCAGGCATAGCGGCCCCGCTTCTTATTCTTCTGCATGGAGATCACCAGATCATAAATAAAGGAACCCGTTTTTCCCTCTGCCGGGTATTGATCCTCACTGATGTCAAGCAGATAGCTGCCGCAGACATTGACGATCGTCGTGCCGGAGGGATGATTTCTGATCCGCTTGAAATACGCACTGTATTCCTTATGCACATGTCCGTGTACCATATAAACAGGATGGTATTTATCAAGCGCGTCATTGAAGCAGGAAAATCCCATATGTGCGAGATCGTCCATATCTCCGTAACCGCGGGCGGGCGCGTGTGTCACCAGAAGATCGATTCCGTTGCAGAAAAGGATGTCCTTGGCAGCCTTGCCGATGCGCCTCTTCATCTCACCTTCCGTATACATATGCGCAGCATTGCGGTACTTCTGTGAGCCGCCCAGTCCCAGAATGCGAAGGCCCTTGTAATTGTAGATCTTATCTTCGATGCAGATACAGCCTTCCGGCGGCTTAAAGTCATACCTTGTGTCATGATTTCCGTGCACATAGAGAACCGGACAATGCGCCATGGTAACGATGAATTCCAGATAATTGCGATCGAGATCTCCACAGGAAATGACCAGGTCAATGCCGTCAAAAGCGCCTTCTTTGTAATAATCCCAATATTTCTTGTCCACTTCGTCGGCGATACATAAAATCCTCATTTATGCGCCTCCGTGACTCCGCTCACATTGACCGTGACACGGATGCTGTCGACCAGCTCGTCCTCGGAAGGAATGCTTCCGATCACATTATCATTGAGCCAGCTCATGGTGATGATATCCGTATTGGACATCATCGGATCGCCGGCGGCACAGATCAGACTGTTCTGACTGTGGATCTCTCCCTGGAAGGGACTAATGCCGCCGCTGATGATCTCACGCTTCAGCATCTGGACGAGTTTCTCCGAGTTGTAGGACAAACCGCCGGAATAGATCACGTCAATGACACCGGCGGACATGCCGTACCAGTAGTTAAGCGCCTGACTCTTCTTGACGGAATCACGGCTGCTCCAGGTACCGTCCAGAATCGACTGAATGATCAGCTGATAGTATTTGCCCCAGTGCCAGATCGGAGCGGCGATATTTTCAACCGTCCCGTCCTCTTTCATCGAATAGAGCCCGTACTTTCTGGATGCGTCATCCGGGCGGATCATATCCGGCCCCGAAATAATATGCAGGCCGAGATCACGCATCTCCTCTTCCCATCTTGAATTCTTCACGCCCGACCACTTCAGATAGATCTTCGCGTAGGGATCGATCATCGCGGCGCCGATCGCAAAGGCGTTGATATTGGCAACACTTGCGTAGATCGGATAGTCGGCAAGGTAGCCGATCCTGTGATCCTCGGAAAGACTGGCAGCTAAAGCTCCCATCAGAAATTTGGCTTCATACATACGCGGATAATAGGTCCTTACCGCACTGCTTGTCAGATTGATCGAACAGTTCACGATCCGCATGTTCGGATATTTAATCGCCGCTCTTACACAGTCTTCCATCAGGCCCGGAGAGGTAGCAAAAACAACATCGGCCTTATCCTCCGCGGCAGCCTCAAAGGCAGCTGTGATTTTTTCCTCCGTGTTGCAATCCGTGAGCGCATAGGCATCGACACGGCCCTCAAAAAACTCCTCCAGACTGTTCCGTCCCAGTTCATGACCGTAGACCCAGCGTGAAATGTCCGGATTCTTGGTATAAATAAAAGCAGCGCGAAGCGGTTTTTCCGCAGTATAGGCCGGACCGGTAAGGAGATTCAAAAGACCCGGTGCCTTTTTTTCCTTCGGGCCCGGCTCCTCGATCATGGCGATATCGCTGTCCTCGGATGCAGCCAGAAGTTCATTCCAGATCTTTGTGATCCGCTTGCCCACTTCCGCCTTGCTGCCGGCGTTGAGCAGACCGGTTCCGTAAATGCGCAGGTACCGCAGGAAAGCATCTCCCGTTTCGATCTGCAGGGTATCGCCGCCCTTTTCCCGGAAGACCTTCGAGAAGAAATAATAGTTGGAACGCATATCTTCGAAGGCCTCGATCGGCCACTTGTCCGTCAGATTCTGCCCGTAAATATCCGCCATCTGCTTATAAGCGCCCGGATCGGTGAGATTGAAGAGATAGGCATTGGTCACCTTAAAGAAATCCAGAAACTCCTTATATACCGGAATTTTCGGATCATCGGATTCCTCCGGCATGATCCGCTGTACATCACCGGTAATGGAAGAAGCACCCAGATAGGTCATGACCGAAACCCGCTTATTTCCCTCCTGAACATAGAAGTGATTCATATATTCAAAGACAAGGATCGGCTCCCGAAGGCCTTCCGCCGCCTGTGAATCATAGAGTTGTGACCACTTCGTTCCAAATTCCGTGTTATCACCGAGGATCGGCATGAAATTCCACGCAAAAGCATTCTGTCTGCCAGCCGTCAGAGTTCCCTTGATCATATCAAGCGGTATATTCCTGATACCGACGGAAATTCTCGGAAGCTTGGTGCAATTCGGGACTTCTTCGTCCAGCGAATGAAGATAAGGGAATTTCCCCTCATTTACAGCCTTCTTATAAGCTTTCTCACCGAGATGTCTGGCTTTCTGATAATCTTCTCTCATCGTATCCTCCTGCTCTGCCGTCAAGTGTGATTATTATTCTGTTTCTCATTCTGTGTTGATATCCGGATCCCGTTTTCCGCGGCAGTCTCCTTACGTCCCGGCACAAGCACCTACCTCTTATGCCGCAACGCAAGGAGGCTGCCGCACTTCTTCAAGTGCAGCAGCCTCAATCGAAACAATATCGTTTATCAGAACTTGCCTTCTGCAGCAGCCTGCTCGATCGATACTGCAACAGCTACAGTCATACCAACCATCGGGTTGTTTCCTGCGCCGATCAGACCCATCATCTCTACATGCGCCGGTACAGAAGAAGATCCTGCAAACTGCGCATCGCTGTGCATACGGCCGAGAGTATCGGTCATGCCGTAGGAAGCCGGACCTGCAGCCATGTTATCCGGGTGAAGGGTACGTCCTGTACCGCCGCCGGAAGCTACGGAGAAGTACTTCTTGCCTGCCTCGATACGCTCTTTCTTGTAGGTACCTGCTACCGGATGCTGGAATCTGGTCGGGTTTGTGGAGTTTCCGGTGATGGAAACGTCTACATTCTCTTTCCACATGATCGCAACACCTTCCTGAACGTCGTTAGCGCCGTAGCAGTTTACCTTTGCACGCGGGCTGTCAGCGTCCTTGGAGTAGCACTTGCGATATACTTCCTTGAGCTCGCCGGTCTTGTAATCATACTCTGTCTCAACGAAGGTGAAGCCGTTGATACGGGAGATGATCTGAGCAGCGTCTTTTCCGAGACCATTCAGGATTACACGAAGCGGTTTTTTACGAACTTTGTTTGCTTTCTCTGCGATACCGATCGCGCCCTCTGCAGCCGCGAAGGACTCATGTCCTGCAAGGAATGCGAAGCACTCGGTATCCTCTTCCAGAAGCATCTTGCCGAGGTTGCCGTGTCCCAGACCTACTTTACGTCTGTCCGCAACGGATCCCGGAATACAGAAAGCCTGAAGGCCTTCACCGATAGCAGCAGCTGCTTCGGATGCTTTGCGGCAGTTCTTCTTGATCGCGATAGCAGCACCTACGGTGTATGCCCATTTCGCGTTCTCGAAACAGATCGGCTGAATACCCTCTACCTGGTGATATACATCAAGGCCGGCTGCCTTTGTGATCTCTGCTGCTTCTTCAATAGAGTTGATTCCGTACTCAGCAAGCTTCGCAAGAATCTGTTTTTCTCTTCTTTCATATGATTCGAATAAAGCCATCTTTTTCGTCCTCCTCTATTATTCTTTTCTCGGATCGATGAATTTAACTGCATCCTGTACACGGCCGTACTGACCTTTGGCTTTGTTAAGAGCCGTCTCAGCATCGTCGCCGGCTTTGATGAAGTCCATCATCTTACCGAAGTTTACAAACTTGTAGCCGATGATCTCGCCATCCTCATCCAGTGCCAGATCGGTTACATAGCCGTCTGTCATCTCGAGGTAACGCGGTCCCTTCTTCAGTGTACCGTACATGGTACCAACCTGAGAACGGTTTCCTTTTCCAAGGTCCTCAAGACCTGCACCGATCTGCAGACCGTCTTCGGAGAAAGCACTCTGAGAACGTCCGTAAGCGATCTGAAGGAAAAGCTCACGCATAGCTGTATTGATTGCATCACACACGAGGTCAGTGTTCAGAGCTTCAAGTACGGTAAGTCCCGGAAGGATCTCAGCTGCCATCGCTGCGGAGTGTGTCATACCGGAACATCCGATCGTCTCGACCAGAGCCTCCTGGATGATGCCCTCCTTAACATTCAGGGAAAGTTTGCAGGCACCCTGCTGCGGTGCACACCAACCGATTCCGTGAGTGAATCCGGAAATGTCCTTTACTTCTTTGGACTGTACCCACTTTGCTTCCTCCGGAATCGGAGCAGCGCCGTGGTGTACGCCCTGATGGACTACGCACATCTCATCTACTTCTTTTGAATAAATCATTGTGTGACTCCTTTCAAAAAATTATGCAAAATTTGCTTCATATATTTTCGCATATCTTGCCGCGTTCGTAAAGTCTTTATTTGAAAAAACGTCAGTCCTCTCTTCTGACAATGCATCCTTCTTTTTTGTAGATGGAATCCGCCGGGATCACCCCGCGGATACTCGAGAGCGGATAGATATTGGTATGCGCGCCGACAACACTTCCCGGATTGAGCACGGTCCCGCACCCGACTTCTACATAATCCCCGAGCATGGCGCCGATCTTGCGAAGTCCCGTTTCGATATGCTCCTCTCCCGCTTTGACCACGATGTTTTTGCGATCGGACTTGATATTCGATGTGATCGAACCGGCGCCCATATGCGCGTGAAATCCGAGGATCGAATCGCCGACATAGTTATAGTGAGGCGCTTCAACGCAGTCAAAGAGGATAACATTCTTCAGTTCCGTGGAATTTCCGACAACGGCGCCGTCACCGACGAGCGCGTTTCCGCGGATGAACGCGCCGGGACGGACTTCTGTCCCGTGACCTATGATGCACGGTCCCGTGATCGACACGTTCGGCCACAGCTTCGCGTCCTTCGCGATCCAGATATCTTCACCCCGCTTCTCATATTCCTCCTCCGGAAGTGCTGCTCCCAGTTTCAGAATGAAGTCATGGATCAGCGGGAGGATCTCCCACGGATAGGTATGCCCCTCAAAAAGTTCCGCCGCCTTTGTATGTGTCAGATCGAATAATTCGTCTATCGTTGCACCTTTCATCATGATGTCTTTTTACCTCCGGTTTTTGTTTTTGCCGCAGTCCTTCCCGCCGCTCTTTTCGCGGCAGAACCACCCGCGGAAGATCTGCCCGCGGACGCGGTCTTCTTATAGAACTGTGACGCGTAATCAAAGCACTGCCTCAGAACGGCTCTGTTGTCGGACCGCTTCACACCGTCCGTATATTTGGAAACATAGTCCTCCAGCTTCCGCATATACTCCTCCGATCGGATCGTCCCTTCCGCGACACCTGTCAGTCCCTTTTCCCAGCTCGCCGTCATTTCAGGACGGAGAAGCGAACGGATCGACAGGCGGACAACGTCATAGATCATTTCACCGAGCATCGTCGGTGTGATTACCTGTGTTTTCTTGTTCAGCGACAGATATTTATTGTTGAACAGCTTCTTCAGGATCTCGGCTCTCGTCGCCGAAGTGCCGATCCCGCTTCCCTTGATCTGCTCGCGCAGTTCTTCATCCTCGATCAGCTGTCCGGCATTTTCCATTGCCAGGATCATCGAACCGGATGTGTACCGTTTCGGCGGAGAAGTCTCGCCCTCCTTGATCGCGTAGCCATTGATCGGAATCACGCTGCCCTTCTTTAGTTCCGAAAGAGCCTTCAGGAAATCATTGTCCGCCGCGATCTCTTCTTCCCCTTCTGCCGCCTTTTCCCCGTTTTCCTTCTCGGCTGCGTTTTTCTGCGGCCGGTACTGGATCTTCATCCAGCCTTCCTCCGTAAGAACGCTGAAGGTCGAGAAGAAGTGTTCGCCGCCGATCACCGATTCCAGAGTAACCTTCCGGTATTCTGCGGCCGGATAGAAAATGCCGAGGAAACGGCGCACGATCAGATCGTAGACCCGTCGGTCCAGATCGGGTAGTTTTTGAAGATTTGAAAAGCCCTGCCCGGTCGGAATGATCGCGTAATGATCCGTGATCTGCTTATCGTTCGTATACCGGGTCTTTGCGATCGATTTCCACGCGCTTCCGGCAAGGATCTCCTCCGCATTGGCTTTGACCGGCGCGTAATTGCGCAGGCCGCCGATATTTCTGTCGATCACCTTTGCGATCGCCGTCGAGAGGACTCTGGCGTCGGTTCTCGGATAGGTGACCAGCTTTTTCTCGTATAAGCTCTGAATGATACTCAGGGTCTGGTCCGGACTGATCTTGAAGAAACGGGAACAGTCATTCTGGATCTCCGCCAGATTGTACAACAGCGGCGGATTCTTCTTGACCGTTTTTTTCTCGACACGGATGACTTCCGCTTCCTGCGGATCGATACCTTTCAAACCGCCGATGAGCTCTTCCGCGCTTTTTCGTTCCTTGAACCCGTTCTCCTTGTAGAGAAGCGGCGACTGAAAGTATTTGCTGCCTTCCACGGCGCGCCATTCCCCTTCGAAGGAATGTCCCTTCCAGTTCATGTCCGCCATCACACGGAAAAACGGCGTCTTCACAAAGTTCCGGATCTCGCGTTCCCGCTGTACGACCATACCGAGAACGCACGTCATCACACGTCCGACCGCGATCGCGTGGTAGCCGTTCCCCAGATAATTGGAAACGTCATTGGAATAACGGAGAGACAGCGCACGGGAGAAGTTGATTCCCATCAGGTAATCTTCCTTGGCGCGCAGAAAGGCAGCATCCGAAAGCGCGTCATAGGCGCTGAGATCCTTTGCTTCGCGGATCCCGCGCAGGATCTCCTCCTCCGTCTGGGAGTCGATCCACACGCGCTTCTGATGCTTTGTCGCTTTCGTAAGGCCCGCTTCCATGGCAACGAGTCGATAGATATACTCTCCCTCACGTCCCGAGTCCGTGCAGACATAGATCGTATCCACATCGTCGCGATTCAGCAGACCTTTGACAATATTGAACTGTTTCTTTACCGAGCCGATGATCTCGTATTTGAATTTATCCGGAAGGAAGGGGATCGTATCGAACGACCACTTCTTGTACTTTTCATCATACTTATCCGGATAGCTCATCGTCACCAGATGCCCGACGCACCAGGTCACGATGCTGTTTTCCGATTCGAGATACCCGTCCCGCCGTCCGAGATTTTCATGCAGCGCTTTCGCGAATTCCTGGGCAACGCTCGGTTTTTCGGCTATATAGAGTGATTTAGGCACTTGCAGCTCCTTATCTGTTTGGTGTTTCCGTTCATTATATCTCTTTCGGACAAAAAAAGGAAGCACCGACGGTGGTGCTTCCTCCTATGAGTTTCCTCTTATGAACTGCCGCTGATGACGATCCATTCTTCCGGATCGCCGCAAACGGTTTTATTTTGCTGTGATATATCCCTTGTCCACGAGAGTTTCCGCGCAGAGAACCGCGCCGCCCGCGGCACCTCTCAGCGTATTGTGGGAGAGCCCTACGAACTTCCAGTCGAAGAGGGAATCCTCGCGAAGACGTCCGACGGAAATGCCCATGCCGTTCTCATAATCAACATCCAGGCGAACCTGCGGACGGTCATCCTCTGTCATATAGCGGATGAACTGCTGCGGAGCGCTCGGAAGCTTATGCGCCTGCGGATAACCGCTGAAGCTCTCCATCGCCTCAATCAGTTCCTCTTTGGTCGGGTTCTGCTTGAAATTAACAAATACCGAAGCGGTATGTCCATTAAGGACGGGTACACGGATGCACTGGGAGGTGATCTTCACGCCCTCTGCCTTGACGATCTGTCCGTCCTTGATAGAACCCCAGATACGAAGCGGCTCCTGCTCACTCTTTTCCTCCTCACCGCCGATATACGGGATGATATTGCCGACCATCTCCGGCCAGTCGGTGAAGTTTTTGCCGGCACCGGAAATTGCCTGGTAGGTCGATACAACGACCTCTGTCGGCTCGAATTTCTTCCATGCGGTAAGAACCGGCGCGTAGCTCTGTATCGAGCAGTTCGGTTTTACGGCAATGAAGCCGCGAGTTGTCCCGAGACGTTTCTTCTGGAACGGAATGACGTCGAAATGCTCATCGTTGATCTCCGGAACGACCATCGGTACATCCGGCGTCCAGCGGTTCGCGCTGTTATTGGAAACGACCGGAGTCTCTGCCTTTGCGTAGAGATCCTCGACCTCCTTGATCTGATCCTTCGGCATATTTAATGCGCAGAAAACAAAGTCTACGAGATCGCAAACTTTTTCTACTTCGGTAATATTCATAACTACCATTTTCTTCACATATTCCGGCATCGGCGTTTCCATTTTCCAACGGCTGCCGACAGCGTCTTCGTATGTCTGGCCCGCACTTCTCGCACTGGCTGCAATGGCAGTAACCTCGAACCACGGATGATTTTCCATCAATGTAATGAAGCGCTGTCCGACCATACCTGTCGCACCGAGAATACCGACTCTGAGTTTTTTCTCCATATCTTTGTCTCCTTACGATTATTCAGCAATCTTTTCGAGTTATCTTATAACAGGTGAACGAATATTGCAATCGCTTTTTGTTCAAATGGGCGAAATACCGAAAATATTACGCTTCACCCAGATACTCTCTGTTAAGTTTTAACTCCTCTTCCATCGCCTGCGGTCCCGGCGCGCCCGTAGTATTGCGGCGCTCCACGCAGGTCTTCATGCTGATTGCTTTAAAAACGTCTTCCTCAAACGCCGGACTGAATTCCTTAAACTCCTCCAGTGTCAGGTCATCAAGGGCACAGCCCTTGTCAATGCAGGCAAGAACCATTCTTCCGATGATGCCGTGCGCGTCACGGAACGGTACGCCCTTAACAACCAGATAATCCGCAGCGTCTGTCGCATTGGTGAAGCCGTTGCGGGCGGAGGCATCCATTACCTCTTTCCGGAATTTCATCGTATCGATCATTCCCGTGAACAGAGCGATGCAGCCCTTTGTCGTATCGATCGCGTCGAAGGTCAGCTCCTTGTCCTCCTGCATATCTTTATTGTAGGCGAGCGGCAGACCCTTCATTGTCGTCAGGATCTGCATCAGCGCGCCGTAGACGCGGCCGGTCTTGCCGCGGACGAGCTCCGCGATATCCGGATTCTTCTTCTGCGGCATGATGGAACTTCCGGTGCTGTAGGTATCATCGATCTCAACAAATCGGTACTCGTTGGAGTTCCAGATGCAGATCTCCTCACTGAAGCGGGACAGATGCATCATGATCGTCGACATCGCGGACAGAAGTTCGATGATATAATCACGGTCCGATACGGAATCCATGCTGTTTGCTGTCGGACGGTCGAAATCCAGAAGCTCCGCGGTATATGCGCGGTCAAGCGGGTAGGTCGTACCTGCCAGAGCGCCTGCGCCGAGCGGGCATGTATTCATCCTCTTTCTGATATCGGAGAGGCGGTCGCGGTCGCGGCGGACCATCTCAAAATACGCGCCGAAATGATGCGCTACGGTCACCGGCTGCGCCTTCTGCAGATGTGTAAAGCCCGGCATGTAGGTGTGGACATTTTCTTCCATGATACGGTTGATGACAAGAAGAAGCTTCTTCAACAGCTCATCCAGCTCGCCGATCTCGTCACGGACATACAGCTTCATATCGAGGGCGACCTGATCGTTGCGGCTTCTTCCCGTATGCAGCTTCTTGCCGACATCGCCGATCCGGTCGATCAGATTGGCTTCGACAAAGCTGTGAATATCTTCGTATTCCTCCGTCATCGCGAGTTTTCCGTTCTCGACATCGGCGAGGATCCCCTGAAGCCCCTCGATGATCCGGTCACGTTCGTCCTCCGTCAGAATCCCCTGCTTCGCGAGCATCGTGACATGCGCGATGCTGCCGCGGATATCCTGGCGGTAAAAACGCTGATCGAACCCGATCGACGCATTAAAATTGTAAACAAGTTTATCGGTCTCCTTGGTGAATCTTCCGCCCCAGAGCTGTGCCATATTTCTACCTCACTTTTCTTCCGTACTATCGTACATTTAATTTCTCTGCTGTTCTCTTCTGTCGGCCTCCCGCTTTGAGTAGATGCAGCCGCAGTAATTCTGCCGGTACAGGCCGTACTCTTCGGAGAGCTCCGTAGAGCGCTTGAAGCCGTTTTTCTTCTTGAAATCGGAGACAAGATAGGGAACGCCCTCTTCCTCTCCGATCCGCATGCCGATCTCGTTCAGCTTCGCCGCGTTTTTCAGCGGACTGATGGTAAGCGATGTGGTGAAGAAATCCGCGTTCCGGCGGACCGCTTCCCGTGCGGCCTCCCGCAGGCGAAGTTCAAAGCAGCGCATGCAGCGTTCGCCGCCCTCCGGGACTTCCTCCAGTCCCCTTGCCATCCGGAAGAACAGTTCCGGCTCATACTTTCCTTCGGTATAGGATACCGGATTATCAAACGGCATCTCCCGGATAAGTCGGTCCAGTTCCCTGGAACGTTTCTTGTATTCATCCTTATCCGTGATATTGGGATTGTAATAATAGTCAAGGATACGGAAATGCTTCGACAAGTATTCCAGGACATAACTGCTGCAGGGTGCACAGCAGCTGTGCAGCAGCAGCGTCGGAACTCTGCCCTCTTTTTCGAGCCGGTCGAGGATCACCTCCAGCTCTTTCTGGTAATTTCTCTTTACAGGCGCGCTCATGCGGGTTTTGCCCCCTCTTTCTGTTCCTCATCTCCGGTCTCATCGATGCCGTAGGCCTTCTGGAATTTTCCCATTTTGGACCGGTCCAGACTAAATACAAAGCGGGCAACGATGCTGAAAAATGCGCAGATCAGAAGCTGTACATAATAGGTGATTCCTCTGCACATGACCATGCCCGGTGTGATCAGCGCACCGAAGACCGGCTTGAAGATCGACAGGAACATTGCTTCGCTGAAGCCCATTCCTCCCGGCACCGGCAGCATATCGACCGAGATATTGATGACGGCCTGCATCAGGCAGATCAGGAAGATCGTATGGCCCGCCAGGTGGAAGCTCCTGTATACAAAATAATCTGCCGCAAAGAAGGAAAAACGCTGCAGGAAGGTGATCAAAAAGACCACGATCATCAGTTTCCGATGGGAACGAAAGAATCCCGCTGTCGAGCGATAGCGGTCCATCGCTTCGATGAGTTTCTCTTTTCTTCCTTCCTTTGGTTTCATAATGTGTCTTCGTTCCAGCCAGCCGAGCATCTTGACAACGACCTTCTTTGCCATGCGCGGATGGAAGATCACAAGGCCGATCAGGAAAGTAAAGCCGCAGGTCAGAAAAACGCCGAGTCCGAACAGGCCGATCACACTGCCCAGATACTCCCGGATAAAGTGCTGACCGAAGAACAGAATCCCTGCCGAAACAACAACGAGTACCAGCTTATACATGAAAGATACGATCAGTACGATGATCGACCCCGTCGGGATCCGGATACCTTCTTTCTTCATGTCCACGATCTGGATCGGCGGTCCTCCGCTCTGAAACGGTGTAATGCTGCAATAGAAATACCCGTGCATGGAGATCAATATGCATTTCTTCAGATTTTCCTGAAGATGCAGCGCCCTGCACAGAAGATAGATGACAACACCCTGCAGGATGAGATAAACGATGACACAGCAAACAGCCAACAGAAGGAACTTTCCGTCGGCTTTGCTGATATCCGTAAGCAGATCCCCGATATTTTCCCCATGCAGTACGCTGAAAACCGTCAGCAGAATAACGCCGATGAGAAAAAGACCGTTCAGGATCGTTCTCTTTTTAATTTTTGGTGTTTTCTTTTCCATAACCTATGCTCAGAGAGTCGCCCGAACCTGCTTGGGATGGAAACCGGCCTCTTCCAGTGCGTTGATGATCTGTGTCTTGTGTTCCGTACCGAAGGCTTCCATCGTAATGCGAAGTTCAACGGCCGCATTGCGGTTCGTGCTGTAGAACTGATTATGCTCCAGCTTGATAACATTGCCGCGTACATCGGCAATGACCTGCGAGATCCGTGCCAGCTCACCCGGACGATCCGGAAGCAGCGCGGATACGGTGAAGATACGGTCTCTTGCGATCAGGCCGTTCTGAACCACCGATGACATGGTGATTACATCCATGTTGCCGCCGCTCATTACAGCGACGATCTTTTTGTTTTTTACATCCAGATGCTTGAGAGCCGCTACGGTCAGAAGGCCGGAGTTCTCTACGATCATCTTGTGGTTCTCAACCATGTCCAGGAACGAAACGACGAGTTCGCTGTCCGGAACGGTAATGATCTCGTCGATGTTGGACTGGATATACGGAAAGATCTTCTCGCCCGGGCGCTTGACGGCTGTGCCGTCTGCAATCGTATTGACCGTCGGAAGTCCCGTTACTTCACCCTTCTCCAACGATGCCTTCATGCAGGCTGCCCCTTCCGGTTCAACACCGATGACCTTGATCTTCGGATTGAGAAGCTTGGCAAGCGTAGAAACGCCGGTGGCGAGTCCGCCGCCGCCGATCGGTACCAGAATATAATCGACGAGAGGAAGTTCCTTGACGATCTCCATGGCGATCGTACCCTGACCGGTAGCGACCGTCAGATCATCAAACGGATGGATGAACGTATAGCCGTATTCCTCCGCCAGCTCATAGGCTTTCGCGCAGGCATCATCATAGACATCCCCGTGCAGAACGATCTCCGCGCCGTAGGCTCTGGTCCTCTCGACCTTGATCAGCGGTGTCGTAGTCGGCATAACGATGACAGCCTTGCAGCCGAATGCCTTCGCGGCATAAGCAACACCCTGCGCATGATTGCCGGCAGAAGCGGTGATCAGGCCTTTCGCCCTGTTCTCCTCGCTCATTGTGCTGATCTTGTAATACGCGCCGCGAATCTTATATGCGCCTGTGACCTGCATATTTTCCGGTTTCAGATAAACCTTATTGCCGGTCAGCCTGCTGAAATACTCACTGTAGACCAGCTTCGTATCTGCGGTAACTCTTTTGACAATTTCCGATGCTTCCTCAAATTTATCCAGTGTAAGCATGTTCTCGTCACTCATAACCCTGTCCTTCTTTCATCAATGGTCAACGTCTCAGGCTTCTCTTGAAAACAGAGCCTCGACAAAGGCGTCCGGATCGAACTTCTGCAGATCATCGATCTGCTCGCCGACGCCGATATATTTCACCGGAATATCCAGTTCGGACTGCACGGCTACGGCAATGCCGCCCTTCGCGGTACCGTCAAGCTTTGTAATGATCAGTCCCGTGATATCCGCGACCTCGGCAAAGGCCTTCGCCTGCACCAGCGCATTCTGTCCTGTCGTTCCGTCAAGAACGAGAAGTGTCTCCAGATGAGCATCCGGATACTCCCTGGCAATGATCTTGTAGATCTTGCCAAGCTCGTTCATCAGGTTTTTCTTATTATGAAGACGGCCCGCTGTATCGATCAGCAGGACATCCGCATTCTTGGATTTTGCGGAGGCGATCGCGTCAAAAACAACGGCCCCCGGATCCGCGCCTTCCTGTCCCGTGATGATATCCACACCGGCACGGTCGGACCACATCACCAGCTGCTCGGTCGCTGCCGCACGGAAAGTATCGGCTGCCGCCATGATCACTTTCTTCTTCTGCGCCTTCAGCTTGGCTGCGAGCTTGCCGACGGTCGTTGTCTTGCCGACGCCGTTGACACCGACAACCAGGACAACCGATTTCTGATGCTCAAACGGATAATCGGTGTTGCCGACCTTCATCTGGTTCTTGATGCAGTCCATCATATACTTTCTGCAGTCGGCCGGTTTGGAAAGCCCCAGGTCATCCACAAGTTCACGCAGATTTTCCAGAACGGTCTCGGTCGTTTCCACACCGAGATCTCCGGAAACCATGACCTCCTCAAGGATATCAAAGAAATCTTCATCGATCTTCTCGCAGCCGAATGCCTCGTCAAGGCCTTCCTGCATACTTTTCCTCGATTTGCCGAGTCCCCGGAAAAGGCGTCCGAAAATGCCGCCCTTTTTCTTCTCTTCATAAATAACTTCTGCCATACGATCTCCTGTTTCCGTCTCTTATTTATCCAGCTGAGACTCGATCAGATCCACAGAGACCAGAGCGGAAACGCCCTTTTCCTGCATGGTGATACCATACAGGCGGTCAGCCGCGGACATCGTGCCTCGTCTGTGAGTAATGATAATAAACTGCGTATTCTTTGTCAACTTGTGCAGATACTGCGCATAACGGTCGACATTGCTGTCATCGAGAGCAGCTTCGATCTCATCCAGCAGACAGAAGGGTGAAGGCTTGAGATTCTGGATCGCAAAGAGAAGCGCGATCGCAGTGAGTGCCTTTTCTCCGCCGGAGAGCTGCATCATATTCTGTAACTTCTTTCCCGGCGGCTGTGAATTGATCACAACGCCCGACTCCAGAATGTCATCGCCCTCGGTCAGCTCGAGTGTTCCCTTTCCGCCTCCGAAAAGCTGTTTATATACTTTGTCGAATTCGACACGGATATCTTCAAACTTCTCGCGGAATTGCTTTCGCATGCCTTCATCGAGTTCATCGATGATGCTCTGCAGTGTCTCCGCAGCCTTCACGAGATCGTCATGCTGCGTCTGCAGGAAGGTGTGTCGTTCTTTGAGTTCTTTGTATTCCTCGATCGCGTTTACATTGATGCTTCCCAGAGCGCGGATCTCGTTCTTTAGAGCAGCAATGTTCTTTTTCAGCTGACTTGTATCGATTCCTTCGGGAAGCGCGACCTTCTCGGCCTCATCCGGCGTGATCTCATATTCATCATACAGATAGCGGATCGACGTATCATTGGCCTCGGTCAGTTTTTCCTCCTGCGACTGCAGGCGGAAAAGCTCCTGCTCCATTTCACTCTTCTGTGACGACAAGCCGTCTCTCCTGTCGAAGAATTTCTTGTGATCCCGGTTCAGGGCTTCGCGGCGCTCCACGAAGAGCTGTCCCTTCTCCTCATTCTCGGTGATGCCGTTCGCCATGACGAGGATCGTCTCCTCCATCTTGCGAATCTCATTCTCTTTTAATGAAATATCCCCGGATTCCGACTGCAGATTATTCTGCAGATCGGTCTTTTCGGCAGCAAGCCTTGCCAGCTCCGCTTCCGCTGTGCTGATCTTTTCTTCGGCAAAGTCACACTGCTGACGGATGTTGGAATATTCCAGTCTGGCCTTGTCCTGCTCTTCAAGAGCTTTGGTCTCCCTTGCCTTCAGATCCTCCGAAGCTCCGGACAACTCACGGATCTGCTGCTGAAGATCCTTTTCCTCCGACTCGGAAGTGACGAGTTCTCTGTCGATGCTGTCCTTCATATCGCGGATATCCCCGATCTGCCGGTCGATCTCCGCGCGCTCCTTCATGAGCCGGTTGTAATCGGCCTCGATCGTATCAAAGCGGTCCTGTCCGGCCTTCGCGTTGAGGCGGACGGTATTCTGCCGGATGTAGAGCTTCTGGAGCTCCTCCGTTTCCGCGGCGAGCCGGCCGCGGAGTTCATTGCGCTCCGCCCGGTTTTTCTCAACGGAGGCCTGCATCTCCTGCATGTCCTTCTTCAGAGCACGCACACTCGAATCAAGTTCCTCGATCTGCCGCTTTCTGCCGAGCAGATTACTGTTGTATTTGAACGAACCGCCGGTCATGGATCCGCCCGGACTCAGGAGGTCGCCCTCCAGCGTCACCATGCGGACCGACTGATGATAGCGCCTGCTGACGGCGATCGCGTGATCGATCGTGTCGACAACGATCGTTCTGCCGAGCAGCCTTGCCGCCACGCTCTTGTAGAGAGGATCGCAGCTCACCAGCGAATCGGCTCTTCCGAGGACGCCGGTCTCCGAAAGGATCTTCTGATCGTTCAGCGACTGGTCATTCTTCATCGCGGTCAGCGGCAAAAAAGTAGCTCTTCCGTAATGTCCGCGCTTTAAATATTCAATGAGATATTTCGCGGTGCTTTCATTATCGGTCACGATATTCTGCAGCGCACCGCCAAGTGCGGTCTCGATTGCCGTCTCATACTTTTTCTGCGTCTTGATCAGATCGGCAATAACACCGTGGATGCCCGGATTATTATCCTTCTGCTCCATGATGCGCTTGACGGAATTTCCGTATCCCTCATAACGCTCGGCAATATTGCGGAGCGACTCGAGCCGGGATGCCTCCCTGTGGTAAGCGGTCTGGCCGATCTCCAGCTGCTTGTTCTGCCGGTCGATCTCTTCCTTCAGCGCGCCGATCCGCCCTTCCGTGCCCGCCACCTTTGCCTTCTGCGTTTCCGCGGCATTATCGACCTCTTGCAGGTCCTTCTTCAGAGCTTCCAGCTTTTCCTTCTCCGCGTTGCGCATCTCTGTCAGCTGCAGCATCCGCGAGGAAAGTTCGGCTTTACGTATATCGATCTGCTCGAGCATCGTATCGTAGCGCTGCCGCTTTTCCTTGATCGAGGAACGATTGTTCAGCAGTTCGATCGTGCGGCTGCGGCTGTTTTCGACAGCTTCGTTTTTCTCATCGATTTCTGCCTTAACACGGGTCACATCCGCTTCTTTCTTCTCTTTATCGGAGGCGGCAATGCGAAGGGATGCCTTCAGCTCATCGCGTTCCTCCTTCTGGGCATCCAGTGCTGCCTTTCTGGAATCGTATTCTCCCTCAACGGCAGCCATACGATTTCTGTACAGTTCACTGTTTGTCTCGGCGGTATGGATCTGTTCCCTGAGAACATCCACCTGGCCCTCTGCCTGCTTCTTGAGAAGAGCGGCCTTCTGGGATTCGTCACGGGCGCGCGCGATCTCGGAATCCAGTTCCTCCAGTTCCTTCTCGACCTGCTCATATTCCATGCGGGTCTTCTCAAAAGCCTCCGCGATCTCCGAAAGCTGTGCCTGGGCGATCGTTTTCTTCTCTGTGATCTCTGCCAGACGCTTCCTCGTGCGTCCGGCTTCTTCGCGGAACATGCAGATATCCAGATTGCGGAGCGTATCCCGCTTTTTTAGATACTCCTCAGCCTTCGCCGCCTGGCTTTCGAGCGGCCCGAGCTGCCTGGTAAGCTCCGAGAGAATGTCATTAACGCGTACCAGATTCGACTGTTCCTCGCTGAGTTTTTTCAGAGAAGCGATCTTGCGGCGCTTGAACTTAACGATCCCCGCAGCTTCATCGAAGAGCTCACGGCGATCTTCCGGCTTTCCGGAAAGGACCTTCTCGATCTGACCCTGTCCGATGATCGAGTAGCCTTCCTTGCCGATACCGGTATCATAGAAAAGTTCATTGATATCACGAAGGCGGCAGCTGCGCCCGTTCATGAGATATTCACTCTCGCCGGAACGGAACAGTTTTCGTGTCACCGTCACTTCATCGGCATCAAAGTTCAGCTTACGGTCGGAATTATCGAGTGTGATCGCCACGGACGCGAAGCCGAGCGGACGCCTGTTCTGCGTCCCGGCAAAAATAACATCCTGCATATTGCCGCCTCGAAGCGATTTCGCGCTTTGTTCGCCGAGTACCCAGCGCATAGCGTCGCCGACGTTACTTTTTCCGGAACCGTTCGGACCGACGATACCGGTGATCCCGTCGTGAAATTCCAGTCTTGTTTTTCCCGCAAAGGATTTAAATCCCTGCATTTCAATTGATTTCAGATACATATATTATTCCTGTCTTTGACGTATGATCGGCTCCGGTCATCAGAGCGCATCCGGATCCTCTTTGTGCATCGCAACGATCGCGTCATAGGCAGCTTTCTGTTCAGCCGCCTTTTTAGATCTGCCTTCGCCGGTCCCCAGCACTTTTCCCCCCTGCGCGACCTGCACGCGGAAGCTTTTATTGTGGTCCGGCCCGCTTTCATCGATCACCGTATAACTGATCTCCTCGGCAGAGATCGCCTGAAGGATCTCCTGCAGGCGCGTCTTGCTGTCGCGGAAGAGACGCTTTTTCTCTACATCATTCATAATATATTTCAGGATGAACGCCTTCGCTTCCTCGAAACCGCCGTCCAGGAAGATCGCCCCGATCACCGCCTCGAGAGCGTCCGAGACGATCGACTCTCTTTTTCTGCCGCCGGCAGCATCCTCGCCTCGTCCGAGGAGAAGATATTTACCCAGTTCGATTGCCTGAGCATCAAAGGCCAGCGTCGGCTCACAGACAAGACTCGCCCTCAGACGGCTCAGATCTCCTTCCGGGATTTCTTGATAATTGTTATACAGGTATTCACTGGATACCAGTTCCAAAACCGCGTCACCCAGGAACTCCAGACGCTCATTGCAGTCTTTGTGCGTCATATGATGCTCGTTGGCGTAGGAACTGTGCGTGACCGCGGTCACCAGAAGATCAAATCTCCGGAAGGTATGTCCGGTTCGAGTCTCCAGTTCTCTCAACTGCTTTACGTGTTCTCTGTCATTCATGGTTTATCTCCCATCCTTCTTGCGGATCCATCGGCATTACCCCTGAAAAACATCCTGAGGCACTGCTGATATATCCCCATTCACAAAGATAAGACTGCCCCCGTTCAGCGTTAGAGAGCAGCCTCATATTTATTCTTTCTCCTGTTTCAAAATGCGCAGTATATCCCCTGCTGTGGCAACCCTGGAAAAGTCAGCCTCGCGGAGCCGGATACCGAATCTCGTTTCGACCATGGAGCAGATCTGAAACAGATCCAGCGAATCCGCCACAAGATCGTCTCTGAAGGACGTTTCCTGTGTTATTTCCCGGATATCCACATGCATCACCTCAGCGATGATCTTCCGCAGAATATCAAACTCCATCCTTCTCTGCCTCTTTCGCAAGAAATTCTTCGATCTTACCGTTTACATCCTGCTCCTTGAACTGAATGCACTGCAGGATCGTATTCTTAAATTCCACAGCCTTCGAGCTGCCATGCGTTTTTACCACAAGTCCGCGAAGTCCGAGCAGCGGCGCGCCGCCGTAACGGCTCACATCAAAGGATTTCAGGGTCTTCTTCAGCGCCGGCTTTACCAGAAGCGCGCCGATCTTCGAACGAAGTGTCGACAGCATTCCCTTCTTCACTTCTTTCAGAAGAGTTCCCGCAACGCCTTCGTACATTTTCAGGATGACATTGCCGACAAAAGCTTCCGTTACATAAACGTCCGCTACACCCTTCGGAATATCTCTTGCTTCGACGTTTCCAACGAAATTGATGTCCCTGCAGGCTTTCAGAAGCGGGAAAGTCTCCTTGCAGAGCTGGTTTCCCTTTTCCTCCTCCGCGCCGATGTTAACGAGTCCTACACGCGGATTCTCCACGCCAGCCACACTCTTCATATAGATCGAACCGATCACGGCAAACTGAACCAGATGCTGCGGTCTTGCGTCAACGTTCGCTCCGCAGTCGATTAGAAGAGATGCTCCCTTCTCGGTCGGGATCATCGGCGCGAGCGGTGCCCTCTGGATGCCGCGGATCTTCTTCGTGATGGCCTGTCCGCCTACCAGCACAGCCCCGGTACTTCCCGAGGAAACGAAGGCATCCGCCTCATTATGATGGACCAGATTCAGACCGACCACGAGCGACGAATCCTTCTTCGTCTGGATCGCCTTGACCGGCGGTTCTCCCGTCTCGATCACCTGCGATGCGTGTACGATCGTCAGACGGTCTTTCGGATAAGTATACTTGTCCAGTTCTTTCTGTATATCGTCCTCGATACCGGTCAGGATCACCCTGATCCTTTCGTCGGCATTCAGCGCCTCAACAGCGCCTTTTACAGGTTCTGCAGGTGCAAAATCCCCACCCATCGCGTCAACGACTACTCTTACCAGTTCACTCATTTTCCGTTCCTTCTTATCTTGGATTCTCCATCAGGTGAAGCGACAAAAACGGTGTGCTTCAGCCTGCCGGCTGCTCTTCCGGTGCCGCTTCCGCCGGCTGTTCCTCTGCCGGTGCCGCTTCTGCAGGCTGCTCTTCCGCCGTCTGCTCAACAGCTTCCGGAGCTATCTCCGCCTGACCGACCTGCTGTCCGCTCAGTGTGACATCCACATAGTTGCCGGCTTCATCGATCGCATATCCCTGGTCATTGAAAATGAAGGTCGTTCCGTCAATTTCGATCGAAGTATTGACCGGGAAGCTTCCGTCAGCACGGCTGATATACTGATATCCGCCCAGTTCAGCGTTCTGCTGCCAGTACATATCATCCCATACCGTGACCTGATGAACCGAACCGGTCGTCATGTTTGCCTTATTGCCATCTACATTGAGCGCAACCGCGTAATAGAATACGGTGCCTGCCTTCGAGGTATCCGGCGTGTAAGTGCTGCCTGTCGCTCCGTTGATCTTTGTTCCGCCGCCATTGGAATTCACATTGTTGCTGTACCACTGATACTGCACCGTACCGCCGTCCTTCACAGACGCATTGGCCTGCAGCTGTGCTTTTCCGTTCAGCAGAACGGAAATCAGCGCGTCGCTCTCATCAGTAAATTCCGGCTTATCCAGAGACTCGTCGATCTCGTAAGCCTGCACGATCTCCCCCTCATGGGACTGTGTTGCCACTGTCTCCACAGAAGTTTCCGTTACAGTTCCAACCAGCTTCTCCACCGTTCCGGAAAACGAACATCCGGAAAGTGTGACTGCCGCGCCGATGCACAGCGCTGTCACTACACCGATTTTATTACCCTTCATAAATTATTTCCCCTTTTCTGTTAAGTGTTACAACTTGTTTTCAAAGTTTTTACAAGTATCGCCATTATATCACGCGGCGATTGTACGTGTCAACGAAACGAAAAAGGCACGTAGTGCACCCCAAAACGGTGCACAAGTGCCGGCGGCCTCAGAAGCTTTGCGCAGGGGTTCCGTTTTCCATAATTGCTACACCGAAAGTGCATAGCTGCATTGCGGGTCCTTGGTGCAAAAAAAGGGCTGCCGATCACTCGGCAGCCCTTTCATGTTCATTTCGGAATCAATCCTCGTCTAATGCGATGACCTGTTTCTTGTTGTAAGTTCCGCAAGCCTTGCATACTCTGTGCGGCATTACAAGTGCGCCGCAGTTGCTGCACTTAACAAGATTCGGAGCAGTCATTTTCCAGTTTGCTCTTCTTTTGTCTCTATGAGATTTGGATGATTTATTCTTTGGACAGATGGACATATCTACACCTCCTCGTACTTCCGTATATTCAATAAACCGCTAAATTCTTAATCACACTTTTCTGATTATACACAGGAGGATACTATTTGTCAACACCTGTACATGGAATTTTTCTCCGGTTCCGGGATCGCTTTTTTACTTGTTCAGACCGTTCACGATCTCAACGGTATCGCGGGCAATTGCCAGCTCTTCGTTGGTCGGAATGACACAAACCTTGACTTTGGAGTCCGGTGTGGAGATCACTCTGTTCTCGCCGTGAACCTTATTTGCTTCCGGATCAATGGTGATGCCCATATATCCGAGGTACTCACAAATCTCCTCACGTACATTATTATCATTCTCACCGATTCCTGCGGTGAACGCGATCGCGTCAACGCCGTTCATCGCCGCAATGTAGCCGCCGATAGTGATCGCTACTCTGTAGCAGAATACAGCAAGGGCGAGCTTTGCATATTCGTTGCCGGATTCCGCACCTGCGCGCAGATCACGGAAATCACTGCTCAGTCCTTTGGACAGACCGAATACACCGGATTTTTTGTTCAGAATATTCAGTACACCCGCAGCATCGAGGTCGAGCTTCTTGCCGAGGAATTCAACGATGGACGGATCAAGGGAGCCGGAACGTGTTCCCATGCAGAGACCGTCAAGCGGTGTAAGTCCCATGGATGTATCGACACATTTGCCGTTGACAACGGCACTGATCGAAGAGCCGTTGCCGAGGTGGCAGATGATCTCCTTGCTGTTGTTCAGGTCGAGACCCGCGAACTTCGCAAGCTCACCGGATACAAACTTATGAGAGGTTCCGTGGAAACCGTATTTACGGATCTTGTACTGCTCATAATACTCATACGGAAGCGCGTACATATAAGCCTTCGGCTCCATGGTCTGATGGAAGGCGGTATCGAAGACACCAACCATCGGTACGCCCGGCATAAGCTCCTGGCAGACACGGATTCCGATCAGGTTTGCCGGGTTGTGAAGCGGTGCCAGATCAATGCAGTCCTCCAGAGCTTTGATCATGTCGTCATCGACAAGAGCGGAACTTGCAAAAGCTTCGCCGCCGTGTACGACACGGTGTCCGATTGCATCGATCTCCTTCAGAGATGCGATCGCACCTGTCTTCGGGTTTACAAGCGCGTCAAGAACCATCTTGATCGCCTCGTTGTGTGTCGGCATCGGTGCCTCGGTGATCTCTTTGTCAAGACCAGCCTTCTGGTATACGAGTCTGCCGTCGATACCGATTCTCTCGCAGAGTCCTTTTGCAAGGACTTCTTCTGTGTCGGAATCGATCAGCTGATATTTAAGAGAAGAGCTTCCGCAATTGATAACTAATACTTTCATGTCATTCCCCCTCAAGAATTAAGCAAGTGCCGCTGTGATAATTGCCATCGAATAAACTTCCTGTCCGTTGCATCCGCGGGAAAGGTCGTTGATCGGCGCGTTCAGTCCGAGAAGGATCGGGCCGTATGCATCAAAGTTTCCGAGTCTCTGTGCGATCTTGTATCCTGCGTTTCCTGCGTTGATGTCCGGGAAGATGAAGGTATTGCAATGTCCGGCAACATCGGTCGGCAGATGCTTGGTAGCAGCTACTCTCGGGGAAACGGCAGCATCGAACTGGATCTCACCGACGATCGGAAGATTCGGATATTTTGCTTTTGCCTTTGCTGTCGCATTGCGCATCTTATCTACATCCTCGCCCTTACCGGAACCTACGGTGGAGTAGCTGAGGAAAGCGACCTTCGGATCAACACCGAAGACTTTTGCGCACTCTGCGGTCTCGCCTGCGATCTCTACGAGATCATCCTCGGTCGGATGAATATTGATCGCGCAGTCAGCCATGGCGATTACTTCATTATCACCGCTCGCAGACGGGCGAACAAGAATAAAGCAGGAAGATACGATCGTGTTCTCCGGTTTGGTCTTGATGACCTGCAGAGCCGGACGAACGGTATCGGCTGTGGAATAAGTAGCTCCGCCGAGAAGCGCGTCGGCAACCCCCATCTTTACCAGCATCGTTCCGAAATAGTTAGCTGCGGAAAGGGTCTTCTTTGCCTGCTCCGGTGTAACGCCTTTGCTCTTTCTGAGTTCGCAGAACATATCTACCATCTCGTCAAAACGGTCATAATTAGCCGGATCGATGATCTCGGCACCTCTTACATTGTAGCCGGCATTTTCAGCAGCTGCTTCGATCTCCTCCGGATTTCCGACAAGGATCGGAGTAAGGAAGTTGCTTGCAAGCAGGCGGGAGCTTGCTTCAAGAATTCTCTCATCAGTTCCCTCTGTGAATACGATCTTCTTCGGATTCTTTTTCAGCTTTTCAATCATTGAGCCAAATCCATAAGCCATAATTTGTTCTCCTTTTCCTATAAACATTTCGAAAGGACATACCTTTCGTTAAACACTATTACTAATTATAGTACCGAAAAGCAATTTCAACAAGTTTCTAATAGAAAACAATTATTTTATCGGCATATTGTTAAATTCTGAACAAAATTCGGTATTCGTCTTTTTGCTGCGCATATACTCGTACAATTCAGCAGCAAAAACTTCGTTTCCGTACCACTCTCCCGGCACGTCCGCAGCTCCTGCGGCAAGCATTATCCTCGTTCTGCGCCCAATCTCCGAAAACAGTTCTTTCGCGTTCCGGAATCCCAGGATCCGCACATATTCCGGCTGCAGCGCTGCTCTTGTGTCGGCATCTCTGATTCCAAGGAGGATATGCAGCAAAACCCGGTCGATCCTCGATCTGGTCAGATTTCTCGTTTTTAATGCTTCGGCAAATTCCGTAATGCGGTGCTGTCTCCGATACAGCTTCCGGATCCGGTTTGCCAGATCCTCCGTCATTCCTGCGTATTCACGGAGGTCATCGCTATTCATCGACGCAAGCTTAAAGAAAAGCATATCGGAAAAATCATCGATCGAAACGGCAAAGCACTTATCCCTGTCGCAAAGCACGTCATAAACAGACGCCGGAACATAGGGCCTGATCCCGGAAATTTGATTTGCTTCGCAGCGGCTGCGGATCCATTCCGCCGATGCGAACTCTCCCCGCACGCTTTCCGGATCGCCGTGATATCCGCTTCCTTCTCGCTTTAAGGTCCTCGGTACGATTTTACTTCCTCGTTTCTTCAGTGCTGTCATATAGGCAATGCCCAGCATATTATTCGAACCGGAGAGAACTTCGTGGATCTCGCCTCGGGTCGCTTCATTCTTCATTGACCTTAAGGCGGCGTAAACAGCTTCCTCCTGCGCCACAGGATAAGATTGCCCGGAAGAAAGAGCATCACGAAGAGCCGCTTTGAACGGATCACTTTCCACGGCAAGGACCGCGGCATATCGTTCCAGTTCTTCGATGCGGCCGGACTCGCTGCCAAACCACAATTCATCGACGACTCCCAGACCATCCAGGATCGCTGCGGCTCCGGCAGCGAAATCCCCCGCGCTCCCCGTCGAAACGGCAGCGGGAAGTTCTACCACCATTGACGCGCCGGCATCAAGAGCAAAGCCGGTTCTCACGTATTTATCCGCGCAGGCAGGAATTCCTCTCTGTACAAAGTCTCCGCTCATCAGGACGATGATATGATCCGCGCCGGAAAGTTCCTTTACTTTTCGTATCTGATAAGCATGTCCCTCGTGCAGCGGATTATATTCCGCGATGATCGCCGCTGTTTTCATACCTTCACCCGAAGCCTTTCCAATTTTTTCGAAAACGTGTGCCGATTACTCCTGCGGCACAACAGGATTACAAAAAACGGCCGTCCCGCCGTATCCGCAAGAATACGATGGAACGGCCGGATCTGTTTACATCAGTTCTTAAAGCTGTGGACCGGTGCCGGGATCCTTCCCGTACGATTGATGAACGCGTCACAGGAGTACTTGTTGACCGGCATGATCGGCGCGCTGCCGAGAAGTCCGCCGAACTCCAGCACATCTCCCTCTTTTTTCCCGATCGCCGGGATCAGACGAACGGCAGTCGTCTTCTGGTTGATCATTCCGATCGCCATCTCATCGGCAATAATGCCGGAGATCGTGGTACTTCTGGTATCTCCCGGAATCGCGATCATATCCAGACCGACGGAGCAGACGCAGGTCATTGCCTCAAGCTTTTCAATCGTAAGTGCGCCGCGGTTTACGGCATTGATCATACCCTGGTCCTCACTGACCGGAATGAACGCGCCGGAAAGGCCGCCTACGTAGGAAGACGCCATAACACCGCCCTTCTTGACCTGGTCGTTCAGAAGAGCCAGCGCCGCTGTTGTTCCCGGCGCGCCGACCGACTCCAGCCCGATCTCTTCAAGAATATCCGCTACGGAATCGCCGATCGCCGGTGTCGGTGCAAGGGACAGATCGATGATGCCGAAGGGAACTCCCATCCTTCTGGAAGCTTCCTGCGCTACAAGCTGGCCCACACGGGTGATCTTGAATGCCGTCTTCTTGATCGTCTCGCAAAGGACCTCGAAATTCTCGCCGCGCACCTTGCTCAGTGCGTATTTCACAACGCCCGGACCGGAAACACCGACATTGATGATGGCGTCACTTTCCGTTACTCCGTGGAAAGCCCCCGCCATAAACGGGTTGTCATCCGGCGCGTTGCAGAAGATTACGAGCTTTGCGCAGCCCATGCACTGATTGTCTTTGGTTGCTTCCGCTGTGCTTCTGACGATCTCACCCATCAGTTTGACAGCGTCCATATTGATACCGGTCTTCGTAGAGCCAACGTTGATCGAGCTGCATACGAAATCCGTTTTTGCCAGTGCGATCGGGATGGAACGGATCAGAAGTTCATCCGCTTTTGTCATGCCCTTGGAAACGAGCGCGGAATATCCGCCCAGGAAATTGACACCGACTTCTTTTGCCGCACGGTCGAGTGTCACGGCGATCGTTGCGAAATCTTCCGGTGTCTTGCAGGCAGCACCGCCGATCAGAGCGATCGGTGTTACGGAGATCCGCTTGTTGACGATCGGAATGCCGTACTCCGCTTCGATATCTTTACCTGTCTGCACGAGGTTGCGTGCGGTCGTTGTGATCTTGTCATAGATCTTCTGGTTCAGTTTGTCCAGATTGGAGTCGATACAGTCCAGAAGGCTGATACCGAGGGTGATCGTACGAACATCAAGATTTTCGTTCTCGATCATCTGATTGGTTTCTTTTGCTTCAAAGATATTGATCATGCTATTCGCTTCCTTTCGAGCCGCTTTTAATTTCCAGTCAGGTTACGATCTGCCTCAGATCCTGTGCATCATGTCGAAGATATCTTCGCGCTGGCAGTGGATCTTGACACCGATCTCCTCACCGATATTCTTCAGCTCTTCCGCAAGTTCCGCAGTGTTCTTCTCGGAACGGGAAGCGTCCGTGATCATCATCATATGGAAAAATCCCTGCAGGATCGTCTGTGAAATGTCCTCAATATTTACATTGTTCTCCGCCAGATAATTGCAGACTCTGGCAATGATTCCCACCGTATCTTTACCGGTTACTGTAATAATTGTTTTTTTCATCTTATTCTCCCTTCAGGAATTAAAAGTTTACAACATCACCGACTGTGTCACGTTTTGCGACCTCGATTGCAAAATCGCCGGATCTGTAAGGATTATCTCCCATGGTAACTTCTGAGCAGACCGTCTCGTAGGCGAGTGCCGGATAGTTATTCTCCGCGCTTAAGTGTCCGAGAATGATCCTCTTCATATTGTCATGAAGCAGTTCCGACAGAAGCTGCCCCGATGCTTCATTGGAGAGATGTCCTCTGTCACTCAGGATGCGCCTCTTCAGGTAGTACGGGTATCTTCCCGCCTCAAGCATATTGACATCATGGTTAGCTTCCAGCAGAAGGACATCCAGGTTCTGCAGATGACGGATCGTATAATCCGTATACGTTCCCATATCCGTTGCGATCGCCGCCGAATGAGTGCCGCTTGAGATCCTGTAAGCTACCGGGTCGGCCGCGTCATGAGAGATGGAGAAAGGTTCCACCGTAATATCGCCGATCACGACCTGTACATCCGGTTCGATCGGCCGGAACAGGTCTTCGGGGATCTTCCCGACATTGCCCTTAGCAAGGATCGCCTCGCAGGTCGCCTTCGTCGCGTAGATCGGAATCCTCAATTTTCTGGCCAGCACACCGAGTCCCTGAATGTGGTCGGAATGCTCATGCGTAATGAAAATCCCATTCAGATCTTTCCCCGTCATCCCGATCATGTTCAGACCGTTTTCCGTTTTCTTTCCGGAAATTCCGGCGTCAAAGAGGAGGCTTACCTCCTCGCTTCCCGCGAAGATACAGTTTCCGCTGCTGCCGCTCGACAGACTGCAAAGTTTCATAAAATCTCCTTCATGTGCTGTTCAATGCATCGGGCAGTTTCGTCAAAATCGCCGCTGTTATCCACCACGAAGGTGCTCACCGCGCGGAATTCTTCCTCGGAAAGCTGATTGTTCATAACGGCCGTGATCTTCTCTTCGGAATATCCGCGGCTTTCCTTCAATCGCTCTCTTCTTACCTGCTCATCTGCATAAACATACCACACTTCATCGCAGATTTCATTATATTTTTCATTAATGAGAAGGGCCGATTCCAGGAAAAACCACTTTTCCCCATCTGTTTCTGCCTCTTTCATCATATGTAAAAGCGTCTCCCTGATAAGAGGATGCGTCGCGTTATTGAGCTTTTTCAGCTCCTCCTCCCGTTGAAAAACGCGTGCTGCGATCTTCTTCCTGTCGAATTCGCCGTCCGGTCCCAGAACGCCTTCTCCGAAGATGGCGAGCACCGGCTCAAAGCAGATGCCGCCCCGCTTCATCATATCGGCAGCCAGTTCATCGGAACGGACGGCCACGCCTTTATAATTTGTCTCAAGAAAACGCATGACTTCGCTTTTGCCGCAGCCGACGCCTCCCGTAATACCGATTATCTTCATTTTGCTTCGTACCAGTTATTTCCGCTGTGCATATCGATTTCCAGTTTCACCGCCAGGTCGGCAGCTCCCGTCATCTCTTCCTCCAGAATCTTCTCAACGATCGCAAGTTCGTCCTTTTTTGCCTCGATGAGCAGCTCATCGTGCACCTGCAGCAGGAGGCGGGACTTGAGCTTTTCTTCCCGAAGCCGCTGATCCACACGGTTCATGGCGATCTTGATGATATCCGCCGCCGTTCCCTGGATCGGCGCGTTTTTCGCCACGCGCTCTCCGAACTGACGGGTCATAAAGTTGCCGGATTTCAGCTCGTCCATCGGCCGTCTCCGCCCGTAGAGCGTCTCGGAATATCCTTTTTCCTTCGCCTTATCGACGAGTCCCTCGAGAAACGAACGGATCGCCGGGTATGCCTCATAATACTTTTCGATATATTCGGCCGCTTCCTTCTGCGTGATCGAAAGATCCTGACTGAGTCCGAAGGAACTGATTCCGTATACGATGCCGAAATTGACCGCCTTCGCGTTGCGGCGCATCAGCGGGGTGACCTCCTCGAACGGCACATGAAAGACCTGCGACGCGGTGATCGCGTGAATATCCTTCGCGTTCTTATAGGCTTCGATCAGTGTCTGATCTCCGGACATCGAAGCCAGCACACGCAATTCGATCTGGGAGTAGTCTGCATCGACAAAGACACAATCCTCTTCCGGTACAAAAACCTTGCGGATCTGTCTGCCAAGTTCCATGCGGACGGGAATGTTCTGCAGATTCGGATCGGTACTGCTGATCCTTCCCGTTGCCGTGACCGTCTGCCGGAAGGTCGAATGGATCCTTCCGTCATCGGAGATAAAATTCTGAAGTCCGTCCGCATACGTTGATTTCAGCTTGGTCAGCTGACGGTATTCGAGGACTTCATTGACAAAAGGAACCTTCGGCGCGAGCTTCTGTAGGACATCGGCCGATGTGGAATACCCGGTCTTCGTCTTCTTGCCTCCGGGAAGCTTCATTTTCTCGAACAGAATGACGCCGAGCTGCTTGGGTGAATTGATGTTGAATTCTTCCCCCGCCTGTTTGTAAATGCTCTTCTCCAATGAGTCAATTCCTTCGACAAGGTTTTTCCCGTAGGTCTCCAGTTCCTCCGGAAGGACACGGATGCCGGCCTTCTGCATATTGTGGAGGGTGTAGACAAGAGGCATCTCGATCTCCCGGAACAGCTGCAGCATCCCTGTTTCGGCAAGTTTTTCTTCCATCTTCGGACGGCACAGATTGGCCGCGAAGGCTATCTCTCCCGCCAGTAGTGCTGCCTTGTCCTCCGCTGCCTCGGTAAAGAGCGGGATCTTCTTCTCATCGAAGATCTCTCCCGAAGAGAGGATCTTATTCGGAATAAATTCACGGGCGATCGAATCGAACGGATACTCCGATGTCAGCGGATTGAAGAGATAAGCGGCGATCTTGATATCAAAGGGCTGCGGCTCTGTCGGGAGCTCCACGGCCTGCAGGATCTCCTTTAAACCGTATACGGAAAAAGAGGTTCCCTTTTCCGCCATCGTCTGCAGCGTGATCCGAAAGAAATCATCGGTGAAAAAACCACCGACCGGAAAATACCAGGTCTCTTCCTCGGAAAGTGACAGGGCGATGCCCGCCATCTTCGAGGTCTGCGTTTTTCCGTCGAAATCCGAGAGCACAGAAAGTCCCGCTGTTTTTGCTTTGCGAACCTTGGAGAAGATCTCCTCCGCCTCACCCAGATCCGTCACCGTGCGCACGCGAAGTAATTCCGTACTTCCCTTCGCCTCGTCATCGAAGCGATCCAGAAGTTTACGGAAGCCGAGTCTCTTGAACGCCTCATAAGCTTCGGGCGTATAGAGACTCCCGAGCCTTGCTTCTTCGAAATCAAAATCGACCGGCGCATTCGTATCGATCCTGGCAAGTGTCTCCGAAAGAAGGGCCTTATCCCAGTTCTCGCGAAGGGATTCCCTTGCCTTATTCGGCATTACTTCTTCGATATGTTCATGCGCGTTATGGATCGTTCCGTACTCCAGAAGGATCTTTGTAGCCGTCTTGATCCCGATTCCCGGAACGCCGGGAATATTGTCCGCGGTATCGCCCATCAGCGCCTTCAGCTGAATGATCTGCGGCGGCGTGAGCTGATACTCCGAAAGGACGTCCAACGCGTGATAATCTTCGATCGTCGTTTTTCCCGCCTTCGTCTTCGGAATCCTGATCAGAACCTTCTCTGTGGCCAGCTGAAGAAGATCCCGGTCACCGGAAAGGATCGTTACATCCAGGCCCTTTGCCTCACCTCTTCCGGCGAGTGTTCCCATCAGGTCGTCAGCCTCGTAGCCTTCCATCGATACGATCTTGACTCCCATGGCAGTCAGAACTTCCTTGATCAGCGGCACCTGTTCCCGCAGCTCCTGCGGCATCGGGGAACGTGTTCCCTTGTATGCGTCAAACATCTTGTGACGAAAAGTCGGCGCGTTGAGGTCAAAGGCGACCGTCAGATACTGCGGTTTCTCTTCCTCCAGGATTCGGAACAGGATGTTCAGAAATCCGTAAACAGCGTTCGTATGGAGTCCTTCTGCGTTGGTAAGATCAGGGAGGCCGTAGAAGGCCCTGTTCAATATACTGTGTCCGTCAACTAATACGATCTTTTCGCTCAATGTCGTTTGTTCCTTTCCCCTCAAAGCGAGGCTTCGATCATTTTTGCAAATTCTGCCGTGATGGCGAAGATGTTGGTAATATCCAGGATCAGAAGGACCAGAAGGACCAGCGTGACAACAATGATCGTTCTGCGGATCACGGTGATCCTTCTTTCCCGGATCATATCGGTCCTTCTCTGCTCCAGATCTTTCTCGAGAAGCGGCCTCAGATTATAGGAATCCGGCAGGTCTTCCTCCTGATTCAGAACCTGGATCGTACGATGGACCATGAAATTTGTCTCCAGTTCATCATAGCAATGCGTGCAGCTGCGGATATGAGCCAGGAAAGCCGCAAACTCTTTGTCATCCAGCTTGTCATCCAGATAATCCTGCATCATATTTTCCGCCTGCCGGCATGTGAGCGGTCCCCTGCCCTTACTTCTTTCCTCTGTCTTCATGCTTTTCCTCCGGGAAAAATATCCCCGATAAAACGGGAAAGATCCGTTTTTTTATCATACTTCTCTTTGACGGCACTAAGCTTCAGGTAATTCTTTGCGCGCGTCATTCCCACGTAAAGCATCCGCCGTTCCTCTTCGAGATCCGCTTCCAGAACCGCCTTATGAAACGGGATCATCCCTTCATTGACATCCAGAATGTAGACGGTATCATACTCCATCCCCTTGGCGGCATGCAGAGTGGAGATCATCACGCCGTCCGTCTCCGCATCCCGTTTTTTCGGCTCCTGCAGCTTTTGTCTGTACTCCTCGATATAATCCAGCCATTCTTCGTAGGTTTTGTAATTCCGAGCGCTCTCGGTAAGCTCATCGAGGATCTGCAGAAGATCCTCCTCGGGAATATTGCGGGCATTCGCATATTCTCTGAGATAAGTCTCATAGCCGACTTCCCGGCGGATATAATGGAGCGCGCCGTAAGGCGACAGATGCCCGATCACGCGGAGATCATTTTCCAGCTGTTCCACACGGCGGACCATCCAGTCACGATCCTCGTAATAAATATACAGCGATTCAAAGGTAACTTCCGCATCCATAAATGCCTCCCGGGAGAAATACCGGTTCGGCCGGTTGTAGATCTGCAGAAAGTCCGCTCTTCGCCGGCTTCCGTGACCGAGATCCATATAGGCCATGACATCGTTCGCTATCCAGTGATCGAAGACGCAAGGCACCGTATCTCCCATCCGGAAGGGGATCTGATAAGCCATCATCTGCTCGACGGCCTCACGGCACCCCATATTGGTGCGGACCAGTACCGCGATCTCGTTATAGGAAAGTCCCGCGTTATGCCGCTTCCGTATATCCTCGGCCAGACGGATACATTCCTCACGCGGATTTTTGAAAAGTTCAAACTCCGGTTCGGGACCGTTCTCTCTGGCTGCTTCGATCGTTTTTGCGAAACGCTTTTTATTCTTAGCGATCAGCCTGCCGGATGCCTCCAGGATCTGCGGCGTGCTGCGATAATTCTCCGAGAGTGCCACGACCGCCGCATCCGGATAATCCTTCGGGAAGTTCAGCATCAGATCGGGGTTCGCTCCGCGGAAACGATAGATAGACTGGTCATCGTCACCGACTATGAAGAGATTATTGCGCGGCGCCGCAAGCAGTTTGATGATCTCGTACTGCAGAGGACTGATATCCTGGAACTCGTCGAGGAGAAGGTAACGGAAACGCTCTCTCCACTTTTCCAGCACATCGGGCCGATCGAGAAAAAGCTCGTAGCAGCGCGTGATAATATCATCGAAATCTATTTTGTTGTTTTCTTCTTTCCAGCTCTCATAGGTCTCAAGGACCTTCCGGAATATATCCTGCGGAAGGACCGCCGAATAAAAATGCCGGATATCGGCTCTGCTTCCTTTGAACTGGCTGATCTCTCTGGCTGTCTGAGACGGCAGGTCCGCCTCCTGCTCCGCCCCCGGATAGAGATGGTTCAGGATTTCCTTAAGAAGCGCAATTTTCTGCCCTTCCGGAAGAACGCTGCCGCTGTAGACACGGCCGGTACTTCGCAGGATCCCGTAATAAACGCCGTGGAACGTTCCGAACTGTACTGCCGTCGAAGCTGTTCCCGCCATTTTCAAAAATCTCCCCTTCATTTCCGTGGCGGCGGCCTTGGTAAAGGTCACCACCAGTATAGATGAAGGAGAGATTCCGTCACGGATCAGTCTGAGGGTCCGCCCCGTGATCACGGCAGTCTTGCCGGAGCCGGGGCCTGCCAGCACAAGCATCGGCCCGTCTGTATGCCGGATCGCTCTTTCCTGTGCTTCGTTATAATGCATTAGCTGAGTTTCTCAATTGCCTTTCTGATACGGCTGATCGACTCTTCCTTACCCAGTACCTCCATGATGCCGGTAGCGCCTGCCGGCGTTGCCTGCTTGCCCGAAACGGCGGTACGAAGCGGCCACATCACCGTATTGACTTTGTATTCATTTTCTTTCGCGTATCCGCCGAGGATCGTGAAAAGGGCATCGTTATTGAAATCGTCACATGCCTCCAGCAGCGGAAGAACATCGGTGAGGATCTTCAGCGAGGTCTCCTTCGTGCTCTTGGATTTCTTGTGAACATACATCTCCGCGTCATACTCCGGAACTTCATTCAGGAAATCGACCTGCTGCTCGATATCCGGAAGGACCTCGATCCTGGTTTTTACCATGGTGGCGATCTTCTTCAGATCCAGATCGCGGGTCAGATATTTCTTCAGATACGGTTCCGCCATACCATAGAACTTCTCGTCATCCATGGCCTTGATATATTCGCCGTTCATCCATTTAAGCTTTGTCATATCAAAGACGGCCGGTGACTTATTAATATGATGATAATCGAAGATCTCGATAAGCTCCTGAAGAGAGAAGATCTCCTGCTCGCCTGCCGGGCTCCATCCGAGGAGCGCCACATAATTCACGATCGCTTCGGCAACAAAGCCCTGCTCCAGCAGATCCTCGAAGGAGGAATGTCCGGAACGCTTGCTCAGCTTCTGTCCTTCCTCGTTTGTGATCAGCGGACAGTGGATATATTTCGGAATCTCCCAGCCGAACGCTTCGTAGATGCGATTATACTTCGGGGTCGAAGACAGATACTCGTTTCCGCGAACCACATGGGTGATCCCCATCAGATGATCGTCAATAACATTGGCAAAGTTGTAGGTCGGGAAGCCGTCCGACTTGATCAGGATCAGATCATCCAGCTCATCATTATTGACTGTGATATCTCCGTAAATCTCATCATGGAAGGTCGTTGTTCCCTCAAGAGGCATATTGAAACGGATAACATACGGTTTTCCCGCCTCGAGATTTGCCCGGATCTCCTCCTTCGAAAGGTGCAGACAATGCTTGTCATAGGCAGAGATCTCCTTGCCGCCGACGGTCCTTCTCAATGATTCCAGACGCTCCTTGGTGCAGAAGCAGTAATACGCGTCTCCCTGCTCAACGAGCTTCTCGGCATACTTCGTATAGATGCCCTGTCTGCAGCGCTCACTCTGTACATAGGGACCCACACCGCCGTCCTTGTCGGGGCCTTCATCGTGAACAAGGCCGGTGTCCGCCAGCGTATGATTGATGATGTCGATGGCTCCCTCCATGAAGCGCTCCTGGTCGGTATCCTCGATACGCAGCATGAAATTACCGCCCTCATGCTTTGCGATCAAATAGCTGTACAGTGCGGTCCGGAGGTTTCCCACATGCATTCTTCCTGTCGGACTCGGTGCAAATCTTGTCTTTACCATGGTCATTTGTTTTTCTCCTGATCTTAATATATTCGTCTGCGAAAAACGGCCTGTCAGAACGGATACGCCTGACGCATGATCTCCTGAACATTGCCGATGCAGACACAGTCAGCCGCCTCATCATTGTAACTGGATACTTTATTGACAAGGCAGATTCTGTCACCTGTAAAATACTTTGCCAGCGAGCCGAGGTGTGACTGCAGATCGCAGCCGAGCACCAGGAGCACGTCGGCGGATGAAATGATCTCGACCGCCTTATTCATGCGGCCGCTGTCGATCAGTTCTCCGGAAAGCGAAATTCCCGGGTGGATCATCGTACCGCACGCGTCGCAGTAAGGGATCGGTGTGTGCGAGAGAATATAATCAGCGTCAAAATGCCTGCCGCAGTGCGGACAGGTATTTCCGTCAATATCCCCGTAAAGCGGGACGACATTCTTGCAGCCCGCTCTCTTGGACAGGCCAAAGTAACCGCGGGTCACAATGCCGAGCAGTTTCCCGTCGTCTTCCATCTTCTTCAGCGCGAAGTTGACGGCGTCCGGTTCTCCACGGCGCTTCAACAGTGCCTCCCGGTAGAAATCGTAGAACTCCTCCGGTCTGTTATTAAAAAACGTCGTCGTAGTGATCTCCCCCGGTGAACGTCCGTATTTCATCTCCACATCATAGCTGAAATCTTCTTTGTAGATATCACAGCCCTGCTCTTTTGCAGGTGCTCTTCCCAGCAGAACGGCGATACCAGACGCATTCTCCAGAATACTCTTCAGATATCCGATACTCATATAGCCTTCTCCTTTCCGTCCGGCCGATCGTCCGGACCGCAAAGCATACCGCAGATGAAATTCCTTCTATGTACTTGTCCTTAAATAATAACGGCAATCAGCCAGAGACCCCCATCTCTGTCTGACTGCCCGTGAAAAGCTCATGTTGTTCAGCCGTCAATACCGATACCGTGCAGATACTCGATGACATCCCCGACTGTCTTCAGTTTTTCCATATCCTCTGCCGGGATCTCGATCTCGTATTCTTCCTCCAATGTGGTGAGAAGATCGAACAGATCAAGGGAATCGGCATTGAGATCCTCCTTGAAGCGGCTTGTCTCCGTGATATCTTCCGGTTTCATGCAGACCTGATCAGCGATGATCTGCTTCATTTTTTCGAGCATTATGAATACCCTCCGTAGGTGTTATTTTATATAAAAAGTGTAATTGTAACGATAATATTTGTCAATTATTTTTCGACAGTGCATCGATACGCCGGGATGTCTCAACCTCATTATATTTGATCTTCCTTGCGACACCCAGCGCCAGCCCGACCTCCGACATCAGAAAGAGGACGGACGTTCCTCCGTAACTGACAAAGGGCAGTGTAACACCGGTCGTCGGGATCAGATTCAGCACGACGCAGATATTGAGAATGACCTGGAGCGCAACATGGACAAAGATGCCGCTGACAATCAGGGTACCGTACAGATCCGGCGCGTTCTGTGCGATCACAAAGAGCCGGTACAGAAGATAGCCGAACAGGATCAGAACAAGGATCGCCCCGAAAAGTCCCAGCTCCTCACAGATGATTGAGAAGATCATATCGTTCTGAGCCTCCGGGATCGTGGACAGCTTCTGGGTACTGTTTCCGAGTCCCTTTCCGAAGAATCCCCCCGAGCCGATTGCGTACAATCCCTGAAGTACCTGATAGCCTCCCTCATCCAGGTTGTTTTCCGGCTGCAGCCATGCAAGTACACGCCGCATACGAAAGCTGGTACTGTCTGTCATCGTGGCATTGATGTAGATCAACCCGATCACAAGCGCGCCCAACGCGGAACAAAAAATGATCACAAACTCCTTTGTCTTCGGATGCGCGATGAAAACAACGCCGATCGCGATCGCCATGATAATGACGGCCGTACTCAGGTTGTCGGTAAATGCATATGCGGCACCGGCCTGAATCAGCCCCAGACCGATAATAAGCATGACACCACGCAGCGTGTTGAGGTTTCTGCCGATCCGCATGATCGTATACGGGACTATGACGATGACCGCGATCTTCGCGATCTCGGAAGGCTGCATCGTCAGAGAGCCGCCAATACGAAGCCATCGACGCGCTCCGTTGATCGTCCTGCCGAGCGGCGTAAATTGAACGGCAGCCATCGCCAGAAAAGCCAGTACATAGATTAAGGGTGCCAGTTTGATCGCCCAATGATAATCAACGCGTGATACAACCAGTGCAAGCGCGATGCCTGCTCCGCTGAACATAGCCATTCGTTTGAAATAATACATATCGTCCGCAATATACGGATCACTGACCGCCTCGTAGGCACTGGCGCTGTACAACATGACCAGACCGAAGGAGACAAGAATGATAACAACGGCAAGCAGATTAAAGTCATAATAACCCGCTCCGCCCGCTGCTCTTTTTTTCCTTTTCTTTTTCTGCATGAGTATCCCCTTTGCAAAAATATTATGCAAAACAGTATAGCACAGATTGCCGAGACATGCTACACAACGAATATTCTCAGCTCTGCCTCAGCTCTGCCGTCTATGCGGAAACGAACATGAAAGGGGCCGTCGGATCTCCGGCGGCCCCTGATGTGTGTGTGTTTAAGAATCAAGCTTGATGCTTGTATATTTTACTTCCTGCGCGAATTAGTCTTCTACGTACGGAAGGATTGCAAGATGTCTTGCGACTTTAACAGCAGATGTAACGGCTCTCTGATGCTTTGCACAGTTGCCTGTTACACGTCTCGGAAGAATTTTACCTCTCTCGGAGATGTATCTTCTCAGCTTTGCAGCATCTTTGTAATCGATTACATTATCTTTTCCGCAGAATACACATACTTTTCTTCTTCTGCGCGGAACTCTTTTTCTTGCCGGAGCTTCTGTTCTCTCGGTGCGATTCTCATTATTTTCGTATGCCATTATTTTTTTCCTCCTTCTACAATTCTATTCCCGAATTATTCAGCATCTTTGCGAACGATCAGATATCTAAGAACGTTATCCATGATACGGATGTGTCTCTCGATCTCTGCCGGTGCAGTCGGTGCTGCCTCGAACGGGATGAAGTAGTAGAAGCCATCACGCTCACGCTGAATTTCGTAAGCAAGTCTCTTCTTGCCCCACTCTTCAACTTCGCCGATGGTACCTTCATAACGAGTGATGTAGTTTTTTGCTTTTTCTACAACAGCTGCTCTGGTCTCATCATCCAGCTTGGCACTTACAACGAGTGCTAATTCATACTTGTTCATGTCTTTTCCTCCTTATGGTCTTTCCGGCTTCCCGCGCTATTACGAGAAACAAGGATGTGGGTAAATACCTCACGGAGTCAGATTATACCACACTGCTTCCGTGTTGTAAACAGAAACTTCAATTAATAAACGGACAATCCTGAAAATCTGACCATGTAAAAGAATAGAACGTTTTTCTATAATTGTAAATAGAAAACAGAACAGAAATTCAAAACAGAAAACAGGATCAAAATACAGATCATAATGAAATCAAAAAAGGAGGACGTCATGTCTTCAAAGCCGAACAGTATTACACGTGCCATCATCGATTCTACCGTAGAGCGTGGTCTTCGCGAAATTGAGGAAGACCCGAAGCGAAGCATCCGAAAACTCACGGATATGGGACGTCTCTTTTCCAAGGGGCGTTTTATGGAAGAAATCTATTCGATGGTCCAGGATCTTCTGCGTAATGATGACAGTTCCTATTACACCACGATTGAACAGCTTCTCCGCAATACGTCCCATAAGAACCTGAAGGATTTCGGAATCAATGTCGGCTACAACGGCCTTACCGTCGGCGCCAAGAACATTCGTGAACAGGAAGAAGCCGGAACCTTTCGAATCCCGTGGGCTCTGGTAATCCGAATCGATCCTACCATTCCCGACAGCCTTACCGTATCCGAAATCGAGAGCTGCATAGAACAGGGACGGGAACTCGGCATCTATACTTATATCATCCGTCTGAACGGTTCCCTATCCATCCTGCCGGATCTTATGGCAACTGCGATCCGCAACAGGGATTGTGCCTTCTTCTATATTCTACCGGACGGTGTACTCTCCGCCTCTCACCTTGAGATGATCCGGAAGTGCACGAACTCGATCTTCCTTTTCCGCTATGACGCGGCAAGCTGCGCTGCCAATATCGCGGCTTTGAAGAAGCAGAAATCTCTGAGCGGCGTATACGCTTACTATGATGACGAAGACGCCGCGGAATGGTACTCCGGAAACAAAGCCGCTGAACTCGCCGGTCTTGACTGCGGCTTCAGCGTATTGATCTCCAGGGACGGCTGCAGCATCCGCAACGGACAGCGCGTAGCCAAATACTGCCGCAGTTTCCGTGTTCATCCGGAATATGCCTATGTTCTCTTTGATTTGGTCGGTGACATCATGCAGGTCAACCACACCGCCTCCGACGTGGACAGCTACCTTGAGCTGATGGAAAACGGAGACCTTCGGACCAGCAGGACCTGCATCTCCGACTTCCGCCATACCACATCCCTCACACAGCTCTTCTCCATCGCCCTGCCGAAGCAGAACTGACTTATTCCCCTCGCAGCGACTTTTGGACTGAGCGCAGCGAGGGAAACGGAGCCAGAGGGAATTTTTACGCCTGTTTCTTATCCATCCCCACGATCTTCCCACTGAGCGTGACAATGACATTTCTCATCTTTGCAACCATCTCTTCCGGTGTCGTCCCATCATCATTTTCGAGCCAGCGATGCATAATCACCAGAAACGCATCTGAAATATAATGCGTGTTCATTTTCGCGGCATCTTCATCCAAATCCCCGATAAATAAACTGAAGATCGGAATTGTGGATTCGTAGAAATAATCCCAAAACGAGTTCTGGCCGGTGATCTCCAACGCGCTCCGGTAGAAATCCCTGTCCTCGTAGAAGAGTTCCACAACCAGCTTGACGAGATCCCATCCGCTGTCAAAGCTTTTGGAACTTGCCAGAGTAATAAATTCCGTATAGAAGATCCAGTTCACCAGATCATATTTGTCCTTAAAATGATAATAAAAGCTTTTGCGGTTCATCCCGCAACCTTCACAGATGTCAATAACGCTGATCTTGTCGAAAGCCTTATCCTTCATCAACTTCTTCATGGACGTTGCCAGGGCTTTTTTGGTTATATTGGCATCGGGCATTTCTGTTGTTTCCTCACTATCTGCACTACTTGTACCGCAGGTTCCTTACTGAGCGGCTTTTACGGAGGCGGCGATCTGCTCAGCCAGCGCAATCAGCTGTTCTCTCTCGCTGTCCTTCACAGCGGACTTCACGGTGACCGTGTCTCCGAGAACCGTCATATCCTTCATTCCGTCAACAAATTCACGGATCTTCTTGCCTGCCTGCGGTGCCCATGTTCCGTTCTCAATGATTGCCACGGTTCTGTTTTTGAAATTGTGCTCCTTCAACTCGAGCAGGTACTGCTCCATCTTCGTGAAGATCTCATTGTTATAGGTAGCGGAAGCAAAAACAATGTGGCTGCGCTTAAAGGCTTCCGCAACAAGATACGACGCGTCCGTTTTGGAAACATCATATACCGCGATGTTGCGAATTCCCCTGTCAGCCAGTTCCGACGCCAGGATATTCGCCGCATTTTCCGTATGGCCGTACACCGAGCCGTAAACGATCAGCACAGAAGCCTCTTCCGGTGTATAGGATGCCCACTTGCTGTATTTGTCGATGAACCAGCCGAGATTTTCACGCCAGATCGGTCCGTGCAGCGGGCAGATCATCCGGATGTCGATCGTGGATGCCTTCTTCAACACATTCATTACCTGCATACCGTACTTGCCGACGATATTGGTAAAGTATCTTCTGGCGCTGTCAGCCCACTCTGTCTCAAAGTTTACTTCATCCGCGAACAGATTTCCGTTCATTGCTCCGAAGGTTCCGAATGCATCCGCAGAGAAAAGGATCCCCTCGGTCGTATCATAGGTGAACATTACCTCCGGCCAGTGAACCATCGGTGCGTTTACAAAAGTGAAGGTATGTTTTCCGCTTGTTACGGTATCGCCCTCTTTGACGATCAGTGCCTTTGCATCTACATCAAAATCGAAATACTGTTTCATCATTGTTGCTGTTTTTGCGTTGCAAACGATCTGCACTTCCGGGTATTTTTCCGCTACGCGGGCGATCGTTGCGGCATGATCCGGCTCCATATGATTGATGATGAGCAGATCGAGAGTTCTTCCTGCCAGTACATGAGCAATATTCTCAAAAAAGATCTCGCTGACGGACTGATCTACCGTATCGAGGAGAACCGTCTTTTCATCGAGCAGAAGGTAACTGTTGTAGGACACCCCTTCCGGAATCGGATATACATTCTCAAAGAGTTCCAGTCTGCGGTCTGTTCCGCCGACCCAGTAAAGATCTTCCGTTACATTTTTTACACAATACATAGGATTCTCCCTTCAAAACGAGTTTATCACACTATTATCTTGTTTCTGTATCACACGGTACACAATCTGTAATCTGTCCAAAAAATTATAGCACATTCCTAATAAAAAACAACCTCAGCGCAGATAATTTTCCCGGAGAACCGCCATCGAGGAATTCACTTCCGCCTGAAACTCTCTGGCAGACATCCTCTTTGCTCCGCTGCCGAAAATGATCATCTGTTCCAGTCCGTCCGAAGTTGCAACGGAAACATCCGCCTTCGACGCGATCCGGTGCACCGTCTTCTCGATGTAGGCATCTGCCGTTTCGGCCTCCTTTGTATACACGACAAAAATATTCTGCCATTCGGTGATGCTGCGGACGCCTCCCGGAACCTTATACGCGTCAAAAACAAGGATCAGTGTTCCCTGCCTCGTCCCATGGAAATTTACGCAGATCTCTGTGAGCTTATCTCTGGCTGCGTCCATATTGACAGCCGCAAGCGCGCGTAATTCATCCCACGCAAAGATAATATTATAGCCGTCCACCAGCAGATACTTCTCTTTCTGCGGTACGGGCGCTTTCTTCTCCTTCAGCCATTTAGCGTTTGAAGCTTTCTGCTCATCCGTCGGTTCGATCCTCGTATCGATCTCCGCGGATCCGTGATCATAGGGACCGGCAGCTCTTTTCGAGGGATCCGGTCTCCAGGAAGTTCCGAACGTCCTCTCAAAGATCTCCTTTAGTTCATTGTCCTCTGCCTCATAATCGGATAACTGCCTTCCCTGATTCCTTGCCTTCTCCCGCCGGGAAATTCCAATGGTATCCGCCGCACCGCTATCTTCCTCTGACTCTTCGCGAAACCTCTCCCGAAGGATCTTTCCGGTATCGACATGCATATAATCACGAACCATGTTCCACGGAACGACCGTACCGGCGCCGTGTGAACAGAATACCGAAGATGCGGGATCCAGAATATCCGCTTCTGGATCATAACCGATTTCTTCGATCACCTGCTCGGCATCCGGGCAGGGTTCATACCCGCCGAAGGTACAGAACAGATGCCCGCGCCCATGCATATAGGAAGCGACCTCTACGGGATAAGAACCGAGTTTGGACGCCGGAACAGTGCCGGATACGACGGCGGTCTCAGTGTCGCTTTCAGGCGCCTCACTCCTTCCGCCCATCCGCTGAATATCATTCAAAAGTCTTCCGATGCTCTCCACAGGAACCTCAGCACGAAATTCCAGTACCGGCTCGAGAAGAACGTTCTCCGCCATCATCAATCCCTGCCGAACCGCGCGATACGTTGCTTCGCGGAAATCACCGCCTTCCGTATGTTTCTCGTGCGCCTTCCCGGCGATCAGTGTGATCTTCATATCGGTGATCTCCGAGCCCGTCAGTACACCTCTGTATTTTTTCTCCTCCAGATGGGTAAGGATCAGCCGCTGCCAGTTCCGATTGAGCAGATCTGTGCTGCAATCCGCGGCAAAGGAAAGTCCGCTCCCTCGTTCCGCCGGTTCCAGAAGCAGGTGCACCTCCGCATAGTGCCGCAGAGGCTCAAAATGACCGACGCCTTCCACGGGAGACGCGATCGTCTCCTTATACACGATTCCGGTTTCTCCGAAGTCGATCCTTCGATGGAAACGCTCCTTCATGATCTGCTTCAGGATCTCCATCTGCACCGGGCCCATGATCTGCGCGGAGATCTCTTTCGTCTCGGGATCCGCCTCGATATGCAGCATCGGTTCTTCCTCCGCCAGCACGTTCAGATCATCCAGGAGTCCTGCCGCGTCCTCATCGACTCCCGGAATCACACGGCATGTATACACCGGCTGCAGCACCGAAGCCTCGGCACTATCCGCCGCGCCGATACATTCGCCCGCATAGGTGTCGGCAAGTCCTGTAACGGCTACGATCTGCCCCGCATCCGCTTCCTGTACAGCAGCAAAGCCGCTGCCCGAATAGATACGGATCTGATCGACTTTCCGGTCCGGTCCGCCTTCCAGCAGATCTTTGACGCGCAGACTTCCTCCCGTGATCTTCATCCAGGTCAGTCTCGCGCCGTTCTGGTCTCTGCTGATCTTAAACACACGTGCTCCGAAACGCTCCCCATATACCTTTTCTTCGCTGAATCGGGTGATTCCGCTGATCAGTGCGTCTACTCCATCGCCCTTCAGCGCGGATCCGCCGTATATCGGAAAAACTTTTCTGTCTCTGATAAGTCCCTGTATTTCCTCATCGGTGAGAACGCCTGTCTCCAGATATTTCTCCATCAGGACTTCATCCGTCACAGCGAGGTCTTCCGCCTTCTCTCCGGGGATCTCCCCCGTAAAATCGATGCAGGAGCTATCCAGTTTTTCCCGCAGGAGTGTGCAGACAGCCTGATAATCCGTGCCTGCCTGATCCAGCTTATTGATAAAGATGAATACCGGCACGTGATAATGCTTCAACAATTTCCACAGGATCTTAACCTGGCCTTCCACACCGTCCGCGGCACTGATTACCAGAACCGCCGCATCCAGAACCTGCAGTACCCGTTCCATCTCCGGCGAAAAATCCGCATGCCCCGGAGTATCCAGAAGCGAAATATCGATCTTCTCAAAAGAAAGCTCCGCCTGCTTGGAGAAGATCGTGATCCCCCTCGATTTTTCCATGCTGTCCGTATCGAGGTAGGCATCCCCGTGATCGACTCTGCCGGCTTTGCGGATCTTTCCGGAAAGCAGCGCAAACTGCTCGGAAAGCGTTGTTTTGCCCGCATCCACATGTGCCAGAATTCCGATCACCGGATGTTTCTTTTTCTCTGCATCATGAAGCATTACATTACTCATCTCTTTAACCGTCCGTTTTCACAATTTGTCTTTCCCATTGTATCATGAATCACGGCGCATTTCTTGCCATTTTAAACGGAGTATGGTATGGTTTGCGAAAACGGATATTTCCGAATTCAAGCGTGACAATTACAAACGCTTCACGGACGGAGGATTTATTATGAACGAAAATTGTATGCTCTGCGAAAACGACAAAGAAACGCTCACCCTTACAACAGAAGATGACCGCACCGTCGTCTGCTCCATTATCAGCATCTTTGCCATTAATGCGCAGAAATATATTATTCTTGTACCGGAAGACAGTGCGGACGGCAAAGGGCTTCTGTACCGTTTCGCCCTTACCGGAGACGGAGGCCCCGATCTGACCCCCATCCCCGATGATACGGAATATGATCATGCGTATGAAGTCTTCACCAGGCTTACCGCCGATCAGAATTTCGATGAGTAAAAAATTTCCTGCCAATGAACAAAAGCGCTAATGCCAGAGAGGCGGCGCAGACAGCTGCCGGATATGCCGCCGCACTGTTCGGATCACCAGTCCGGACCGGTGCGGCTTTCGTTTTGCCGGCAGTCTCTTTGATAACCTTTTCCGGAATCTCCGGCACGCGCACAGTCTGATCCTCATTGTCCGGGTCATTATGCTCGGCTGCCTTTTTTCCTCTGGAGCCGTCCTCTTCCATCTCATACAGCGACTCGTATACAACGACTGACAAACCGCCTTTTTCCGTAACAAACTCCTTCAGCGGAACTTCGATATCCATCGTATCCGCATCGGCTGTGAAGGCCACTTCCCCTGTAACAGCATATTTCAGCAGCGTTGCCTTCTTCTCGTCGATCAGCCGCATTTTGATCCGGTCTTCTGTTTCCGCGTTCCACAGACTCGCCGAAAGAATGTACTTGCCGCCGATCCGCAGATTCTCACAATGCACCGTGTCGCTGACCGCCACATGGATCATGCCGTTCTCATCCGGCGTCGCATCCGCTATTCTGCTTTTCGTGTTCCGGTCAAATGCGCGCGTAGAGATCTGAGGGGGAACCGGCTCATCATGCAGGCAGTTCAGGTCCACATTTCTGCCGCGCATTTCGCACACATCCTTCGTAATAGAAAATGGATAGTCTTCGATCAATTTGTATCCCTTGTTTGCCGTACATCGAAGTTCTGTCAGCGTATAGGAGCCGTAAGGAAATGCAGGCACGGTATCATCCGGTTCCGCAACGGTTCCGTCGCGTCCCATTCCGAACCAGATTCCGCAGCCTGTCTTCAAGGTACTCGAATCGATCGCATCCGTTTCCTTCCCGTCTTTCAGAAGAAAATCGTTCGCGTTCGTATCCTTGCTGTGAAATGCCGCTGCCGAATTAAAGATCCCGTTCTCGTCGGTCACGAGGATGTGCTTTTCATGTGTTACCGTATTTTCCGCCACAAAGGGAATTCCCGCTAAAGGTTCATCTCTGTCATCGACCTTCCTGAAAATCAGATCATTGCGCTTTACCTGGTCGGCAAAAACGATTCGCTCGCCTTTACAGTCCTCCTCGATCACGCTGCCGTCCTTCCGGATCTGAATCGTGCGCCCCGGATCAGCCTTGTTCACGAGGTACGAAGAATTGGCTGACACATCCCCGTCCTTTTCCGGGATCTCCCTGATCAGGTATGTTCCGTACGGAAGAAAATCCTTCTCTACGCCGGCTTCTCCTTTCTCATTCGTTTCAATGATCGTTACGAGATTGTTTTCCTTCTTGCAGCCGATCTCCTGTATTCCTTCATCGGTATGCAGATAAATGCTGTGTTCCGATACGTTTCGAATTTCATAACGGATTCCTTTCAAGGAAGCGGATCCCAGCGGTTCACTTTGTGCAAGCTCCCGATCGACTTTCTCCAGTTTAAAGCCGCCGTGGATCGGCTCCTCTTTCAAAGGCTTTTCGGTACAATCAATGATTCTTCCGTTTTCCCTGATCGAGAAGTAAACACGCCAGGTACGGTTCAGACGGTATCCGGTCGACGGTTCTTCTTCGCAGGCATAATAATCCCCGTATGCCAGGTCTGTCTCCCCTGTTACCGCCGTTCCGTTTTCGTCCGTAAGAATCGACATGTAAAGCTCGTTCTTACGGACCGGTCTGCGGTCTCTGGTATACAATGTTCGATCCGTGCAGCTGTAGATGCCGATACGCGCACCGGCAAGCACAGCGTCTCCGGAACCCTGATCCAGCTTGCTGTCCGCGTCGATCTTCGCGAACTTCGCTCCTCCGCGGATAGGACTGTCCATGGCGGTAAAGTCATCCTCCTCTACCTTCTTATCGGTGACTGCCATCGAAACCTTCCCGCCATCCGCTCTGATCTGCGCGATCACCGTTCCCCTATTCTGCAGTTCACCGTTCAGGTAGACGGCATCGGTCAGGAAACCTTCAGCAGCCTTTGTTTCCTCGATGCGGATGGTTCCGAGGGGAAGCACCGGCTTTGAATTACGGATAAAATACGAATCTCCGGTGACCTTGTAATCCTTCCCTTCCGTATCCACTCCGAGTGCTGTGGTAAATGTTCCGTCAGGATTCTTCCTCACTTCCAGTGTCCATGTTCTCTCAGGATCCGGCAGATCTTCCTCAGTGAAATACCCGCGATACCAGGAAACAGTAAACTGCGTTCCAGTGAAATCTTCTCCCTCCAGAACCTTTCCTTCTTCATCTTCCTTGCGAATAGTGAGCTGCAATTCATCGGTCAGCGGTTCTTCCTTAGATACGACCGTTCCCTTATTTCCGTCACTTCCCCGTTCTTCATCCGTTGCGGCGACCACCGGATAAACTCCCGGGTCGATCCGGTAACCGTAAGGTGCTGCGATCTCTTTTACATAGTATGTCTGTCCGGCAACCAGTGTGCTTCCGCTGATGCCGCTTCCGTCCTCTCCCGTTATGGTTTCCTCCGCTTTGTCCGTACATTCCCGATCACGATAAACGCCGTACTTCGCGCCTGCCAGTGTATAGCAGGAATTGCCGTCCGTAATTTCCGAGTCAGTTGACTTTTTTACAACTCTCACAGAACCACTCTGCCGGATCGGATATACGTAGAGATATTGCAGCGATGTTTTTGTCGTCAGGGGACTGATCTGGTTCCCGTAGTGAACACTATCCGCGGTGTAAAGGGGCAGCGAATCGTCCGTATGGCACGAATGCCAGAACACATTTTCGGAAGGTGAGTTTCCCCAGAAAAAGCCGATGTGGTCGTCCTGGTCGTCCAGATTCCAGTCCGGCTGAAAATAAAGAACATCGCCCTTATGCATGACTCCGGACGCAAGTGCTTCCTCGATCGAATTGAACCGGTAGCAGAGGACATTATTTCGCTGCGCAAACGCCTGCCAGTTGCTCGCGCAATAATACGTATTCAACCCGAACCTTCCTGCCGGATAGCAATCCGGGATCCTGCTCAGATCACCTCCGCAGCTGCGAAAAACGTCTGCTACAAAGCCGGTGCAGTTCATCCCGTGCGGCTCTTCTCCGCCTCCGTTCGGATGGCCGCAGTTCGCCCAGGCAGAGCTCAGCAGATCGGGGCAATAGGTCGTTCCCAGATAATACCCGTCACTTTCGTGGCTTTGCAGCCATTCTCTGATCCCGGATGCGCCCATGGCCTCATCGATCGTCACTTTGGATGCGGCAGGCGCTCTTCGCAGCCTTCTGCCGGCTGATGCCTGCTCTTCATACTCAGCAGCCAGCGCCCGTGATGTTTCCAGGAAGGCCCGGTAGGTATCCTCGTCAGTCACATACTCGCCGTACCATCCTGTCGTATCTGCCATTTCAGTTCCTTCCAAGGCAGCGATATCCGCTCCGTCCGTCTCCGTTGCTTCCGCACTTTCCCCGCCAGATGTTCCCTGACCGCCCGCATCCGTCGTTTCGGCGCCGGCGGGCAGACTTGTGCACAGGAAGGAGGCACATACGACTGCCGTCAAAATTGCTGTTGTCATTCGTTTCAGGATTCTTTTCATAACCTTTACTCCTTTCTTTTTTCCCGGCACAGTCAGACTGCGGCACATCGGAATTTCCCTGTTTGCCGATCCGCCTCCGAAAGGGTACAAAAAATACACCTCACGCAGCTTTGTACCTTTGTACCTTTGATACGTGCGTTTGTACTTGTCCGCATTATGCAGTTGCTGTTGCCTGGGATTTTGACATCGATATGATGTATGCCGGTCGAATGACCAAAAAAAGAAGCGCCCGCAGACGTGCAGGCGCCTTGCATAGCTGAAATATAGCATGCAAAAGAGTTATTTACAATTGTAAAAACGACGAAAAGAACCCCCGAAATTTCTAACAGTAAAATTTGACGAAATTCTTACTGTTTTCCTGTACTTCCGAAGCCGCCCTCACCGCGGGCCGTGTCGCTCAGCGTGTCTGTCTCCTCAAACTCCACCGGAAGAAACGGCATGACGACCAGCTGAGCGATCCGCTCTGCCGGCACTACGGTACGGGTGATCTCTCCGTCATTGTGCACCGCGATCATGAAAGGTCCCCGGTAATCGGAATCGACGACGCCTACGCAGTTTGCCGGACGAAGGGACTCCTTGGAAGCCAGGCCGCTTCTCGCGAAGATCGCGCCGAAATAGCCCTCCGGGATCTCCATGGACAGGCCGGTATTGACCATGACCGTCTTGTGCGGCTCGATCTCCACCGCCTCCGTCAGATCCGCGTACAGATCATAGCCTGCCGCATAAGCGCTTCCTCTCGTCGGAAGCTTCGCTGTTTCCGTAAGTTTTTTCACATGGATCCGCATAGTTTTTGCCTCCTGTATTAGATAATCCGAAATTGGTTACGAGTAAAGGGGATGCCCCGGCATCTCTGCCGGAACACCCCCTTTTCCTATCCGCCTGACAGATCTGAAATTACGATCAGTTAAGCGGTTCTGCGTCTTTCGGGCAGTCCTTGATGGAGAAGGAAAGTCTTCCCATACGGTCTTTGCCGAGGCAGATGACCTTGACATGATCGCCGAGAGTCAGAACATCCTCGACATGGTCGATGCGCTCTTTCGCGATCTTGGAAATGTGAACCATTCCCTCTTTACCCGGAGCGAACTCAACGAATGCGCCGAATTCTTTGATGCTGACAACTTTTCCCTGAAGGACCTGTCCCTGCTCAAACTCCATGGTGATGGTCTGGATATATTTCTCTGCCTGATCCATTGCTTTACGGTCTGTACCGCAAACGGATACGGCACCGGAATCATCGATATCGATCTTCACGCCGGTACGCGCGATGATCTCGTTGATCGTCTTGCCCTTCTGGCCGACAACATCGCCGATCTTATCCGGATTGATCTTGATCTGCTCGATCTTCGGTGCGTACTCATTGACAGTCGCACGCGGGCCGGCGATCGTTTTTTCCATAACCTCTGTGAGGATATACTCTCTTGCGTCTTTGCAGCGAGCGATCGCTTCCTCAACGATGGCACGGGTAAGGCCGTGGATCTTGATATCCATCTGGATCGCGGTGATACCGTCATGTGTTCCAGCTACCTTGAAGTCCATATCGCCGAAGAAGTCCTCAAGACCCTGGATATCGGTCAGTACCAGATAATCGTCATCGGTATCTCCGGTAACCAGTCCGCAGGAAATTCCGGCAACCGGTTTCTTGATCGGAACACCGGCAGCCATCAGTGCCATAGAAGAAGCACAAACGGAAGCCTGGGATGTGGAACCGTTGGACTCGAAGGTCTCGGATACGGCACGGATCGCGTACGGGAACTCCTCTTCAGACGGAAGAACCGGAAGAAGTGCTCTCTCAGCCAGTGCGCCGTGACCGATCTCACGACGTCCCGGACCACGGGACGGTTTGGTCTCGCCTACAGAGTAAGACGGGAAGTTGTACTGATGCATGTAACGTTTCTTGGTAACAAACTCATCGAGTCCGTCAACCTTCTGGCATTCGGAAAGCGGAGCCAGCGTAACGATATCACAGATCTGTGTCTGTCCTCTGGTAAACATTGCGGAGCCGTGTACGCGCGGGATCACATCGACCTCTGCGCCGAGCGGGCGGATCTCACGGATCTGACGTCCGTCCGGACGCTTGTGATCAACACGGATCATCTTACGTACGGTCTTCTTCTGATACTGGTAAACAGCCTCATCGAGAACAGCGAGCCACTCTTCGTTATCGGCAAATGCCTCTTTCAGACGATCGGTGATCTCGGCAACGTTTGCCTCTCTTACCTGCTTCTCATCTGTAAAGACAGCCTTTTCCATCTCTTCCGGCGGCACGATCTTCTTGATCGCCTCGAAGAGTTCTTCCGGAATTGCGCAGCTCTGATAGGAGTGTTTCGGCTTGCCGACTTCAGCTACGATTCCGTCGATCCACTCGATGATCTTCTTGTTGGTCTCATCTGCCAGATAGATCGCTTCGATCATCTTCGCTTCCGGAACTTCATTGGCACCGGCTTCGATCATGATAACTTTCTCTCTGGTGGACGCAACGGTCAGACGCAGATCGGATACGGCGTTCTGAGCCAGTGTCGGGTTTACGATCAGCTCGCCGTCGATCATACCGATCTGGGTTGCGGCACACGGACCGTCAAACGGGATATCGGAAATGGTCGTTGCGAGAGAGGAACCGATCATGGCAACAACTTCCGGATTGCACTCCGGATCAACGGCCATAACCATGTTGTTCAGGGTTACATCGTTGCGGTAATCCTTCGGGAAAAGCGGACGCATCGGACGGTCGATGACACGGGATGTCAGAACAGAGTGCTCGGATGCCTTGCCCTCTCTCTTGTTGAAGCCTCCCGGGATCTTACCTACGGAGTACATCTTCTCTTCGAACTCTACAGACAGCGGGAAGAAGTCGATGCCTTCACGCGGCTCTTTGGAAGCGGTCGCTGTACAGAGGAGTGTGGTATCTCCGTAAGAGATCAGCGCGCATCCGTTTGCCTGCTTACCGACTCTTCCGATATCAACGGAAAGTTTTCTGCCTGCAAGATCCATGGAATAGGTCTTGTACGGATTGACAAGTTTGGTGGAAAATGTCTTGGTTTCTTCCATTTTTTCTCCTTAATTCTTCTTTTCTTCTCGTCTTTGATCATCTTATCGTCTCAAGGCAGACGTTACCTTGACACGAACACAGGGCGGATAGATGATCTACCCGCCCTGAATGTGTACCCTGATTACTTACGAAGTCCTAACTTCTCGATAAGGGAACGGTATCTCTCAATATCATTCTCTTTCAGGTAGTCAAGAAGACCACGTCTCTTACCAACCATCTTCAGAAGACCACGTCTGCTGTGGTGATCCTGCTTGTTGGATTTCAGATGCTCTGTGAGCTCTGCGATTCTCTCTGTAAGAATAGCAACCTGAACTTCCGGAGAACCTGTATCTCCCTCTGTTCTTGCGAATTTGCTGATGAGCTCCTGTTTCTTCTCTTTTGTAATCATTTCAATTTCCTCCTTGTTTTAAAAAACGCCTCCGATTAAGATCCGGTCGGAGAATCCATGACCTGAATCGGGGCTGAAATCATACTGGTATAATATAGCACACCGCATGTGAAAAGTAAACTGTTATTTATTTGTACTTTCCGCTGCCTGCTTACTTTCTTTTTTCATTTGACGCAGCTTTTTGAAAAACGTACTGAGCATCGAACTGCACTCTTCTTCGAGGACGCCCCTTGTGATACGCACCTGATGATTGAATTTCGGAACCTGCATCAGATTCATCACGGATCCCGCACAGCCCGCCTTCGGATTCATACAGCCGATCACGACTTCGTCGATCCTCGACTGTACGAGCGCACCGGCACACATCTGGCAGGGTTCCAGCGTCACGTACATCGTGCAGCCCTCCAGCCTCCAGTCACCGAGCTTCTTCGATGCCTTCCGGATCGCGTTTAACTCCGCGTGGGACAGTGTGTTTCTGTCTGTATTGCGGCGGTTATATCCTTTCGCGATCACTTCGCCGTCCTTGACGATGACGCAGCCGATCGGGACCTCCATCAGAGCCTCCGCTTTTCTCGCCTGCTTGATCGCCTTCCGCATAAACTTTTCGCGAACGGTACGTTCATCCGCTTCTTTCAAAATCTGTTCCGGATCAATTTCCATAGTGATCGCCATGTATCTTCTGTATCCCTTCCACTTAACCTATATGCAAAATGTGACGGATCGCCCAGGCAACGCCATCCTCCCGGTTCGATTTTGTCACGTAATCAGCGACGTCGAGACAGGAAACCGTTGCTCCCTCGACCGCGATCCCGATGCCCGCTTCCGCCAGCATCCCGGCATCATTATCGGCGTCCCCGAAGGCCGCGCACTGTCCGATCGATATTCCCAAAGCTTCCGCCAGCTGCCTGAGCGCCGCTTCCTTTCCGGCTTCCGCGGACGCCGTCTCGAGCCGGAATTTCACGGAGGACGTCACATACACATCCGGCACCGATTGCCGGATCTCTTCACGCAGCCGCTCTTTCAAAGTCGGATCACCGACCACAATATCAAACGCGCTCAAGTGATCTTCGTTCCGCCCGATAAATTCGGCCATGTCATCTACCCGCGTTCTTGTTTCCTGTACGTAGCGTATATATGCCTCATCCGACCCGAAGCTCACAGGATCGTCCAGATACGCCGGGATCGAATACGCTCTTCCGTCAATAAACACTTCTACCACGCACGGCTTTTCTCCGAACGTATATTTCTCCGCAACATTCCAAAGAGCCCGGACATTTTCCCTGCTCATGCTGTTTGCCCGGATCTTAACCGCCTCTTTGAGGATCTCTTCCTTTGTTTTTCCTTCCTTCTTCTCCGGGAACTTCCAGATCTCGGAACCGTTTGAGGTGATCGCATAGGAAAAGGCCGGAAGGAGGATCACCGGCTCGGGAAGCGAAGTCAATGTCCGTCCGCTGGCTGCGGCAACGATCACTCCGGACCGCGCAGCCGCTTCGAGCGCGTCGCGATTTCCCTCGCTCAGCGTGTAGGCATCATATAAAGTCGTGCCGTCCAGATCGAGAGCGATCAGCCGGATATTCGATTCAGCGGCAGTTTCTGTCATTTCGATTAACTCCTCCTTTCTGAATGGTGTCACGATCCGGAGCACCAACCGGCTCATGAGTGTCACGATCCGGGGCGTCAAACATTCTATCCGCGTCAAGACGCCATCCCCTGCTGCCTTTATTCGGTCATGTCGGCAGCACCGGCTGTTTCAAGATAACCACGTTACGTCGGCGCCGGTCTCCTCCCGCTTCGCTGTGCAAATGCAGCAGGTATAACCTTCCCGCACGGTAACAGGAAGAAAATGCGCATCTTTCACAGACAGCACGGAAAATTTCGCGAATTCTCCGTCGATCCCCGTACCTTTCATTTTCACATAGGCTTCCTTGGCACACCAGATCCGGAAGAAGCGCTCCCTCACTTCGCCTTCTTCGATCCATGCCAATTCCTCCGGGTGAAAAAAACGCTTTGCCAGACGAAGACAGTCCGCATCGGTACCTTCCCTGCCATGCGCCGTTTCCTTCTTCTGCAGATCGACGCCGACCGGCCCGTCCGCTAAAGCGATGCACCACAGCTCCCGGCTGTCGGAGATCGAAAGGTCCACATCTCTGTGATTAGGGAAAAACGGCTTTCCCTGCGGTGTTTTTTCCACTATCCATCGGTCACTGCCATCCAAAACAGATCCAGGATCACTTTCGTCTGCCGTCTGTGTGTGCGTGGATTTACATTCCGTCGTCTGTCTATGATTAGAGGGGAAAGCCCGCTCGCACGCAAGCCGAATCGAATCCTCTCTGGAAAATCTGCTATTTATTTCAGTCAGAAAAATGTGTACCATGCACCGGCTCCGTCCTCTGGTAGATTTGTATTCTATCAAAACACAATAAGCGATTTCTGTCAAATTGCAGATGTGCCGTCCTGCATGGAGCGCTTATGTATCGTAGACAATCCTGCACGGAAGATTTTATGCATCACAAAAGGCTCTGCGGTTCATAGCCGCAGAGCCCATGAAAATACGTTTTTACAATGATGGGTGATCAGCCCAGAATATTTCCGTAGTTGACCGCCTGTGTGACGGTAAGTCCGCCCCACTCCGGATGACAGGACGCCGCTCCCGGATTTGCGTGTCCCTTATACCAGGAACTTCCGTCAACGATAAATTCGATGACGTTCTCACCGTTCATGTGTCCCCAGATCGTACATCCCGGATCGCTCTGGTTCTTGATATCACCGACGACCGTCTTGATGACCGTACCATCCGCGAGAACAAAGTCGATCAGATCGCCTACCTGTCCGAAGGTCGTTGTGCAGGCGATCACATAGCGATCGCCGATGCGGCCGAAGCCTTCCGCGTCGTAACCTTCATACTTCGCATTGAGTGCTTTCTGCCTCGTGCCGGCTGCCCAGGTGCGATCCCAGCGCTCGTACGTATAGGCGCCGCCGATCGTTCCGTTCGCGGAGATCACAACAGAATCCCCGTTATTGACAATGTTCGGAATATCATCCTCCGGAAGGATGCGTACACACCAGCACACAGCATCCACATTGACGGTGCCGGAGATGATACCCTCCGTCGGGCTGTACGCCTCGACCGTTTTTCCCTCACCGGCATAAATGGCTACATGATAAATATAGCCGTTCTCATCCCTGTAGAACACAAGATCCCCCGGCTCCGCGTAATCGAGCGAAATCGCGGTTCCGGCCATTGCCTGGTCTTCGGCAACACGCGGAAGCTCAATGCCGTACTGCTGATAAATGCTCTGAACAAAGCCGGAACAGTCCGCACCGTCGGTCAGACTCGTGCCTCCCCAGATGTACGGATTGCCGATATAGGAAGACGCATATTCAACAAGGGACTCACCGATCAGACCGTCGGGTCGACCGGATTTGTAACTCAATTTGGTATAATAGCAGGCTTTATTCTGCTCCGGTTTCAGAAGCATCTCCGCCTGCGTATAGAAGGACTCGCCCTTTTCTTTTACCGCTTTATCCGCATCCGTGCCCAGTGTAAAGAGCGACTTGGCAGCAAAGCCTCTGGCGTCACCGGACTCGATGAAGAGCCAGCCATTATTCAGGTCCGAAATAACATAGCCCAGATCTCCGGCGTTCATGTGTCCGACGATCGTGCTGTTTCCATCTGTCTCCTCGTAGATCGTAACGCCGAGATCTCCGGCGATCGCGTAAGCCTTCTGAACAACGGTCTGATCCGTTGTAGCCCGGAAATACGCATAGGCGCTGTTCTCACGGTAATCGATCGACGGAACGGCCATGTAAGGCGTCCAGTCAAAGGCAGCCTTCTGCTCGTCATTCTCCAGATCAGCATTTCTGTAATACTCGTCCCTGACCTTCCCGGCAGCCTCGTCCTTCACAACGTTCACTGTTCTGATGAAACCGCGGACATTTCCGGATTCCACATAGAGCCAGTCTTCATCGACCTGCTTCAGAAGGTACATAACGCCCTTTTCCCGGATGACGCCGACCGCTCTCGCGTTGTCCTCTCTATCCTCCAGAATATTGCAGTCCTTTACGGCAAAAACATAGCGTTTACCGACCGTCCAGAAATGATAATCCTCGATCTTTTCCGGTGTTGTAACGACGCGGGATCCGCTCGCGCGGCGAATCACCGCCGGCTCCTCCTCTGTCCCCGTTTCTTCTGTTTCAGAGGATGCTTTGACCGTACCGTTTTCCTGCGCCTTCTGCTCGTTCTGGTCCCGCTGTTCTGTGCCGCCAGCGGCAGGCTGCACACTCGAACCGGTTACATCGCCGGCGTCTGTGCCCTCAGACGCGTCGGGAGTTTCCGATCCACTTTCATTGGCCGGGTTCGGATCCTGTGTATCGGATCCGCTGCCATTGGCAGGATTTGTATTCTCATCTCCGCCTCCGGTGCTCTGGTTTCCGGAATCTTCTCCGGAATCGCCTGAAGCTTCTCCCGCAGAATCACCTGTGGAATCATCCGTTTTTTGCCCTTTCGTGCCTTCTCCCGTCCCCGGCTCTTCTGCATCCGCACTGCCGTCCGATCCATCTGTCGGATCAGTCTGTCCGGACCGGTCGGAAGATGACGGATCGCCAGTCTGTGAATTGACCTTTGCCCCTGTTTCGGATGTTGTATCAACAGCTTCTTCGACGCCGTCCGCATTCACCGCTACCGGGGTAAGCACGGAACCAGCCGCCGTATCCACGGGTGCAGCCGCAACAGCTGTGCCGCCGTTCACCGAAATGATGCCTTCTCCGGACTGCTCAGCCGTCTGCATGGCCGCAGAATCCGTTCCTGTCGTTGTTTTTTCTAAATTCTCAACATCTTCCGATGTGGTCCCAACTTCTGAAGCAACGTCGGCCTTTCCCGATGCCTGTATTATATCCGGTGACGAAAAGGCAAGCGTTGCGGAAAGTGTTAATGCCCCCACCGCAAGAAGATATTTTCTTTTCACGTGTTTTCCTCTTTTTCGTAAATTTTAGAATAATGTATTTACATATAAAATTATTATCATACTAACGCACTCTCAATACAAGTGCGAATTATATTTTGGTATAATTGCTCAAATAACGTACTATGGCATTGGTTACATTTTCTTGTATCTGTTACGTTTTTACACCATATAGGCTGCTTTTCGTAACATTTCGTCAATATTTAGTGTCTATTATTCACTTGCCGGGAATTCATCCCAAAAATAAAAAATGCGTAAATAAAGGAACATCGTTTTCCTTTATTTACGCATTTTTTGAAGTCCTGCCGGCAGTGGGACTCGAACCCACACGCTGTTACCAGCAACAGATTTTGAGTCTGCATCGTCTGCCATTCCGACACGCCGGCCTACAGAGTGCTCAAAGCACTCTGCTATTTTATCACAATCGTTTTTCTAAATCAATCAGACGGGAACATCTTTTTGAATTCCGGAGTGATGTCCAGGGACGCGAAGTAATCCTTCGGCGTCTCGGGACGGCGGATCATCTCAAAGCTTCCATCTTCCTTCAGAAGAACTTCCGCGGAGCGAAGTTTTCCGTTGTAATTGTATCCCATGGAAAAACCATGCGCGCCAGCGTCATGGATAAACAGGATATCTCCCATGTCGATCTTCGGCATCGGTCTGTCTACGGCAAATTTATCATTGTTCTCACAAAGAGAACCGGTAATGTCATATACATGATCGCACGGAGCATCTTCCTTGCCCATCACCGTGATGTGATGATAAGCGCCGTACATTGCCGGACGCATCAGGTTCGCAGCGCAGGCATCGGTTCCGATATATTCCTTATAGATATGTTTCTCATGAATGGCCTTGGTGATCAGGGCGCCGTACGGTCCCATCATAAAGCGGCCCATTTCCGTATAGATCTTCACGTCACCCATCCCCGCCGGAACCAGAATGCGGTCATAAACCTCGTGCACTCCTTCACCGATCACACGGATATCATTCGGCTCCTGATCCGGTTTGTAGGGAATGCCTACGCCGCCGGAAAGGTTGATGAAATCAATGTGAGCGCCGGTCTCCTTCTGCAGGCGCACTGCCAGTTCGAAAAGGACTCCCGCCAGCTTCGGGTAATATTCATTGGTCACGGTATTACTTGCCAGGAATGCATGGATACCGAAATCCTCGACCCCCTTCTCTTTCAGAATCCGGAACGCTTCAAAGAGCTGCTCCGTAGTCATGCCGTATTTGGAGTCTCCCGGATTGTCCATAATTCCGTTGGACAACTCGAAAAGGCCGCCCGGATTATAACGGCAGCAAAGTTTTTTCGGTATATAGCCGAGCGTCTCCTCCAGATAATCGATCATCGTGAAGTCATCAAGGTTGATGACGGCACCGAGTTTTTCCGCTTCCTTATACTCAAAGGCAGCAGTATCATTGGAGGAAAACATGATATGGTCTCCGTCAAAGCCCATGGCGCCGGAGAGCATCAGCTCCGTATAAGAGGAGCAGTCACAGCCGCAGTCATATTCTCCGAGAATCTTGATCAATGCCGGTGTCGGAGTCGCCTTTACGGCAAAAAACTCACGAAAGCCCGGATTCCAGGAAAAGGCCTCCTTGACAGCCTTCGCGTTTTCTCTGATTCCCTTCTCATCGTACAGATGAAACGGCGTCGGGATCTCCTTGATGATCTCTTCAAGTTTTTCTTTCGTAGTAAACGGTTTCTTCTTCATAATAGCTCCTGTCTGCAGTTTTTTCATTTTCCTGCCCGTCTGTGTAACCTGCGGTTCCGTAAAAACGCCGCAACAATTTCAACTTCATCTCTTTCGCGTGTCACTGTACGTGCTTGTGCGTATACAAATGCTCCTCGCAATATTCATAATTTCCGTTGCACTTTGAGCAAAAACGGAACTCCAGATCCGGCGCATCAAGTTCGGTCCTTCCGCAGACCGCGCATCGATGTCTGGTGACCGGCCCGTTTCCTGCCGCAAAGGTCGTACGGTCGATCTTCTCACCGGTCGTGCCAACCGTTTTTGCTGATGAACCGCGGCTTCCGAAGCCTCTCGCTCCTGCCCCGTTCCTCCTGCTGTCAAAGCCGCGCATCTGCCGCTGGAAATTCTTCTGTGTCGCGTTTTTGCGGTGAAATCTCGTTCTTGTCAATACAAAGAACAGAATCGTCGATGCCAGAGAGGATGCGACCATCACAATAACCGGCAGCGCGTATCCGATCCGTGCGTACTGATAGATGCTGTAAGCCAGATATGCCAGATCAAAGTAAGCCAGCCACTTCATCTTCACCGGAATAAGGAACATGAACAGCACTTTCTGGTTCGGAAATGTCATCGCAAATCCGAGAAAGATCGACAGACTGACGTAGTAGGTCGAAAACATTGCGCCATAATCGATTCCCGTGATCGCCAGCAGCAGGAAAGATCCCACAACGGTCATCAGAAGGCCGAAGAAAATATATAGATTGTACAGGAAATCGCCCCATACTTTTTCGAGTGTCGTACCGATCTGGTAATAAAAATACAGCATGATGATAGTAAAGATATCGAGCGTGCCCGGCGGGATCAGCCACCAGGAAACGAGCCTCCAGACCTGTCCTCTCAGGATAAGCGAGGGTGACAGCGCGATCAGCGACTGCGTCGTACTGTAACTTCCGTTTGCTCTTCCCATCATCAATAATATGTAACCTGCCACATAGGTGGCAATAATAAATAAGGTGAGCCGCCTGATGGCAAACCTGCCGAATTTTTGTTCCGCCTTGCGGAGAAGATCCATCTGCATTCCCTCCTGCATCATTTATTGCAGCCGTATTATTTTATTGCATGCTGTTATTGCGCCCATCCCTGCACCAGCTATTGCGCATGCTTTTGCCGCTATTCTTGCCGCTACTTTTTTAAGCTAATTTGCAGCTATTTTGCAGCTATTTTGCAGCTATTTTGCCGCTATTTTTGCGGCTGCTTTACCGCTATTTTGCGGTTAGTTATTGCATCTGCTTATGCCGTCAGGGGGTCCGTCTGAAAAAGCGTTTCTTTCGAAAACGTAACCGGTCTCTCCTCTTCACGTCTTCGTCCGAAACAGGCCGCGCATACATTCTGCATAATTATAAACGCCGTGCCCGATATTTGTCAATCAAGCGTCACTGCCATATCGTCATCTATGGCAACCTCTTTCTCATCTTTCTCATCGACCGGCTCCTCTCCTTGAATTTCGCACTCTGATGTGTTAAATTGAAAAATATCATTCAATTATGATTCACTTATATGTCAATTATGAAAGGAGCCTCTTATGGCGGGTTCATCAATCGGAACGATTTTCAAAATTACGACCTGGGGAGAATCCCACGGAAAAGGCATCGGCGTTGTTGTCGACGGCTGCCCCGCAGGTCTGCTCCTGTCCGAAGCGGATATACAGTCCTATCTGGACCGCCGCAAGCCCGGACAGAGTAAATTCACCACGCAGCGTTCGGAGTCGGACACGGTGGAGATCCTTTCCGGTGTGTTTGAGGGAAAAACGACCGGCACGCCGATCTCCCTTGTGGTATTTAATAAAGATCAGCATTCGAAAGATTACAGTAATATCGCGGACAAATACCGCCCGGGGCACGCGGATTTCGGGTATGATTCGAAATACGGATTTCGCGATTACCGCGGAGGCGGACGATCCTCCGGTCGCGAAACGATCGGCCGCGTTGCCGCCGGTGCCATTGCTGCGCGCCTTCTCGAGGAACTCGGTATTTCCGTCACCGCGTACACGCGCTCCATCGGTCCCGTCGAGATCAGCACCTTTGACGCGAAAGAGATTTCGGAAAACCGTCTCTACATGCCGGATCATGAAGCATACGAAAAGGCATCCTCATATCTGGAAGATTGCATGGCAAACCGGGACTCCTCCGGCGGCGTTGTGGAATGTATCGTTCACGGAATGCCTGCAGGTGTCGGAAATCCCGTTTTTGATCGTCTGGACGCCGATCTGGCAAAGGCGATCATGTCGATCGGCGCCGTGAAGGGTGTGGAGATCGGTGACGGTTTCCTGGCCGCCAGGTCTCTTGGCAGCACGAACAACGATGATTTTGCGCTTGCCGCAGACGGTTCGATTACAAAGCTCACCAATCACGCCGGCGGTATCCTCGGCGGCATCAGCGACGGCTCCGATATTATCGTGCGCGCGGCCTTCAAGCCGACACCTTCGATCAGCCAACCGCAGCAGACTGTAACATCTTCTTCCGAAGAAGTAACGATCGAGATCAAGGGCCGCCACGACCCGGTCATCGTCCCCCGCGCGGTCGTTGTTGTTGAAGCCATGACGGCGATCACACTCGCAGATGCACTCCTTACCGGCATGAGCAGCCGCATGGAGAACGTGAAAAAAATATGGAAGTGCAGCCGCTGATGCTTCGCATCCACGGCTGTCGCGCTGTCGCGCTCTCCATCTGTGCGTGAGCTGCCGGGTTTGCATGCAAACATGCACCCGGCTTCGCTTTCCTGCGAAGTGCAGCCGCTGATGCTTCGCATCCACGGCTGTCGCGCTGTCGCGCTCTCCATCTGTGCGTGAGCTGCCGGGTTTGCATGCAAACATGCACCCGGCTTCGCTTTCCTGCGAAGTGCAGCCGCTGATGCTTCGCATCCACGGCTGTCGCGCTGTCGCGCTCTCCATCTGTGCGTGAGCTGCCGGGTTTGCATGCAAACATGCACCCGGCAGCTCACGCACAGATGCACTTCGCTTGTAGAACACGCAAAAAAGCTGTGAAGAAATGATCTCTCATCTCTTCACAGCTTTTCTAATTTCAAGCGATCTATTACAAAGCTTTTTTAGCAGCTTCTGCGAGCTGTGCGAAGCCCTCTTTGTCGGTAACAGCCATATCAGCCAGTACTTTGCGGTTCAGATCGATACCGGATTTCTTGAGGCCGAACATGAATTTGCTGTAGGAAAGTCCGTTCAGTCTTGCTGCAGCGTTGATACGAGCGATCCACAGCTGACGGAACTGACGTTTTTTCTGCTTACGTCCAGCATATGCGGATGTAAGTGCACGCATTACAGACTGCTTTGCAACACGATACTGTTTGCTTCTGGCGCCTCTGTAACCTTTAGCCAGTTTTAATACTCTGTTATGTTTTTTCTTAGCGTTTACGCCGCCTTTAATTCTTGCCATTTTTTAATCCTCCTTAGATAGATCCCGAAAATTACTGATACGGTAAAATCTTCTTCATGTTGCGTACATTTGTCTGATCCAGAACAGTTGCTTTTCTCAGATTTCTCTTACGCTTTGTGGTCTTCTTTGTAAGGATGTGGCTCTTGTAAGCTTTATGTCTTACCAGCTTACCTGTACCTGTTACTTTAAAACGCTTTGCCGCAGCACGGCTTGTCTTCATCTTTGGCATGATTGAATTCCTCCTTGAAAATTACTTACGTTTCTCGCCCAGAACCAGGGACATGTTTCGTCCTTCCGCTTTCGGCGGTTTCTCAACAACTGCAATATCGGAAAGTGCTTCCGCAAACTCCTCCAGAATGTGACGGCTCGCATTCATGTGTGCCATCTCACGACCGCGGAAACGAAGTGTTACTTTAACCTTGTCTCCTTTGCTGAGGAATTTTCTTGCAGCTCCTGTTTTGGTATTCAGATCGTTGGTGTCAATGTTCGGAGACATTCTGATCTCCTTGATTTCTACAGTATGCTGCTTTTTGCGGGCCTCTTTTTCGCGGCGCGCCTGCTCATATCTGTATTTACCGTAATCGACGATTTTGCATACCGGCGGCTTAGCCTGCGGTGCAATTTTTACGAGGTCCAGTCCTGCCTCCTGTGCTTTCGCATAGGCATCTCTGGCAGACATGATTCCTAACTGTGTTCCGTCTTCTCCGACCAGACGGACTTCTCTGTCCCGAATCTGCTCGTTGATCATTAACTCGCTAATCTTCTCTTACCTCCAATTAAATCTAAACACCCGGTTCATGAAAAAGAAAAAAGTGAATGATCATAGATCATCCACTCCATGGTAGTCCGGAAATAATTTTCCTTTCCATCATATTAACCTGAATTACGCCTCCGTATGCAGGTGAGAGTGGACCTCTTCTTTCTTTTCAACTCTGATATAGTACCACTCTCTCATCACACTGTCAACAGAAAAATCCGATAAATAAAGGAAACAGCGGCAGAACTTCGATAAAATTGTGATACCGGATAAATGCTATTATAAAAGGAGTTGTAAAAAATTCAATCAAATCCAGAAACCAGACCAAATGTCGCAGAATAACTTGTTCTGAGACATTGTACAGAAAAGCCCACATTAATAAAGGTTTTCTGGCCACAATTTTCATTTTGACAAGAACTGTGACCAGAAATACATTTTAAAAATCAGCCAAAGAGCCCTTTCATACATTTGTTGAGTTGATCACGTTTCATTTTCTCTGTCGGATGTACATATCGGTTCAGCGTCACATTTACGGAGGCGTGTCCCAGAATAACACTTAACACTTTGGCATCCATCCCGCCAGCTACACAATTTGTCGCGAATGTATGTCGGAGCGTGTGGAATTTTTTTATATTAACGCCGCTTCTTTGCAGATAGTTCTTCAATTTCCGCTCTAAAAAACGCGGCTCCGTTAAACGATCGCCGCTCAGAAAATAACGATCATTGGAAACATGATTTTTCAAAATATCATAGAGGTAATTGGAGATAGGAATTGTCCTGACGGAATGCAATGTTTTGGGATCGGATATCTGCAAATGTGTGCGCGGCTTTCCTGCCTCGACATATTCATTTTGTACACGCTGCACCGTTCGTCGGATATGTATCGTACGATTCAACATATCGATATCTTCATTCTCAAGTGCGCAGATCTCGCCAAGTCGAATCCCTGTGCATAGACAGAAGATGATACCACGCTTGTATTGATCCGTATCCGTTAAAAGGAAACGCAGCAACCTTTTCTGGTCAATCATAGAAAAGATCTCCGTCTCAACTACTCTTTTTCCATTGCGGTCGACGAGTTTCATGATGTCGCGCGTTTTCACATTGGAACCCCCAAAGAAGAGAATTTGTGAAATGACGTTGAGAATGCAGCGAATCGTGCTGTCAGATAAATTCCTTTTTTGAAAATCAGGCCTGCTCAGAAGTTGTTTAACTATTAGAGACTCATCGATCTTGCTGATCTGATATTCGCCGAATACCGGGTGCAGATACTGAACATAAATTTTTCGATACTTCATATAGGTGGAATATTTTTTTGAGGCGCGAATATTTTTTAACCATTGATTTGCCGTTTTCGAGAATTTTGCGGTGCTGCCGGAGTTCTGTGCGGCTGGCATTTCTCTGTCTCCGGTTTGTGGATTGTATGTAGAAGGATCACTTTTGTGAAGCAATAGCGCTGCCATCTTGATCTTGACTTCTGCATAACTTGATGCGTAAACCGAGTGATACTTTTTTTCACCCGGATAACGAAACCGTCCTTCCCAACGCCCATCAATTTTTCGATGCCAAATGTTCTCTCCGTGTCTGGCCATAAATTGCCCTTTCTACCAGAAACAGCGACCAGAAATGATTCAATTTCGATGCATTATCCGAGCAATGTGCAACTAAATGTCTGATAATTTAGACAATTAATGTTGACATGTGGATAAAACCGTGATATTATCTCACTTGTCCGTACAACGAAAGCGCTTTCGTGTGAGATGCGGCCTGTCGTAGAACAAGTTATTCTGCGACGAAAAAATTTCAATCTTCGCCTCTGTCCTGATCATATTGATCTCACATCTGCGAATAGTTAGGCCTGTCTGCTGCCATATCTTACGGGGAGCTGTGCCCTGTGTTTCATCTTCCCATAATTCTTATATGGTCATTTCAGTATATATCAAATGTGCTGCCAGACGCAATATCCCGAGGCTTGGTATCCGCAAAGGGCAGCTATTGTTTGACTGAAATGCATGCATTTTGCCGTACGAACCGGATAAATCCTTATCCGTATGAAGTATGAAAAAGAGAAGGCAGTGACTCAATCGGTCATCTTGCCTTCTCTATTTTTCGATACGTTTTTTACTTATTCATTGAGCGATCCGCGGTCAACTTCTGACAGATACGGGCTCATGCTGATAATATATAGGCGAGTACAGTGTTCTGATTGTCCGCTCGGGGCGGAGTGCCCGCTTCAACATGTTGCAACTTAATTATTTCACATATCCCAGCATCAGCAGCTTATCGAATAATGCCTTTGCCATCTGCTCATGGCCCGCCTCGGAGTAAGCCACCTCATCGATGGCTTCGCTCATGTTCAGATAATGATCTCCCCAGGTATCTCTCAGAATCTGATCATATGCGGCGGTATCGATCGCAGCATCCGGATAGAAGCCAACGATCACAAACTTATCCTGCTGGTTGTAGGTGTCCAGAATCTTCTGCTGCTGTTCGCAGAGTTCCACATTATCGTAGCTCCATCCGCCGTAGAAGCCCATGCAGATAACCGGGATCGCATCCTGGTCATCGCGAGTCGGACGGATCTCATTCATATCTTCACGTACCTGCTGCTCCGTAGTGGTGAATAGGTCACCGAGGACTTCCTGATGAGACTGGTTTCTTGCAATGAAGGCATTGATATCTTCATCACTTACACCTGCATAAGCCATCTGTGACAGGCTTCCCGACATATCCAACGTATTATCCTGAACAACATAATCCTTGCCGTTGTCTGTCAGCAGCTGCTGCAGCTTTGCCGGATAACCGATTGCTTTATCCGCCCCGTCCTCATCAAAGCAATCGCCGCGAATACTGATCACATTGCTTACGACCGGGGTCGGTTCCGGCGTAGGCGTCGGGGTTGCTGTCGGGGTCGGTGTTGCCGTCGGTTCCTCTTCTGCGGAATCTGCCGTTACCGATTCTGTTGCCTTGGTATCCGCAGTTGCTTCATACTCTGCTCTTGCTGCGTCTGCCTGCTTCTGGATCTCAAGGATACGCATACCCGAATAGCCACCGAGACCGATGATCAATAAGAGACTGATAATAAAGAGAACTACTCTTCCTTTTTTACCCATTATTAATTTCCTCTCTATGCATATTTGGTATTTATTATAGCACGAAAAAGGCCGCAACGAATCTTTTTTTTGCACAGGAGTCTCACTTATCCACGCTGCACGCATTATGCGTACCATCCACATCAATCATGCCATACGCATCGCCAACGCTATGCGGATTATCCGTGTCATCCGTATCGCCAACGCTATGCGGATTATCTGCACCAGATGCCTCGCCTGCGTTTCCCACACTATCTATGTAGTCCGCAACATCGGCGCTATCCGCATCGTCAGCGCTATCCACGCCATCCGTGCCACCTGCATTGCCGGCGCTATCCGCGCATACCACTCTGTTCCAAAATGTGTCGAGCGCTGCGGGCGCTGTTGCCAGCGTCATATATTGGCGATCCTCCCACTCCGGCGGGAACAGCGATCTGTAATCGGGCCTTCCGAACCGCTCGTCCAGAAGCGCGATCACACCGCAGTCATCCACCGTTCGGATCACACGGCCTGCCGCCTGCAGGACCTTATTCATCCCTGGATAGAGATAGGCATATTGAAAACCGTCAAGATCATTTCTATTATAATAAGCCTTCAAAAGCTCGCGCTCATCGCCGATCTGCGGAAGACCGGTGCCGACGATCAGTGCGCCGATCAGTTTTTCACCTGTCAGGTCGATCCCCTCGGAGAAGATTCCTCCCATGACACAAAAACCGATGATCGTCTGCGAGACGTTTTTCTCCGCAAAGCGGTCCAGAAATTCCTCCCTCTCCCATTCGTCCATATTCGGTGTCTGGATCAGGATCTCCGCATCGCTGTCAGAGGCAAAAACATCGCGGTACACCTCACAGACATCGTTCATCATGCGGTAAGACGGAAAGAACACCATGTAATTGCCTTTTTTGCGCGCGGTGATGACCTGAATATAGGAGGCGTAGCGGACAAATTCCTCATACGTTCTGCGCTTGTAGAGGCTGCTCACATCGCGCCCGACGAGAATGCAACGTTTTTCCGGTGAAAATGGTGACTGAATATAGGCCGCGTAATTATCCTCTCTCGTTGTCAATAGGCTTCTGTAATAAGAAAGCGGGAATAACGTGGCCGAGAAAAACACCGTGCTCTTTCCCCTGTCGAGGCAGCGCTGCAGATTCGACGCCGGATTCACGCAGAATAATTTGACCAGAAAACGTCCGTCGTCCTCGATCCTCTCGGTGATCACATAGCTGTCATCGAGAATATCGTAAATCGACGTGAACGCCATGGCTTTGAAATACAGTTCCAACACGTTTTTCCGAATCTCGCCGTCCTTCAGGTCCGCCAGAAGATCCTCCATCGAACCGGTCAGCGACAGAAGGCGATTGACCAGATCTCCGGCCGTATCCAGTTCGGAAAATCCCGGACAATCCTCCTTCAGGAGCAGCATCTGCTTATTGCACTTCGCCAGAGCTTTTCTGGTCCGGTCGACCTCCGCCTTCAGCTGACCGCCATCCCGTTCCTCATCAAGAGAATCCCCGAATGACTTCAGATTTTTCCGCAGCTGCAGGATCTCCTCCTTGCAGATCTCGGCGCTGTACATATCCCGGCCTCGTTCGACCAGGTTATGCGCCTCGTCGATTAGAAAAACATAGCTGCCTTTTTTCGTTCCCTCTCCGAAAAAGCGCTTCAGTCTGGCAGTTGGATCGAACACATAATTATAGTCGCAGATCACCATATCTGCGAACATCGACAGGTCCAGCTGCAGCTCATGCGGACAGACATTCCATTTTTCCGCCTGGGCAAGAACGGCGTCGCGTCCGAAGACATCCTGCGTGGTCAGCATCTCGTAAAGAGCGTTGTTGATCCGGTCGAAGTGACCGGCGGCACGCGGACACTTGTCCGGATTGCAGTCCGGTTCCTCCGCTACGCAGATCTTTTCCTTGGCAGTCAGGGTGAGCGACTTCAGCAACAGACCTTTTTCACCCAAGACAGATACGGCCTCTTCCGCCACTGTACGGGTGATCGTTTTTGCCGTCAGATAAAAGAGCTTCTCCGCTTTCTCCGCGCCAAGCGCACGCACAGCGGGAAAAACGGCCGACATCGTTTTGCCGATGCCGGTCGGTGCCTGCGCGAAAAGCTGCTTTTCGTTCATGATCGTCTTGTAGATATCCACGACGAGCTCCCGCTGACCCTTTCTGTATGGAAAAGGAAACTCCAGATCCAGCGTGGAAGCATTGCGTTTTTTCTCCCAATCGACCGCAAATTCCGCCCACTTCGAATACGCAAGGATCAGTTCCGCAAACCAGGTGTTCAATGCCTCCGCGGTATATGTTTCGGTAAAGTCCTTCTCCCGCTCCGTTTCGAGATTTACATATGACATGCGGATCCCGATCTGATCCAGACCATTCTGCGCGGCATAAATACAGGCATAACATTTTGCCTGTGCCAGATGGACGGCCACCGGCTCGGTCAGCTTGTGTACATCCGCGTAGATCCCCTTGATCTCAATAATTTCCGGGTCGCTTCCGATCCGGATCCCGTCGGCTCGTCCCTCCACACTCAGAATGTACTTCTCATATTCTATTTCATATTTCAGCGGAACCTCGGCCTTGTAATCGCTGCCGAAGCGTCCCTGGATCTTTCTGTGGATCCTGCTTCCCGCCTGCATCGCCTCTTTATCCGCCCATCCGCCGCGCCTGTTATCCAGGTCGCCGCTTCGGAGGATAAATTCGACCAATGTCCGGACGGAAATGCGGACTTTTTTCTTCTCTGTATCCATCGTACATCCTGTTTTTAACTGATTATTAATTCCTGTATAACGATGCTTCCGTATCGCGTCTCATTTTGTATTGTTGTCCATCCCTTCCCTCTGCATAACTTCATATATGAACAATCTCGTACGAACAAAGGGAAGCCGGACAAGCCGGCTTCCCTTCAGTATAGCATAGATATTCTGTTTTTTTAACTCAGGCTGCGAATCTTGCGATCGCCTTCTCAAAGTGCGCGTCTTCGCCGTGCAGCCGCACATTGAGCGGACGGCTGAGATCCATGCTCAGGATTCCGAGAAGAGACTTCGCGTCAATGATCACCCTGTTATAATAGATATCCACATCGAACTCACACTGTTCCGCAAGGTGAACAAACTCCGATACTTCTTCCGGGTCACGCAGATAAATCGTAATCTTTCTGTCGTTCATAACTATTCCTTCTTTCTAATCCGTATCGTTTACTAAATACATGTAAAATACACCATCAACAAAGGAAGACACCGTCCTTGAATTGGTCTTACCATTGTTCGCAAGTAGTATCGCATGTTACGTAAAGGAATGCAATCGTCAACTCATCCAATCTTCTGTGCGGAATCGATACCACGTCAGTCAATTGCACCAAACATACCGGGTATTGATCTATATTACGCATCTGCCGGACGCAAAACGCCCGCCATACAGGATTCATGCATGCACGAAATCCCATATGCCGGGCGTCAGGACACCGCGTACGAGCGAAATGTCCTGTTTCTGTCATTTCTTCATTACATTTTCGCGATCGCTACCGCCGCATCATCTACATAATCCGCGGTGACACCGGCGAAGTCGCCCGCATCGGCTGCCTTGGCGATCTCCGGGCGAACCGGGATCTTCCCAAGGACCGGGATCTTCAGCTCGGCTGCGATCTCATCGATATGGCTCTCCCCGAACGGATAAAGTTTTTCTCCGCAATGCGGGCATTCCATATAGCTGTAATTCTCCACGATTCCGATGATCGGCACATTCATCATCTCCGCCATCTTGACCGCTTTCATTACGACCATGCGAACAAGGTCCTGCGGAGAAGTTACGATCACGATTCCTTCCACGGGCAGTGACTGAAAAACCGTAAGCGGCACATCGCCGGTTCCCGGCGGCATGTCAACAAACATGTAATCGACCTGGCCCCAGATCACATCAGTCCAGAACTGCTTTACAACACCTGCGATCACCGGACCTCTCCAGATCACCGGATCCTCTTCGTTCGGAAGCAGCAGGTTGGTCGACATGACCTCGATTCCGTTATCCGCCACAAACGGATAAATTCCGTTTCCGTCTGACTGCGCGGAGCCGTGCATTCCGTACATTTTCGGGATCGACGGGCCGGTAATATCCGCGTCAAGGATGCCTACGCTGTGCCCCTGCACCGCCATCGAATTGGCAAGAGATGCCGTAACCAGCGATTTTCCTACACCGCCCTTACCGCTCATCACTGCCACTACGTGTGAAATATTAGAGAATGCATTCTCCTCGGCTCTGAAATCTTCCGGTTTCGCTTCTCCGTTTGTATTATTTACTTCTGCCATTTTCTGTTTTACTCTCCAAATTATTATTTTACTCTTTGCGGATTCTTTGCCACACCTCCGTAAGCCTATCCATATTCCAGGCGGCATTTGCCGGACTTGTAGACGGCATTTTCACAGGTTTCCGCCCGGTCGACGGGAAAATATATTTCATATACAGATTATACGAGGTCGCGCCGTTGCAATAGATCTCCCGGATATCCGCTGCCGAAAGGATCTCTCCGATGTCGTTGGGCACAACATCCCGGATGCTGCTGTCGCTTGATCCCGTGATGGTGCAGGACCGGATCGTATCCCACATCGCCATATGATGTTTCCGGAGAAAAACTTTTTTCTCCTCGATCGATGCAGGCGGCACCTCACCGAAGACGGCTGCCGTCACTTTCCAGAACCGGTTCTGCGGATGGCCGTAGAAGAAGCCCACTTCTCTGGATTTGATCGAAGGAAAACTTCCCAGAATGAGGATCTGAGAATCCCCGTCATAGAACGGATCGATCGTATGAATCTGCCGTGCGGGCTGCATTCTGCGATTTGCCGGCATTACCGCCGCGCTTTTCTCCTCTTCCATGGAGCCTCCTGTTATCCGCCGGTTGCTCTGCGCTTTCGACCGACTGCTTCCTGCCATCCGCCGGTCACTTCGCGCTTTCGACCGACTGCTTCCTGCCATCCGCCGGTCACTTCGCGCTTTCGACCGACTCCTCGCCCTCGACGGGTTTCTCATCGACCTCGACGATCACATAGAAACCGCGGGGTGTGTCCTCGATACACTTTACCGTCCCCTCCCGCTGCATCATCCTCTCATAGGGAGGATAGTTTTTGCTCATGGCAACGGACGGAACGATCGTATAATAGTAAGAGGTGGGAAGCTGGCTTTCGATGATCGTCACCTTCTGCTCCTCGGTGAGGAGGCCTTCCCTCTCCATCTTGAATTTCAAATACCGCATCTTATGCGCCCCCGACTCTTAGGGAAACTACCCTTACCGACTTTACGAAAAATTCTTTTCCCGTAATGACCGGCGGTTCGCATAAACCGCCGGCCACGCTTTTCTGCTTTTCTTAGTGATGGAACAGGCGAATGCCGGTGAAGGCCATCACCATGTTGTACTTATCTGCGCACTCGATGACCGCGTCGTCACGAACGGAGCCGCCCGGCTCGGCAATGTACTGAACGCCGCTCTTATGCGCACGCTCGATATTGTCGGAGAACGGGAAGAACGCATCGGAGCCGAGCGTGATTCCGCTCATCTGATCGAGCCATGCTCTCTTTTCCTCCGCGGTAAATACCGGCGGTTTTTCCTTGAAAACACGCTGCCATGCTCCGTCTGCCAGAACATCCTCATACTCCGCGCCGATATAAACATCAATCGCGTTGTCACGATCCGCGCGGCGGATTCCGTCGATAAACGGCAGGTTCAGAACCTGCGGTGCCTGACGGAGCCACCAGTTATCCGCCTTGCTGCCCGCCAGACGAACGCAGTGTACACGGGACTGCTGACCGGCACCGATACCGATCGCCTGTCCGTCCTTGACATAGCATACGGAGTTTGACTGGGTATATTTCAGTGTGATCATTGCTACCTTCAGATCATTGATCGCCTCCGGTGTAATGTCTTTATTCTTTGTCACGATGTTGGCGAACATCTCGTCGTCGATCTTCAGTTCCTGACGTCCCTGCTCGAAGGTAATGCCGAAGATCTGTCTTCTCTCGATCGGATCCGGCACATAGTTCTCATCGATCTCGATCACTACGTAGTTGCCGTTTTTCTTGGATTTGAGGATCTCGAGAGCTTCCTCCGTGTAGCCCGGCGCGATCACGCCGTCGGATACCTCTCTCTTGATCAGACGCGCGGTATCCACATCGCAGACATCGGAAAGAGAGATAAAGTCGCCGAAGGAGGACATTCTGTCCGCGCCTCTTGCTCTCGCGTACGCGCAGGCAAGCGGAGACAGATCGCCGCAATCATCGACCCAGTAGATTTTTTTCAAAACATCCGACATCGGTTTGCCGATCGCAGCGCCTGCCGGAGATACGTGTTTAAAGGAAGTCGCTGCCGGAAGGCCCGTCTCCTTTTTCAGATCACGAACAAGCTGCCAGCCGTTGAAGGCGTCCATGAAGTTGATATAACCCGGACGTCCGGACAGAACCTTGATCGGAAGATCGCTTCCGTCTGCCATGTAGATGCGGGATGGTTTCTGGTTCGGGTTGCAGCCGTACTTTAACTGAAGTTCATTCATCACTCATTCCTCCTGAATCTATTCTGAATCTGTTCTGAATCTGTTCCTGTTATTTGTTCTTATTGATGATGCGTGTCTCGTATTTTCCCGTCTCGATGTCGATGTAGCGAACAAAAAGAGAAACCTTATTGTCATCGTTCAACGCGTTCCAGATCAGATCTGCAAAAGCGTCGATATCATCCGGAATGGCAACCTTTTTCGGCTCACCGGCAAAGCTCGGCAGCGGATTGCCGTCTGTAATATAGGTAGAGATGAAACGTCCCTCGCCGGCAACGGTCTTCGCGTAATCGAAGGTGTAACGGCAGCACTCTTCCGGATCGCCGTCATCGCTCTTCAGAATCGACATGGTATAGCCGAAATTACCGTTCTCTACGGTCAGCAGACCGGAGATACGCGGTGTATAGTTCGGGCCGTCCGGTTCGAATTCACGGCTTCTCAGAGACTGCTCGAAGGTAAGTCCCGCTTTCAGTCCGTCATAGATCGTGTCAGTCTGATCGCCGTTTGTAACGATCGTTCTTGCTGCATCCGGGACACGGACCGGTGCGTAAATAATCAGGCTCGGATCCTCAAGTTTGGAAGGATCGAACGCCTCTGTGCGGATTCCCTCTCCCTCTTCTACGAATACACGATTACGACTGTTGGAGCTGCGTCCCATGATGAAATAAGCGGTTGCCGCGTATCTGCCGTTCGCGGAACGGCCGATCACGATGCCTCTGCCCGGATAGGGATTACCGCTCAGTTCCTGCTTTAAGTCAATTACGTTCATTTTTGTGCTCCTTTCCTTTGGTCGGAATTTCTTACAACTCGATCAGTTCTCTTGCTGCATGTGTCAATAAGCGGATCCCGTCGCTCGTTACGACGATCATATCTTCGATCCGCGCACCGCCGAAATCGGGAATGTAGATTCCCGGCTCAACGGTCTCCACCGTGTTCACTTCCAGTACCGTTGCGTCCACCGGGGACAACATCGGTTCTTCATGTATATACAGGCCTACGCCGTGTCCGGTCGCATGGCTGCAATACCTGTCGTATCCCTCCGCGCGGATCACAGACCGGGCGAGCTCATCGCCGTCCCTTCCCGTCATTCCGGCACGCAGATTGTCAAAAACGTTTTGCTGCGCTTCGCGTACGATCCGGTAGATCTTCTTCTGCTCTTCCGAAGCCTTCCCGATGACGATCGTCCGGCACATATCGGAACGATAACCCTGGTATACGCAGCCGAAATCGACCATCAGGAAGTCTCCCTCTTCGATCTTTTTGCTCGTCGGCCGGGCATTCGGCATCGAGGTGTTTTTCCCGGATGATACGATCGTATCGAACGCAAGCGCTTCGGCACCGTTCATCTTCAGTCGGTACTCCAGAAAGGCACAGGCTTCGAGTTCGGTCATTCCTGCCCGGACCTCCCCGAGAAACTCCTCGAACGCCTTATCGTCGATGGCTGCCGCTTTTTCAAGAAGCTCCAGCTCATACTCCGTTTTTACTTTACGGATCTCGTCGATCTGATCATCGAGCGGAAGCCACTGGCTGACCTCCGGCAGAGAGTTCTGCAGCTTGCTGAACTCATTGCAGCGCATATATTTGTCTTCGTAGCCGACGATCGAAGCCTTATCCGCCGTCAGGCATTCACGCAGGATCTTCTTTCTCTTATGACTGTGCTTTTCCTCGATGACCGTAAAGCCGCTCTCCCGTTTGGCGGCTTCCAGAAAGCGGCCGTCGGTGATCAGCACCTTTGTTTTTCTCGAGATATAGAGCATCCCCGCTTCTCCGCGAAAGCCGGAAATATAGCGCATATTATGCGGGTCGGTTATAAAAAGCGCTTCGGCGCCTGACGCGTCAAAGATGCGTTCGATCTTGTCAACATGCATCGTGTTCTCTGTCATAGCTTACCATAGACCTCCTCAGGAACATAGGCCTGAATTCGAATTCCCTCCGCTTCATACTCCTCGGACAAAAGTTTTCCGCCTTCGCGGATGAGGGCGATCTTGCCCGCCTCTTTGTACGGGATCAGCCGCTCCACATAGATCTGCTTCTCCAGAAGGATCTTTTCCAGAACCTTTTTCAGATCCGCGAGCCCGTCGCCGTGCTTTGCCGAAACCGGGATCACATAGTCGGCATGAAAATCATGCAGCGCTTCCTTCTGCTCCAGCTTATCCTGTTTGTTAAAGAGGGTAACGACCGGTTTTCCCTCTGCTCCCAGTTCGTGAAGTGTCTGATAGACGATCTCCATCTGCTTCTCGACCTGCGGATTGGAAGCGTCCGCTACGTGAATGATGATATCCGCAAGTGCGGCCTCCTCCAGCGTGCTTCGGAAGGCATCGATCAGATGATGCGGAAGCTTCCGGATAAATCCGACCGTATCGGTCAGAAGGATCCCGCCGCCGCCGTCAAGTTCGAGGAGTCTCGTCGTCGGATCGAGCGTTGCGAAAAGCTCATCCTCTTCAAAAACACCGGCACCCGTCATCGTATTGAGCAGTGTAGACTTACCCGCGTTGGTGTACCCGACGATGGCGGCAGTCAGAACATTTGTCGTCTTCCTGCCCTCACGGATGACTTCCCTGTGTTTGCGGACATCCTCCAGCTCGCGGCGGAGTGCCGTGATCCTCTCCGCGATGAGACGACGGTCCATCTCAAGTTTTTTCTCACCCGGACCTCTCGTGCCGATACCGCCTCCCAGTCTGGAGAGATATCCGCGCATTCCGACCAGATGTGCCTGCTGGTATTTGAGCTGTGCCAGCTCGACCTGAATCTTTCCCTCGCTTGTCCTTGCTCTTCCCGCAAAAATATCCAGAATAAGCATGGTCCTGTCGCAGACGCGGCAGTCCAGCAGATCCTCCAGGTTGCTCTGCTGTGCCGGCGTGAGCTCGTCATCGCAAATGATGACCGTTGCGTCGAGAGCTTCGCGGATCCCCCTGATCTCATCGATCTTGCCGGAGCCGAGATACGTTCCCGGATCCGGGTTATCCCTGTTCTGGATCACGAAGGTAAGAACTTCTCCACCCGCCGTCTCCGTGAGGGCTTTCAGCTCATCCAGAGAATCTCTCGTCTCCTGTTCATTTCCGGTATTGACCGCCACGAGGATCGCGCGGTCCTTCCTGCTTTCATTTTCGAACATTCCTGTATCGATTCCTTTATCTTCTACGGTCTGATCTGCGTATCGGTTCCGCAGTACGCGTTACCTCGTGATCAGCCCTCATATGCTTCTTCGTAGGACTCGTCGTAATAACCGTCCCCGTAATCTTCCGAATATTCTTCGCTGTATTCGTCCGCGGACCCGTCATCCATGGATTCCCCGGAACCATCCTCCGTGGATTCCCCGGAATCTTCTGCCGCATCGCCCTCTGACTCACCTTCCGCTGCCGCATCGCTGCCTTCCGCCTGTTCACTTCCGTCTGCGGTATCACCCGCGTCTTCGGTCACCTCCGGTGTCGGTTCGGGCGTCGGTGTCGGCGTTGGTTCAGGTGTCGGTGTCGGTGTCGGCGTCGCGATCACACCGGGATCTGCGTTACCTGTGCGGCTCTTCAGAAAAACAAATTCTCTGGCCGCCTTTTCGTTGCCCGGATACTGTTCCATGAAGGTGACCATGGCCCGGTAAGCGCCGTAAAAATCCAGCTGTTTTTCATAGACGACGATCTGATTGAACAGAAGTTCCTCCTGTACCGTGCAGTTTTCCACGGCCAGTCCCTGTTCGATGTTGGAAAGCGCCGAATCCAGCTTTCCTTCCACAATGTCACAGATGGCCAGACCGTTATAGCCGACCGCGGGATCCGCTCCCTTCTTGATACATTTCTCGTAGACTTTTCTCGCGCCGTCAACATCACCCGAGGAGAGATACGTTTTTCCCAGAAGGGCAAAGGCGCCTTCCACGTTCGCGTTCGTAGCCTTGTTCAGGTAACTGATCGCCTTCTCGTAGTCCTGCAGATCATAGCAGATCCTGCCCAGCTGATAATAATCATCGGAATTTTTCGGCGAATTATCCAGCGCTTCCTTCAGGAAAGCTGCCCCGTCCGCCTGCCGGTTGTTCGCCACGTACACATCATAGATCTGCAGATAATTTTCATAAGACGGATCACGGGTGACCGCTCTGCGGAAGTCCTGACCGGCCTGGCCGAACTTTCCGTCGGCGGCGTAGATCTTGCCTCGCAGCAGGTACGCACGCCCCGCGTTATTCCCATCGATCAGATTACTGTAGATCGTCAGAGCCTTGTCACTCTGGTTATTGCCCACATAAGCCTGTGCCTGATAGTAAAGAACGTCTTCCTCGAAATCCCGGTTGAGCTTCGGCGAACGGATGCTGTCCAGACACTCGGAGAGCATCGAGATCGCCTCCTGATATTTTCCTTCCTTCAGGTAGGTAATGCCCAGTCCGCGGTAACCCTCCACGACACGTCCGTCATTGTGGACCGCCTGCTGAAAAGCGGTTTCCGCCGTCACATAATCGCCGCCTTCGAGCGCTTCGATTCCGGTCGTGTAGGCATCCGGTTCTTTCTCACCGCATGCCGAAAGGCAGCAGGCTGACACGAAAATCAGAGCAGCAAGCATTGCCGCTCTGCATGTTTTTCTGTATTTCACTCGATCGCTAATCCTTCCTCTTTGATCACGCTGATCACATCATCGACAAAACGGTCACAGACTTCCTTCGTTGCCGCTTCCACCATAACGCGGATCAGCGGTTCGGTACCGCTCTCGCGAACGAGGATCCTTCCGTCGTCGCCGAGCGCTTCCGCGGCTTTCGCAACGGCTGCCTGCACTTTTTCATTTGCCTGTGCCGCCTTCTTGTCAGCGACACGGACGTTTTTCAAAACCTGCGGATAGACCGTCATCTCACCTGCCAGACTGCCGAGGGAGCGTTTCTTCTCGATCATAACGCCCATGAGCATCAGCGATGTGAGAATACCGTCTCCCGTCATGGCATGCTTCATGAAGATGATGTGGCCGGATTGCTCACCGCCCAGATCATAACCATTCTGCATCATGTTCTCGAATACATACTTGTCGCCGACATCGGTCTGGACGGTCTTCATTCCCGCCGCTTCACAGGCTTTCTTCAGGCCGAGGTTGGACATAACGGTCGAGACGATCGTATGATCCGCCAGCTTTCCGCACTCATCGCGGTATTTACCGCAGACGAACATGATCTGATCGCCGTCGATCAGATTGCCGTTCTCGTCGACAGCCAGGCAGCGGTCCGCATCGCCGTCGTAAGCGAAGCCGGCATCGCAATGATTTTCCTTCACGTAGGCACAGAGCGACTCGATATGCGTCGATCCGCAGTTCAGGTTGATATTCAGTCCGTTCGGCTCGTTGTGGATCACATAGGTCTCCGCGCCGAGCGCGTCAAAAACACTCTTGGCGATGGCGGAGGCGCTTCCGTTCGAGCAGTCAAGGGCGATCTTGTAGCCCTTAAAGGAGCGGGTCGGGATCGAGATGAGATGACCGATGTACCGGTTTCTTCCGGCCGCGAAATCAACGGTTCTTCCGATATTTTCCCCGGTTGCGTACGGGATCTCCGGAGTCCCGTTATCGATGTATTCCTCGATCGCAAGTTCCACTTCTGCATCCATCTTCTTGCCGGAGCCTGCGATGATCTTGATTCCGTTATCATTATACGGGTTGTGGCTCGCGGAGATCATGATTCCGCAGTCAAACTTCTCCGTACGTACTACATAGGAAACGCTCGGTGTCGTCGTTACATGAAGCAGATAAGCATCCGCACCGCTTGCCGTAAGGCCCGCTGCCAGTGCGTACTCGAACATATAGCTGGAACGGCGTGTATCCTTGCCGATGACGATCGAAGCTTTCTTGTCACGGCCGTAATACCATCCCAGATATCTTCCGACTTTATATGCGTGCTCGGCTGTCAGAACGACGCCAGCCTCCCCGCGGAAGCCGTCTGTACCGAAATATTTACCCATGATTCATCCTCCAATAGGTTCTGATCTGTTCTGTCATAAAGAGACAGAGAAAAACATAGTCGACAGGTTGCACTAAAATGCCGCTCCCGCAGTTTTTTCCGCGGGCAGGCCGAAATTACAGATATTTCGGGTATACGCCCTTTTCCGTAAGCTCAAGAAACGCTTTCTTTACAGCATCCTTATCCTCCTGGTAGGTAACGCCAAACCAGGTCTCGGAAGTCTCAATAACACTGACCTTCGCGCGTCCCTCCTTCATCAGCTGATCGATGAAGATCGGAAGAAGAAACTCTCCCTTCAGATCGCCCTCCTTCTGTGATGACAGGAACTCCGTGAAGCCTTCCTCCAGAAGGCCGATGAACTCCGGCTGCAGGCCCCACATATTCATAGAAACCCGGGAATCCGGGCTGATCGGTGTCAGGGAATCCTCATCCTTAACGGCAGCGCCGTCGGCTGTTTTCACGATATTATGCGTCTCGTGAATGCCGATCAGCGTATTTTTCTCATCCATCTCGCAGACGCCTCTTGTCACGCCGCCGTTTTCGCTCAGGGTATTGCCGAGCCGGAAGCCCGCCATGCAGATCGGCATCGCCTCATCCTTACCGGAATGATCCGCCACGAGATACTCGTGGAGCTTCACAAACGGCTCCTTGCCATAATAGTCGTCGGCGTTGATGACAGCAAAGGGCTCCTTAATGATATCCCTGCAGACAAGGATCGCCTGCCCCGTGCCCCAGGGCTTCGTCCGTCCTTCCGGCTTCGAGAAGCCTTCCGGCAGATCATCAAGCTCCTGGAACGCATATTCCACGTGTGCCTTTTTCTCCATGCGGTTTCCGATCACTTCGCGGAAATCCTTCTCCAGATCCTTGCGGATAATAAAAACGATCTTGTTGAAGCCGGCTTCCAGCGCGTCATTGACCGAATAATCCATGATGATCTCCCCGCCCGGTCCGAGCGGTTCCAGCTGTTTGATACCTTTTCCGAAACGGCTTCCGATGCCCGCCGCCATGATCGCCAGTGTAGTTTCCTTCATTATCTATACCCCCTGTTCCATATTCGCGAGTTTCGCCGCCTGGTCAGCAGCTGTCAGTGCGTCGATCAACTCATCGAGATCGCCGTTCAGCACATCACCGATCCGGTGAAGCGTGATCTTGATCCTGTGATCGGTCACTCTGCCCTGTGGAAAGTTATATGTCCTGATCTTCTCGGAGCGATCCCCCGTTCCGATCTGGCTTCTTCTCAGATCCGCCTCCTCATCGTGCCGCTTCTGCTGCTCGAGATCGTATAATTTGGCGCGAAGAAGCGCCCATGCCTTCTCCTTGTTCTGGATCTGCGATTTCTCTGTCTGCGAATAAATGACGATACCGGTCGGATAGTGTGTCAGCCTGACCGCTGAGTCCGTCGTATTGACGCACTGCCCGCCGTTTCCCGACGCGCGCATGACATCGATCCGGTAGTCCTTCTCCGGGATATCGATCACGATCTCATCCGTGACCTCCGGCATGACAGCGACCGTGACCGTGGAGGTGTGGATCCTTCCGCCGCTCTCCGTCTCCGGCACGCGCTGTACGCGATGTACGCCGCTCTCGTATTTTAAACGGGAATAAGCGCCGCTGCCCTCGATCATGAACGTGCACTCTTTGAAGCCCCCGAGGCCGCTCTCACTGAGCGAGACCATCTCCGTCTTCCAGTTCCGGCTGTCCGCGTATTTGGAATACATGCGGTAGATCTCATAGGCAAAAAGGGCAGCCTCATCTCCGCCCGCGCCGGCACGGATCTCGACGATGACGTTTTTCTGATCGTTCGGATCCTTCGGAAGAAGCAGGATCTGCAGTTTCTTTTCCAGAACCTCCTTCTGCTTCTTTGCCTCGGAGAGTTCCTCCCGGAGCATCTCTTTCATATCGTCATCACTTTCCGAAGAAAGAAGCTCCAGACTGTCCTCGATCGTTTCGTTATTTTTCTTATAGGTACGGTAGGCATCAACCACGGGCTGAAGCTCTGCCTGTTCCTTCATCAATGCCTGGAAGCGGGCGGCATCCGAAGCGGCTCCCGGTTCACTGATTCGCATCAGGACCTCTTCGAGCCGGATCTCTACATCCTCCAGCTGTTCAAACATACTTTATCCTCCATCTCCCTTTTACCGGCTCCTTGCGGCTGTTCTCAGCTGCTCATGCGTCCGATCACGACACGGTCATTTCCCGCCAGATCCTTTACGATCTGCGTCTCGCTGTAGCCGAGGGAATCCATATAGGCGCAAAGTGCCGGCCCCTGGTCATAGCCGATCTCGGCGAGCAGATAACCGCCCCGGTTCAGATACTGTCTGGCCTCAAGAGCGATCTTTTTCTCAAAAAACAATCCGTCCTCACGGCCGTCAAGCGCCATCAGCGGCTCGTGATCCTTCACCTCCGGATCCAGCGTGGGAATAACACCGGTCGCGATATACGGCGGATTGGTCAGAATCATATCAAAGGTCCCGCCGACATTTTCAAAGAGGTCGGTCAGGATCCAGCCCGCCTTAACTCCCAGTCTGTCCGCATTTTCCTTCGCCACGGCAAGTGCCTCTTCCGATTTGTCCGCACCGACTCCGGTGATCGAGCGCTTCTTCAGAAGCGAAAGCAGAATGCAGCCGCTGCCCGTGCACATGTCAAGAATGCGCATACCGGGGTTGATCCGTTTTTCCGCTTCCTCCACAAGGATCTCCGTATCCTGGCGCGGGATCAGCACCGCCGGCGTGACCTTAAAGGAGTTCCCGTAGAACCATGCCTCACCCGTAATGTACTGAACGGGGACATGCGTGCCCCGTTTCTTCAGAAGCGCGAAATAATCCTCGGCATCCTTCTCATCCATCGGCTCATTCCGGTGCAGAAAATAATAGCTCCGCGTCAGGTTCGCCGCATATTCCAGCAGCATCCAGGCATCGGTCTTCGGATCGGGGATCCCCTTCTGTGTCAGGTACTCTTCCCCGAAATCCAGCCATGCCTTCAAAGACCTGCTTACGCTCGATTCACTTATCGGCATATCCGTTCTCCCTCAGGAATTCTTTCCAGTCAAAAACAGCTTCCACCGCGGCAATTGCCACTTCTGCCTCCGCAGCATCCGGTTCCCTGGTCGTCAGTTTCTGAAGCGCCATTCCCGGCTTGCTCAGAAGATTGATCAATGCGTTGTCATACCGCCCGGCCAGGCGGATGATCTCAAAGGAAAGCCCCGCAATCACGGGTACAAGTACGAGCCGGTAAACGATACGCATCACGTGCGAATCAGCCTGCACGAACATCAATACGACCGCACTCATGATAATAACAAAAAACAGAAAGCTTGTACCGCATCTCTTATGCAGACGGGAACTCTTTAATACGTTTTCCACATTCAGTTCGAGCCCGTGTTCGATGCAGTTGATGCACTTATGTTCGGCGCCGTGATATTCGAAGGTCCTCTGGATATCCTTCGCTCTCGATACCAGGATCATATAGCCGAGAAAAACGGCTACTCTGATCAGTGACTCTACAAAGGACAGGAGCCATCCGGATGTGATCACCTTCTCCAGCGCGCTTGCCGCGAAATACGGAAGAAGCATGAAAACAGCAACCGCGATCACGATCGACAGCAGGAGTGTTCCCGTCATCATCGCCTTATCTTCCTTCTCCCTTTTGGCATCATATGCCTTCCGTTCTTCTTCGGACAGGCTCTCGCGCTTTTTGATCTCCTCCTCATCATCCTCAAAGAAGGAAGCAGAGAACATCAGACAGCGGATCCCGGTCACAAGCGAATCAATGAACGAAATGACGCCGCGTACAACGGGGATCTTCATCAGGACCGGCACGTTGATAATACTCTTGTAGGGCTCTTTCCTGACCTCGATGGTTTGGTCCGCTTTTCTGACGGCAATCGCGTAGTTGTCACGGTTGCGCATCATGATGCCCTCAATGACGGCCTGTCCTCCGATGTTCGATGATTTCATGCTGTAACCTCATTATCATAATCTGGATTTTCCGGTCTGTGCCGGCAGGAAACGCTGCCGCGGATCGAACGGACAGAGTTTTCCATATTCGACTTATTATATAATAAATTGCGTGGGGATGCAAACCCTATGCATTCAGCTGACGGAGGGGCGAGCAACGGGAGGCGATCAACGGGAGGCGGTAAGCGGGAGGCGGCTGTAACTTCCTCTTGCTCCGTTTCCCTCGTGACTTGATATAAATGAAATATAGATAAGTAACGAGTCACTCAGTCCAAATGTCGCTGCGAGGAGAGTTACAGCCGACTCCCTTCACCACATGCAGGTGAGGTGCAGCCGCCTCCCTTCATCGCGTGCACGTATGTCGCTGCGAGGTGAGATACAGCCGCCTCCCTTCATCGCATGCACGTATGCTGCTGCAAGGAGAGATACAGCCGACTCCCTTCATCGCGTGCACGTATGCCGCTGCAAGGAGATATACAGCCGACTCCCTTCATCGCGTGCACGTATGCCGCTGCGAGGTTAGGTGCAGCCGACTCCCTTCATCGCGTGCACGTATGCCGCTGCGAGGTTAGGTGCAGCCGCCTCTCTTCATCGCCTGCACGTATGCCGCTGCAAGGAGAGATACAGCCGACTCCCTTCATCGCATGCACGTATGCCGCTGCGATGTGAGTTACGCCCGCCTCGCAATTCTCTGCATACGAAAAACGGGCCGGGATTATATCCCCGCCCGTATTTCGTCATGATAGAAAAATTATAAACCGTATTTTTTGTTGAACTTCTCGATACGGCCACGTGCAGCGTTAGCCTTCTGCTGTCCGGTATAGAACGGATGGCATTTGGAGCAAATCTCAACGTGGATCTCTTTCTTCGTAGAACCTACCGTAAATGTATTACCGCAGTTGCAAGTAACTGTTGCTTCGTAATATTCCGGCTGAATTGCTTCTCTCACTATGTTCACCTCTTCCACTACATCATTACTGACTTACTAGCAGCTTTGCTATTGTATCACAGAAAAAATCGATTTGCAAGTCGTTCTTAGAGAATTCTTCTCTTTCTTATCATATTGACTAATTCGTTGTTGTCACGTGTATGCGCGAACAGGTTCAGAATGGTCTCTCCGGCTTCTTCCGCCTTGAGTCCGTTCAGTGCCTTCCGCATGATATTGACAGCTTCCTGCTCTTCGTTCGTAAGGAGCAGATCCTCCCGCCGGGTTCCGGAGCGTGACAGGTCGATGGCCGGAAAAACTCTTCTCTCCTGGAGTTTCCGGTCGAGGATCAGCTCCATGTTGCCGGTGCCCTTGAATTCTTCGTATACGACATCATCCATCTTGCTTCCGGTATCAACAAGTGCTGTTGCAAGGATCGTCAGACTTCCGCCCTCTCGCATGTTGCGGGCAGCACCGAAGAAGCGCTTCGGCATGTAGAGCGCCGCCGGATCGAGACCACCGGAAAGTGTTCTGCCACTCGGACTTACGACCTGATTGTAGGCTCTGGCAAGTCTCGTAATACTGTCGATGAAGATCGTGACGTCTTTTCCGCCTTCTACCAGACGTTTTGCCCTTTCGATCACCATCTCGGACACGCGTTTGTGATGCTCCGGAAGTTCATCGAAGGTCGAGTAGATGACTTCAACATTTTCACCCTGCACCGTTTCCTTGATATCGGTAACTTCCTCCGGCCGCTCATCGATCAGAAGGATGATCAGATGCATTTCCGGATTATTCTGCAGGATCGAGCGGGCTGCGTCCTTCAGAAGTGTCGTTTTTCCGGCTTTCGGCGGCGAAACGATCATACCTCTCTGTCCTTTTCCGATCGGGCTTACCAGATCCACGATCCTCATGGCAGTGCTTCCGCCCGCTCTCTCCAGGTGGATCCGTTCGTTCGGGAATATCGGTGTCAGTTCTTCAAATCTCTTCCGGCGCGCATTGATGGCCGGGCTGATACCGTTGACGCTCTTAACAAAGAGAAGCGCCGCAAATTTCTCGGTCGGAGACGGCACGCGAAGACTTCCGCAGACGATATCGCCGGTCTTCATATTGAAGCGGCGGATCTGGGACGGTGACACATAGATATCGTTATCTCCCGGCATGTAGTTTGCCGAACGGATAAAGCCGTAGCCGTCCGTAAGGACCTCCAGAATGCCCTCGGCTTCCTTGCCGCTGTCCAGCTCGGCAAGTCTCGGTTTTCCCTGTTTTTCCGCATTCTGCGCGCTCTCGCTTCCGGTATCCCGGGATCTGTCGTATGTTCTGGCGTCCCTTGATCTCTCACTGCCGACACGATTATTTTCACGATTTCCGGCTGTACGGTTCGAGTACCCGGTTCTTTGCGCACCCCACGCTTCACCGTTTCCCGTGCTCACTGCACCGGCTGCGGAAGCCGCACCGTCATCCACCGCATCCTCCGCAACAGCCGCGCTATTGTACAAAGCATTCTTCTCTGAAGATACTCCATCACTTACCGACGCACTATCAGAACCCACCTTTTCGGAAGGGCCTTCGATCGAGCCGTCTCTTCTGTCTTCTTCAAGCATCCTGTCGATCAGTTCCCCTTTTCGAAGAGCCGTTACCGACTTCATTCCTCTTGCCTTTGCCACATCACGAAGTGCCGCTAAGGACAAGGATTCATAGCGCTGTCTCATCATTTCTTCTGTCATAATTTGTTCTCCTAATATGTCGATTACTTATTATGCTGTTCACTTATTATGCTGTTCACTTATTATGCTGTTCTTTAATTATGCTGTTCGTGTACAAATTTCTTATAAAGCTATTGTTTTCCCGCAGACAAAGTTTCTCACACGCCGTATGATCGCACGAATTATTCGGCCCTGCTCCGCGCGAAAAAATATTCTTTTGAGGTTCTTTTGAGGTTCCTTGGGGGATTTTTTAACAGATCCTGGGGATAAAAAAAGAATGTTCAGAAAAGACTGCGGCTAACAGGACTCGAACCTGCATGGTTGCCCAACGGGACCTAAACCCGCCGCGTCTGCCAATTCCGCCATAGCCGCGGAATAATTAGAAGCTGATAAAAAAATAAAGACGATAAACATTCACATGCTTTATCATCTTCTGCATTTGAACTTTTCGTGAAGCATCGGGGACTCGAACCCCGGACAACTTGATTAAAAGTCAAGTGCTCTACCACCTGAGCTAATGCTCCAAATCTGGGCCAGCCGGATTCGAACCGGCGTATGCAGCAGTCAAAGTGCTGTGCCTTACCGCTTGGCGATAGCCCAACGGTTCGCCGTAACGGCAGGGTGGATGAAGGGACTCGAACCCCCGATCTCCAGAGCCACAATCTGGCGCGTTAACCAACTACGCTACATCCACCATATTACATTGATTGAGCCAAGCTCAGCGTGCCTGAAGGGATTCGAACCCCTGACCCACGGCTTAGAAGGCCGTTGCTCTATCCAACTGAGCTACAGACACGTATGTGCATGTGCACAAGAGCAGGTGATGGGAATCGAACCCACGTATCCAGCTTGGAAGGCTGGTGTTCTACCATTGAACTACACCTGCATTAAGTTTTTGCAATCGGGGTGACAAGATTCGAACTTGCGGCCTCCTGGTCCCAAACCAGGCGCTCTAGCCAAACTGAGCCACACCCCGCCATGGCTTGTCGCGCAGCCGTATTATTGCGCCCGACGCAAAAACTAATATACAGTATGAGCTACTGAATGTCAATAACTTTTTTCAATTCGCGGAACTCATTTTTTCAATTCGCAGATCTCAAAATGCAGTCCATGATCTCTGTCGATCGTGATCAGCACATATGTAGGTTTTCTGCCCAGCTGCCTCGGATATGTCAGCGAGCCGGGATTGATAAGCGTCAGGTTATTCTCCGTCTCCACCATCGGTCTGTGCGTGTGTCCGAAGAAGCACAGATCAATGCCCTTACTCTCCGCCTCATCGCGAAGCATTTCCGGGCCGAGAGAAACGCCGTAGCGATGACCGTGTGTGATCCAGATCCGGTAATCATCGATCGTTGCCGTGATCTCATCGGGAAGCACAGAATCCCAGTCATTATTTCCCGTCACCATGTAGCACGGACAATCCGCCAGATCCCGGATCTCATCCTCCTGCCCTTCGACATCTCCGCAGTGGATCAGAGCATCGACCTGCCCGGTCCTGTTCAGGACATCCCACAGACGTCCGGCGTGCCCATGCGTATCACTAATTACAAGAATCTTCATTCCATAATCCCCGCCAGTTCCGCTGCCATTTTACGCAGAGCTTTTCCTCTGTGACTGATCTTATTCTTCTCTTCCGGCGGAAGCTCGGCTGTACTGCAGCTCATATCCGGCAGATAGAAGATCGGATCGTAGCCGAAGCCGTTCTCTCCTCTTTCCTCATAACCGATCCTGCCTTCGATCGTCTCACGTACAACGACCGGCTCCTTATCCGGGATGACCGCAGCGATCGCGCACACAAAGCGGGCCGTTCTTTTCTCCACCGGAACGCCTTCGAGCCGTTCGATCAGATTGGCATTTTTGATCCGGTAGGAAGTATCCTCGCCCATGTAACGCGCGGAATAAACGCCCGGTTCCTTGTTCAGCGCATCGATCTCCAGACCGGAATCATCGGCAAGAACGATGGCATCCGCCAGTGTCTCCGGGAGATTGGCCGCGATCGTTTTTGCCTTGATCAGTGCGTTCTCCTCAAAGGTCTTTCCGTCTTCCACGATGTCAACATCAATGCCGGCTTCTTGCATGGAGCTGATCTCCACCGGCAGATCTTTCATGATCTCGCGGATCTCAATCATTTTATTCTTATTTCCCGTTGCAAAAATTATTTTTTTCATAGCCTTATATTATACCCGCTCCCGTTTATTTCGCAATATCAATCCGCAACATCCTTCGCCGGCATTCGTCTCTTCGGCGGCTTCGGTCCCTGATACATATAGAAATAGGTCTTCAGCATACCGTTGTAGATCTTGCGGTTCTTATCCGCCTTGCGGCCGATGTAGCGCTCCGCGTCCATGTAACCGGAGATCACATACATAGACCAGGTATCGAGGAGGGCATACCGTTCGCCAAGCGTATGGTAGAGTTCCTTTAAGGTCTTCTCTTCCTCCAGGCGTTCCCCGTACGGAGGATTTGTCACAATGAAGCCGTAGCTTCCCGGATGCGACAGATCGGCAACGCTTCTCTGCTGGAAATGGATCAGGTGATCCACGCCTGCCGCCTTCGCGTTCTCACGCGCGTTTCTTACCACCTCGGGATCGATGTCGTATCCCTGAATATTGGTCTCGACATCGGGATTGAAGCGTTCTTTAGCTTCTTCCTTTACATCCTCCCAGATCTCGGAAGGCACGAGATTCTCCCACTTCTCCGCAAGAAAATGACGATGGAGTCCCGGTGCCCGATCGGAAGCGATCATTGCCGCCTCGATCGGGAAGGTTCCGCTGCCGCAGAACGGATCCACGAGGATCCGGTTCCCTCTCCAGGGCGTCAGCATCAAAAGAGCCGCTGCCAGCGTCTCTGTGATCGGTGCCTTGGCGGTCAGCTGGCGGTAGCCCCGCTTATGGAGCGAAGTTCCCGTTGTATCCAGTCCTATCGTTACAACGTCCTTCAGGATCGACACACGGATCGGATAGCTCTCGCCGTCCTCCGGAAACCAGTCCAGATGGTACATTGCTTTCAGGCGCTCTACGATTGCCTTCTTCATGATCGACTGAATATCCGAGGGACTAAACAGCTTGCTTTTGATCGAGTTCGCCTTCGCAACCCAGAATTTGCCGTCTTTCGGAATATATTTCTCCCACGGGATCGCCTTTGTCTTCTCAAAAAGCTCATCATAGGTCTCTGCCGTAAAGCGGCCTGTCTTCAAAAGGATCCTCTCCGTGGTTCGAAGCCACACATTCGCGTAGGCGATCGCCTCCGCGTCCCCTTCAAAGGTCACCTTGCCGTCTTCCACCTCAGTGATCTCATATCCCAGATCTGTGATCTCTCGTTTCGTCATCGATTCCAGACCGAAGTGGCATGGCGCGATCAGTTCAAATGTTTCCATCAAAATGCTCCTTTTCCGGGCTCCTCCGATAAGAGAAACGCCCCGGTAGGGGAGCTACCGAGGCATTTCGAGGGGAGTATAAATAATTAATAAGGGGTTATTAATTGTAAAAAAAATTTTTTGAAGGGTAAATTCTTTTTACTCTATGGATTATAGACCAATCCCCATAAAAATGCAACTAAAATCTTTCGTGTCAGTCGCGGAGCTCCGCCACGATCTTATCAAACTGCATGAAGTGCGATGCCTTGATCAGAATCGTATCCCCCTTGCGAAGAAGAAGCGGAAGCGCCTTGAGCAGGGCTCCGAGATCCTGATAATGACGGATCTCCATTTTGTCGTTCAGAGAAGCGGCTGTGTCCGCGATGTTTTTGCTCAACGGACCCGCACAGTAAAGCGCGTCGATTCCGCACTCCGCGGCAAAACGTCCGACTCCGGCATGCAGAAGGACCTCATCTGATCCGAGCTCGCCCATATCACCGAGGATCGCCACTCTTCTGCCGTCCGCATCCTTCAGGATACCGAGTGACGCCTCCATCGACGCCGGACTTGCGTTATAGCAGTCATCGACGATCGTATACAGATCAGTCTCCACGATATGGAACCGTCCCTTGATCGACTCGTAGCTCTCGATACCGCTCTCGATCTCCTCAAGCGTCAAACCGTAAGCCAGACCTGCCGCCGCACCTGCCAGCGCGTTGTAGACCATGTGTCTTCCCGGAGACGGAATCATGCAGGAAAAACTGCCTTGCGGCGTGTGGATCGTGCAGGAAACGCCATGCATCCCGTGCTTCACCACATTGTCTGCCCAGATCGTATTCTCATGAGAAAAACCTTTTTCTCCGATCCCGAAGCGCACCGGTGCGATCCCCTTCGGCTGTTCTACAAGCGAAAGCTTGTCATCGTCACCGTTGAGGATGATATGACCGTTCTCCTTCATAAATTCAAAAACTTCTGTTTTTGCCTTCAGAATACCGTCGCGCGTTCCGAGGAACTCCAGATGCGCCGTACCGATATTGGTCATGATGACCGTATCCGGACGGGTGATCTTCGCGAGGACACTCATCTCGCCGAAGTTGCTGATTCCCATCTCCAGAACGGCGATCTCATCCTCTTCGCGAAGGCGGAATACCGTAAGCGGAACACCGAGTTCATTATTGAAATTGCCTTCCGTCTTCAAAACCCTGTATTTCTGCGAAAGTACAGCAGCCGTCATCTCTTTCGTGCTGGTCTTGCCGACGCTGCCGACGATTCCGATGACCGGAATATTCAGCTGCTTCAGATAGTATTCGGCGATCTCTCGAAGAGCCTCTTCGGTCGAGGGCACAACGATCGTCGGAAAGCCTTCCGAACCGGCATCGGCGGGAAGCTTCTCCGAAAGAACAGCGCCGGCGCCGTTTTCGATGACCTGCGGAATGAAGCGGTGTCCATCCACACGCTCACCGGCGATCGCGGCAAAAAGGCCTCCCTCTTCGATCGTCCGGCTGTCCATGGTCACCGAGGTGATGCAGAAATTCTTCTTCTCCTCCGGACCGTAGTATACGCCGTTACAGGCGGCAGCAATATTCTCCAGTGTCATATTTTTCATGATCTTATTCTCTCGTTTCTTCATCGCCGCAGGGCATTGCGGTTTTGATGGTTTCTGCCGGCAATATTCCGTTATCGGATTGCTGCCGCTCGTCTCATCGGTACGTCCGTATCCGTACACTTATCTGTACAACATATCTGCACAACTTATCTGACAACTTATCTGTACAACTTATCTGTACTATTATCTGTACTATTATCTGTACTTCTTCACTTCTTATCTGTACTTCTTCATCGATACATCGATCAGAAGTTCACACAGATGCGGGTAGTCGATACCGACAGCAGCCGCCTCCTGCGGAACCAGACTGGTCGGTGTCATGCCGGGAAGGGTATTTGCCTCCAGACAGTACAGTTTTCTGTCGGATTTCCGCATGAGAAAATCCACGCGCACATAACTGTCGATGCCGAGAGCAGCTGCCGCCTCAACGGCAATCGCCTGCATCTCCTTCGTCTTCTCCTCATCGAGAGGCGCCGGACAGATCTCGATCGTCGCGCCTGCCGTATATTTATTCTTGTAATCGTAAGCGCCCTCGACCGGTGTGATCGCAACGATCGGATAAGCCTTCTCACCGATCACGGCACAGGTGAACTCGTCACCGTCGATGAACTCCTCGATCACTGCCGACTCTTCCAGGCTGAATGACAGGGCGAGTCCCTTCTCCAGATCCTCGTCGGTATGGCAGATCGTCACGCCGATGCTCGAACCGCCGCAGCAGGGTTTCACGATGACCGGAAGTTCCAGGCCGAACGCGGCAGCCGTTTTTCTCGTCTCGCCGCGGGATACGGAGATGCCGCGCGGTGTCGGAACGCCTTCCGCAAGGAAGACCTGCTTCGCTCTTGCCTTGTCCATGGCGATCGCGCTGCTCACATAGTCCGCGCCTGTATACTTGATACCGAACAGATCGAAGGCAGCCTGCACTCTTCCGTCCTCACCGTTGGAGCCGTGAAGCGCCATAAAGACGATGTCGGCGTTTTTGCAGAGTTCCAGGACATTCGGTCCGAAGAACTCACGTCTCTCTTTCTTCGCCTCTTCGATCCCCGCATTGAAGCCCTTGATATACTCCGCCTGAGCATCCACGTCAAAGTCACCGTCGAATGCCGTTTCCGGATCCGCCTCTTTCCATCCGGAAAAAACGTCGACCAGGATCGCTTTGTGCCCGAGTCCCCGGAGCGCCTTGCAAATGCCCGTTCCGGATACGATCGATACGTCTCTTTCAGTGCTGGTTCCCGCCGCTAATACTACAATTTTCATCTGTTATTCACCCTCAATTTCATCCGATAATAAATTTCAATAATAAATTTCAATAATAAGTTTTGATAATAAATTCTATAAACATACGTTCTGCGCAGCCGGGATCGCTCGCCGCCTGCGCAGTTTATGGTCTGTTAATTGTCTACACCCAGTGTCTTCGTCGGAAGCGGACCTACCGGCTGCTCCTCGCTGTAATATACAACGACAGGATAACCGACATCCATCACATCGAAGATCTTTCCGGCAGCTTCCTTCGGCGTATTGATACAGCCGTGGGAACCGTTGGTCAGATAGGTATTTCCGCCGTATTCACTGTCATTTCTCCACCAGGAGTCATGAATACCGGACTGGTCAACGAACGGCAGCCAGTACGCAATATTCTCTGTCTGTGTCTCCGGGAAGACGGTATCCTTCTCTTTTCCGTGAATGGAATATACATGACCGGACGGCGTATCCCAGCCGAGACCGTGGTCACCGGTAACGACCGGCGTATCGACAACGAGCTGTCCGTTCTGGTAGCACCACATTTCCTGCTTGGTAATGCAGATCTCGACGTAGGTTCCGCCGATGTCATTGGACGAACGGTCCATCGCGCGATACAGATAGATCGGCTCCCTGTTTCCCTGGAATCCGCTTTCAATCGCACTAACCAGATCGTTGGTTGTCTCCTCCTGGTTGATACACCAGCCGTAATCGCCGCCTTTCGCAAGGGTGATCGTGTGTCCCGTTGATGTGGTGAACTGATGGGCCAGACCAAAGGTATCGGTATCATATGCCATCTGCTCGACCCACTCCGCTACCTTATCACGGTCGAGACTGTAGCTGCCGGTATCGTCCTGTGCAAAGAAGCTTCGAATAACGGTGCTGTCCACGGTATATTTGCTGTCTACAAAATCATAGACGATGTTCGCCTGCAGCATCTGATTGGCATTCGCAACCTGCTGCTGCATCTGCTCATCATCCGCATTGAGATCCGGCGTCTCGTAGAGATTCATCTCCTCAAAATTGATCGTCTTGTCTGTATTCTCGATTGCGGAGATCAGCGCCAGCCGGGTACGGTCACGGTTAAGCTTATTACCCTGAGTACTGTCGGCGATCGTAAAGTTTCCCGTACCGTCATCGACGATTTTTGCGTCGGTAGGTGCCTCTTCATTCGCTGCCTGGAAGCAGTCCAGACCGTCCATGACGGTCTCAAGAGCAGTCTGGTCATACGTGTAGCCGAGCGGCTCCTCGTAGTTTTTGCCTCTGCCCAGATAGAAAAGCCAGAGGTTCGGATTCTGATCCTTGAGCAGTTTATCGAGCGTACCGTTATCCACGTACTGCAGATAGATCTGGTCGCCCGTGATCGTCTCGGTCTTGCCGCCGCGTTCCTCAACGGTCAGCGTATAACCGCGGATCGCCGTCTGGATCGCGTACTTCGCGTCATCAACGGTCATCTCGCCGATATTGATCCCGTTGATCTTGGAACCGGTAATAAAATGCGATTTGAAGTGGTGAATACCGAAGGCGTAGATACCCATCAATGCCGTAAGCAGCACCACCAGAATCACACCCATACCGAAGATGTTTCTGGATAATTTATTCATATGCTCCCCTTTCGAAATGTATCGTTTTGATTTTAATATCACGTATTCCGGGTGTCAAGTTTCCGGAATGAACCTGTTCCGGGTGTCAAGTTTCCGGAATGAACCTGTTCCGGGTGTCATGCTTCCGGAATGAACCATCTGCCTGTCGAGCCGCACGGAAGCGCAAGTCCCGTACTCTTTACCGGAAGACCGATTTCCGATGCTTCGACCTTTCCGCCGCGCCCCGCGAGCGCCGTCGTCAGCATGTAGGTCAGTACGCTCGGTGCCAGACCCGTTGTATAGGAGTTCACAAGGAAAAACAACGGCTTATCGCTCAGAACCTTTGTGCATAGTTCGATAAACGGATAAATATTCTCTTCCATCTTCCAGATCTCGCCCTTCGGTCCTCTTCCGTAAGACGGGGGATCCATGATGATCGCGTCATACGTACGACATCTCCGGATCTCTCTCTCCACAAATTTGGAGCAGTCATCAACGAGCCAGCGGATCGGCTTGTCGGAAAGTCCCGAGGTACCGGCATTCTCCTTCGCCCAGGCGACCATGCCCTTCGAAGCATCCACGTGTGTGACGCGCGCGCCGGCTGCCGCAGCGGAAAGAGTAGCTCCGCCCGTATAGGCAAAAAGGTTCAGAACGCTGATCTCTCGTCCCGCATTGCGGATCCTGTCCGCGCACCAGTCCCAGTTCACGGCCTGTTCCGGGAAAAGTCCCGTGTGCTTGAAGCTGAACGGTTTCAAATTAAAAGTCATCTCTCTGTAAGAGATCGTCCACTGCTCCGGAAGATCGAAAAACTCCCACTCGCCGCCTCCCTTGACGCTTCTGTGGTAATGGCCGTTCGGTTTCTTCCAGCCGCGTGCCTTCTTCGGTGTATTCCAGATCACCTGCGGGTCCGGACGGATGAGTTCATAATCGCCCCATCTCTCCAGTTTCTCCCCGCCGGAAGTATCCAGCACTTCATAATCGTTCCACCGGTCTGCAAGCCACATATCTGTTCCTCTGTTCTTTCTGTATCGATCCGGCATTCGCGCGCTCCTAAAAAAACGCCGCTCCTGTCTATCCTCGTGCAACTCCCGATAAAGCAGCCACACCTGTCTGTCATTACACCGCCGTCGGTCTTCTCTTCCGGCGCGTTGATAATATGCAAATAGTATAAACGAAAGCCGGCACCATGCTTTATCGGCAAGTTCCGGCTTCCTCCAGCAGATGATGGGAGTCGAACCCACCTGTCCAGCTTGGGAAGCTGGCGTTCTACCGATGAACTACACCTGCATCATATGGGTGTATTATATGCCCAATAAGTACAAAAATCAAGTCGCAGTCCTATGTTATGCGCCTTCCGGCGCAATATTCGGTAACTTTTCGGTACTTATCTTCATACCTTTAAGGTATTTTTGCAGATACTATTATAGTTTCCGCTGCGATACCTGCAAAATACCGCCTCCTGTGCTATGATGTGCATATCGGAATATCGCAAGAAAGGAAGCATTATGAAAACAATTCATCCTTCGGTCTACCTGGCACCGGGAAGCCAGGTTGCGGGAAATGTAACGGTCGGACCCGAAAGCAGCATCTGGCAAAACGCGGTCCTTCGCGGTGATATGGAACCGATCAAGATCGGCAGAGGCACGAACATACAGGACAACGCCGTCCTTCACGGAAGTAAAAACTGTCCCATTACCGTCGGCGATTACGTAACGATCGGGCATTCCGCCATCGTTCACGGCTGCACCGTCGGCGACAACACCCTGATCGGCATGGGTGCGATCATCATGGATAAGGCCGTCATCGGCAAAAACTGTATCGTCGGCGCGGGCACCGTGATCACGGGCGGTAAAAGCATTCCGGACAATACCATGATCTTCGGCAATCCGCCGACGCACGTTCGGACGATCAAACCGGAGGAGCTTCTGCACATCAGAGAAAACGCCGACGAATATATCGAACTTGCCCGGAAAGCCATGCGTGTGAACGTGTAATTTCCGTTTTCGGGTCAATTCATACCATTCTGTTCACATTCTACCCTTCTGTTTACATTCCGGCATGACCGCAAAAAAGCCACCGTCCTTGCAGACGATGGCTTTTTTGCTTTGGTTTTCAACGTAACAGTTACTTCGCGTAATCTGTTACACGGCTTTCCCGAATTACATTTACTTTGATCTGTCCCGGATACTGCAGGGAATCCTCAATCTTCTTGGAGATATCCCGGGCAAGCAGTACCATATCGGCATCACTTACCTCTTCCGGCACAACCATAACGCGTATTTCTCTTCCCGCTTGAATAGCAAAAGATTTTTCAACTCCCTTGAAGGAGTCACCGATTTCTTCTAAGTCTTTTAATCTGTTGGTGTAGGTTTCCATGGATTCTCTTCTTGCACCGGGTCTCGCTGCCGAAATGGCATCGGAGGCCTGTACTACACAAGCAATCAGAGACTGCGGCTCCACATCACCGTGGTGAGCTTCAACCGCATTGACAACAATTGCAGGTTCTTTGTACTTTCTGCAAAGATCAGCGCCGATCTGAATATGGGATCCCTCAACTTCGTGGTCGATGGATTTTCCGATATCGTGAAGGAGGCCGGCACGTTTCGCCATGCGAACGTCAAGTCCGATCTCACTCGCAAGCAGTCCGCTTAACTGAGCTACCTCGATGGAATGCTTCAGTGCATTCTGACCGTAACTTGTACGGAAGATCATTCTTCCGAGAAGTTTGATGATCTCCGGATGAAGACCGTGAACACCAACTTCCATGCAGGCTGCTTCACCTTCCTCGCGGATACGGTTCTCAACTTCTTTTCTGGCCTTCTCTACAGTTTCTTCAATACGTGCCGGATGGATACGGCCATCAACGATCAGCTTCTCAAGTGCGATTCTCGCAATTTCGCGGCGGATCGGATCAAACGATGAAAGTACGACAGCTTCCGGTGTATCGTCGATGATCAGATCAACGCCGGTCGCCTGTTCCAGAGCACGAATATTACGGCCTTCACGTCCGATAATTCTGCCCTTCATTTCATCACCCGGAAGTTCTACGACAGAGATCGTAGATTCTGCCACATGATCAACGGCACATTTCTGAATAGCGGTGACCACATATTCCTGTGCCTTCTTTGCGGCATCTTCCTTTGCTTTCGACTCATACTCCTTGTAGAGCTTCGCCGAATCGATTTTTGCTTCTTCTTCAACAGATCTTAAAAGATATTCTTTTGCCTCTTCGGAGGTCAGACCGGAGATTCTCTCCAGTTCCTGTACGCGCTGTTCGTGTAATTCGTCAACCTTTTTTTCTTTTTTTCGTAATTCCGTTTCCTTTGCTGTAAGCTCACCTTCGCGACGCTCCAGTGAATCCGCCTTGCGATCCACAGATTCCTCTTTGGACAAGACGCGTTTCTCATACTTCTGCAGCTCAGCCCGACGCTCGCGATGCTCTTTCTCCTGTTCGTTTTTCAGCTTCAGATTTTCCTCTTTGGCCTCCAGGAGAGCCTCACGCTTCTTAGTTTCAGCAGTTTTCAATGCCTCATCTATGATGTTTCTGGCTTTTTCTTCCGCGGTTCCTACCTTCTCAGCATCCTGTCTGACTTTCTTTGCGACAGCAGCTTTTCCGGCTAACGGGACTGCAATAAGTACGGCAACAGCCACAGCAACGACAATGATAATCACTTGGACAATCAATGGCATTACAGGTGTACCTCCTTATTTGGTTGTCATTGTACACATACAACATACCTATTTTATACATTTATGAAAAATTTGTCAATTATTATAGTCGGGATTCTGGAAACGTCTTATCTCTTTCCAGATCGCGCCGGAACCGAAGCCCTTCCGCGCCAGAAAGCCGAAGGTTCGGCGCAGTTCCTTCTCATCCATCTTGTGCGGTTCTCCCGCCTTCTTGCACAGAAGCGCATAGATCATTTCCGACTCATCGATTGGAAACTTCTCCAATGCCTCCAGCACATATTCTTCCGCCACATGCTTCGCGGCAAGATCCGCCCTGATGACCGCAACGCTCTTGCGGCTCTTCATGCTGACAACATAGTTCTCCGCGTAGCGATAATCGTTGAGATAACCGAACGACTTCACATATTCGATTGCCGCTTCAGCATCCTCCGGCTCAAACTCCGCGTCGAGGAGCCGCTGCCGCAGTTCATATTCCGTCCGGTCCTTGTAAAGGAGCAGATTCATCGCCTTCGCCGCAGCCTTCTTCTCGCCCGGCGCCAGCCTCTCCGTCCGGCTCTTCTTCCCCTCGCTATCGACGTTATCCATGTTGTCTCCGCTGTTTTCCGGTTTCCATTCCTTCACGGCATGCTCCTCATCTCTCAGTTCACTATTTCTTTTGCCCCAGGCTTCAAACCGAGTCATTTTTCTTTTCGGATAAGAGGATCTTTATATCCTTTTCTTTTTGTCTATCCGCTTCCAAAACTATTTCTTTGATTTTTTTCTGTTCCTCGGACAGAACACCATTAGGAAGGTTCTTAAGTAAGATACTTTCATCCCTCTTGAAGTCCGCGACAAAAGCGGGTATACTTATTACAAAAGAAGCACCGCCGTCAGGCAGGCTCCCGTCCATCGTATGATGAACAGCTCCTGTGTTGGCAAGGGCTTCTTTTTGTTTGTCCGAAATAACTATTTCGCCCACAGTTATCACCATATAAAATTGGTCCTGCTGTTTTTCTTTTTCATGGATTGTTATTTTAACAGGATACATTTTTTCTCCATCATGAAAAGCACTTAGCAACTGATGTACTTGTTTAACATCCTGCCCTTTTCTGCTTTCATGTCTATAACTTTCCACCTCAATCTTTATTGCATTTTGACATACAGGCTCTAGAACAGAAAGAAGTTTTCCCAAATTCACAAGATCAGCTCCGCGTTTCGACATCTGCGTGATGGACTCTCTTAATGTTGTTCTGGTAAATTTAATGATCTTATCAAACTCATGGAATCTTATATCTCTGTTTCGAATACCTTGTTCCGTACAAAATCTCCGTAAGCCCTTTGTTGTGCTTTCATTAGCGTCAGTAATTTGGAGTTCCTTTGACCGATCCCAGACCACAATAGTAAGATTTTTATCAGCTAATATTTTTGTTCTTTCAGCGTCCGTAGAATCTATTGTAATTTCATTATGGCATATATCATCAGTGTTCATATGCTTATCTCCAAAACAGGGCATTATTTTTTTCTTCATGAGTTCAGAGATAATTTAAAGAAGCCGCCGCAGCTTCGCTCCACACCGCTTGTGGAATGCGAAGAGCCGCGGCAGCTTCCGTTCTGTCATCATGGGAATATCCTTCCGCATGACCTGTCTCTTATTACTTATCGGTATTGGTGTCTTCCGCCTTTGCTGCGGCTGCTGCCGCTTCGTCAACTTCCAGTCCGTAGGCCTCTCTTACCTTGTTCTCAAGTTCTGCCATAACGGCCGGATTCTGTCCGAGATAAGCCTTCGCATTCTCACGGCCCTGACCGATCTTCTCTCCCAGGTACGCGTACCATGCACCGCTCTTCTGTACGATGCCGAGGCTGGTAGCCAGATCGAGAATATCCGCCTCACGGGAGATTCCTTTGCCGAACATAATATCAAATTCCGCTTCTTTGAACGGCGGAGCGACTTTGTTCTTCACAACCTTGATTCTGGTATGGTTTCCTACGACCTCACCGCTCTGCTTCAGAGCCTCGATCCTGCGGACATCCAGACGAACGGATGAATAGAACTTCAGCGCACGGCCGCCTGTCGTTGTCTCCGGATTACCGAACATAACGCCGACCTTCTCACGCAGCTGGTTGATGAAGATAACAACGCAGTTCGTCTTGCTGATGGCAGCTGTCAGTTTACGGCATGCCTGGGACATCATTCTGGCCTGCAGACCTACGTGAGAGTCACCCATCTCTCCATCGATCTCGGCCTTCGGCACAAGCGCCGCAACCGAGTCGACGATAATGATATCGACCGCGCCGGAACGCACCATGGTCTCGGTGATCTCGAGTGCCTGCTCACCGGAATCCGGCTGGGAAATATACAGGTTGTCGATATCAACGCCGATATTCTTCGCATAGACCGGATCGAGCGCATGCTCTGCATCGATGAAGCCCGCGATGCCGTCTCTCTTCTGCACCTCCGCCACCATATGCAGGGCAACGGTCGTCTTGCCGGAGGATTCCGGTCCGTAGATCTCTACGATTCGTCCACGCGGAATACCGCCGACACCAAGAGCAATATCCAGGCTCAAGGAACCGGTCGGGATTGCCTCTACATTGAGGTTTGCGCCGGTATCTCCAAGCTTCATGACCGTTCCCTTTCCGAACTGCTTCTCGATCTGGCCGAGTGCGGCGTCAAGCGCGCGCTTTTTATCTTCTGTATTTGTCATAACGGATTCTCCTTTGATCTCTCGTGTATCGAACAAACGTTTGTTCGACATTAGTTATACTACACTACTTTACCGATGCTGTCAATGATAAACGGAGGAATTTTTGCAGAGAACTCTGCTTCGTTGAACAAAGCGTATCACGCTGCCGGCGATGCCGTCAAATCGAAAAAAAATAGGATAATTTCATTTCATAGTTTTTCATTGATTTACCGCGCAGGACCGCAGCGCCTTCAATTTCGGAAAGTCGAAAGCCGCATCGATAACGAAACAGGGACCCGATGTCATTTGACACCGAAGTCCCTGTTTCTAACACGCGTTAATTTCATCCGGCAATAATACTACCATTCTGCCGTTCTGTCCGGCTGCGCCGATATTTATGTTCGTACTGTCCTTTACCGAACTTACCGATCTTTAGTAACCGATCAGCCAGTCGTACAGCTCCTGATACTGCTTTGCGGAAGTATTCCAGGAGAAGTCCGCCGCCATGCCGCGGTCGATGATCTTGTTCCACTCGCGCTTCTTGTCGTAATAGATACGCTCCGCATAACGGATCGTGCCGAGCATTTCATGCGCGTTGTAGTTCGTGAAGGAGAAGCCGGTTCCGGTTCCCTCATACTCGTTGTACGGCTGTACAGTATCCTTCAGTCCGCCGGTCTCACGAACGATCGGTACGGTTCCGTAGCGAAGGCTCATCAGCTGGCTCAGGCCGCACGGCTCAAAGAGCGACGGCATCAGGAACGCGTCGCAGGAAGCGTAGATCTTGTGTGAAAGGTCATTGGAGTAATAGATATTCGCGGATACCTTGTTGTCGTACTTCCATGCAAAGTGACGGAACATGTTCTCGTATTTCGGATCGCCCGTTCCGAGAACGACCAGCTGGATCGCATCCTGACAGAGCTCATCCATCATATAGGCGATCAGATCGAGACCCTTCTGGTCTGTCAGACGGGACACGATACCGATCATCATCGCTTTCGGATTGACCTCGAGGCCAAGCTCCTTCTGAAGTGCGACTTTGTTTTTCACCTTTTCCTTACGGAAGTTCTTCGCGTTGTAATGCTGCTCGATGCAGGCATCGGTCTGCGGATCGTACTCGGTGTAATCAATGCCGTTGACGATACCGCGCAGGTCGTTGGCACGCGCGCGCATCAGACCGTCGAGGCCCTCGCCGTAGAACGGTGTCTTGATCTCCTCCGCATAGGTGCGGCTTACGGTCGTGATCGCGTCCGCATAGACGAGACCGCCCTTCAGATAATTGCCATCCTTATTGAACTCCAGCTTGTCCGCTGAGAAATAATAGTCGGACAGACCGGTGATGCTCTTGATCGTCTCGGTATCCCAGACGCCCTGGAATTTGAGATTGTGGATCGTCATAACCGACTTGATGCCGCGGAAGAATTCATTGCCCGCGAATCTTTCATGCAGATATACCGGAATCAGACCGGTCTGCCAGTCGTGGCAGTGAATGATGTCCGGGCGGAAATCAACGACCGGAAGGATCGACAGGACTGCCTTCGAGAAAAACGCATACTTCTCCAGATCCCATGGCATGCCGCTGTAGATCGAATCGCCGGAGAAATGTTCTTCGTTATCGATGAAGTAATAGGTCACGCCTTCGTATTCCATCTTGAATACGCCGACGTACTGCTGTCTCCAGTTCAGATCCATATAGAAGCAGGTCACATACTGCATCTGGTTTCTGTATTTCTCGGCGATCGCCTTGTACTTCGGGATAACAACTCTGCAATCAAAATATTCCTTCTGGAAACATTTCGGAAGGGAACCAACTACATCCGCCAGTCCGCCGGTTTTGATAAAAGGTACACATTCCGATGCTGCAAATAAAATCTTCTTCATAAAGTCTGTATCTCCTCCTCGTTACCGTTTAACTTCATCGTACGCCTGTTAAATACGTACGTTTGTTACATTTTGCCTTCGCTCCAGTCCGCGATGATACGCGCTGTCTCATCGGCCGGGCCGCTGATCACCGCCGCCGCGATGATCTCACACGGAGGATTCTCTCGCACACTGTCGACCGCTGCCTGCACGGCAGAGATCTCACCGCTGACCACAACGGTATCGTGACCGCCGTTCCTGGTATATCTGGCTTCATATTTCACACCGGAAGTCTTGCACATCCGATCCAGAACAAGGACGCCGTTTGCGCTTCCGAGCACTTCCACTAATCCCAATGCACCGTAAACTGCCATTTCTTCGCCCTCCCTTACTTCAGAATCGTCGCGTTGATAGCGACTTCCGCATCTTCCGTCGGAGCTGCGATAATGTGTTTGCCGGTAAGCTTGCCGTACTTTGAGCCGGCAGCAAGCGCTGCCTCAACAGCTGCGCGCACACCGGAGATTCCTCCGCGGATCTTCACGCAGGCGCCCGCCTTCAGACGGTTCCTCTCCACGCCCTGGATGCGGATGTCGGCCGTTTTTGCCGCCTGATCCATTGCTACAAGGCATGCCACTAAATTATCGAATTCAAAGATACCGAGCGCTTTGCCGCGGAATTCATCTGCTGCCATACTAACCTCCGAATGACAAAAGGTTTCATGGACCCTGCTGTACCGGGTCCGAATATCATTTTCTATTATACTATCCGCCTGCGGGAATAACAAGAACCGTATAGAAAAAACGTTTTCCATTAAACAGGGCACCCCTCGGACGCACTGGTTCCGATGGATGCCCTTGTTGCTATTTCCTGTTTAATTATTCTGCGAAAGCTTTGCTCTTTCTGATCGCGTCACGAACCGGAAGGATCATCGACGGAGATACGGAAAGTTCATCAACACCCATCCGCAGGAAGGTCTCGGTAAGCGTGGTGTCCGCGCCGAGCTCGCCGCAGATGCCGACCCATGCGCCGCCCTTGTGTCCGTTGTCAACGGTCATCTTGATCAGGCGAAGGATCGCTTCATGATGCGGACGATAGAACGGATCCAGTTTGTCGTTCTGACGGTCCATAGCCAGGGTGTACTGGGTCAGATCGTTCGTTCCGATACTGAAGAAGTCAACTTCCGGTGCCAGCAGATCGGTGATAACAGCTGCTGCCGGGGTCTCGATCATGATGCCCTGCTCTACCTCGCCGTACGGAATGCCGTCGCCTTCAAGCTCCTTCTTCACATCCGCAACGATCTCCTTGATCTGATGAACTTCTTCAACGGAAGTGATCATCGGATACATGATACCGATGTTGCCGAACGCGCTTGCGCGGAAGATCGCGCGAAGCTGTGTCTTGAAGATCTCCGGTCTGGTCAGGCAGATACGGATCGCACGGAAACCGAGTGCCGGGTTGTCCTCTTCCGCAAGGCCGAGGTAATCAACCTTCTTGTCGGCACCGATATCGAGTGTACGGATGATGACCTTCTTGCCTGCCATCGTCTCCGCTACGGATTTGTATACCTGGAACTGATCCTCTTCGGTCGGAAGGGAATCGCGTCCGATGTAAATGAATTCACTGCGGAACAGGCCGATGCCGCCGCCGTCATTCGAAAGAACGGAGCCTACATCCTTCAGACCGCCGATATTGGCATACAGGTTGATCGTCTTGCCGTCGAGAGAGGTGTTCTCCTTGCCCTTCAGCTCCTGCAGAAGTCTCTGCTGCTCAAGGTCCTTCTCCTTCTGCTCCTGCAGTTTGTCTACGGTCTCCTGATCCGGATCCAGATAGAACACACCGTTGTGTCCGTCTACGATCGCCGTCTTGCCGTCCCAGGACTCATCGATCGGCACGTTGATCAGCGCCGGGATATTCATCGTTCTGGCAAGGATCGCGGTATGGGAGTTCGCGGAACCGAACTTGGTAACGAACGCAAGGACTTTGTCCTTATCGAGCTGAACGGTCTCACTCGGCATCAGGTCGTCGGCAATAATAATTACCGGCTTGTCGAAGGAATGATCATCCTCTACGCCGGACAGAACACGGATCACACGTTCGGAGATATCCTTCATATCTGCGGAACGGGCTTTGAAATAGTCATCATCCATCTCGGCGAACATCTTCGAGAAGTTCTCGCCGGCAACGGCTGCCGCGTACTCCGCGTTGACCTGCTGGGTCTCGATCGTATTGCGTACGGAATCGTTAAAATCATCATCATCGAGAAGCATCGCATGAACCTCGAAGATCGCCGCATTCTCTTCGCCGACTTTCTTCACCGCATCGTCATGCAGCACATTCAGCTGCTCGATGGCCTTGTTCTTCGCCTCATCGTAGCGGGCAAGCTCCGCCTCTACATCATCGATTTTTGTGCGGACAACGGTATTTTCTTTCTTTCCGTAAAAACGGACCGGTCCGATCGCAACGCCCTTAAAAATTGATTTTCCTTCGAATTTTTCCATGATCTACTCCTGTTCATTTACCTTGTGCAATTTCCAACCGGTCACCGCCGCGAAGCGGCAATCCGGAACTACAGTAAGATACGGTTTCTCCGCTGTATATTCCTGGTTAAACTGGGTCTCCAGAACATACTCACCATCATTGAGGTCCACCCGGACCTCCGCGCTGTCCACCAGGATCCGCACGAACTCGACCGTTTTCGCCTCAACACTCTGAACGTTTTTCTCCGTGCCGTCCGTAACGGCGCTCAGCGCCAGCTGTCCGTTCTCCCAGGTGACCTCGCACACATCACCGATCTTCACCGACCACGGATCATTCTTCCCCTCAAGGAACGAGATCTCGAAATCTCCGGCTCTGTCCGGCAGATCAAAGCTGTCACCCGCAAAAACGAATTCCTCATCGTAATGAAGCTTTTCGATATTTCTCAAACTCTTGCCATGAAACATTCTGTCAATATCCTCTCGTATGGAATCGTTCACATGTTTCTATTATAAAGCGGCTGCAAATCTTTGTAAACGTTCCGGGAATCGGATTATTTCCTAAATTTTCACATGAAAATTTATCAATAATGCCAAGTGCGGCAGCTGATTCGATCAATTAGCGGCAGAGACAAAAAAACGGCCCGCTTTTTCAGCGGACCGATTCATTTTCTATGATCTTATATCCCATCTTGATGGCGCGGGTGGCCGTCTCTCTGCCGGATAAGAGTCCCAGCAGAATGCGGGCTGTCTCCTTGCCGCTCGTACGGTAGTAATAATGCACGGTCGTCAGCTTCGGAAGAACGACATGCGCCTTCTCCGAATTGCCGATGCCGGTGATCTGGATCTGCTCCGGCACCCTGATCCCCTGTTCTCTGAGATACAGCATCGCGCCGATGGCGATCGTATCGGTCGCACAGAAGATCGTATCCGGAAGGCTCTCCTTCTTCAGCAATTCTCTGCAGGCGTCATAGCCGGAATCCATCCGGAACGCGCTCTCCGCAACCTGCACCGAATCCGTCCGGATCCCCGCCTCGGCCAGTGCATCCATGAAGCCCTGCTTCCGCAGGTGACCGACAGCCTCATCCTTCTCCGTCACACCGATGTAGGCAAAGTTTTTGCCGGTCGAAACAAGAGACGATGCCAGCTTTTTGCAGGCATTGTAATCATCATAGTAGACGCAGGAACAGAAATCGACATTCTGTCCGAGGACAACGACCGGAAGCGAGTAATTGGCCAGAAGCTCCCGATGCTCCTTTGTGAGGATCGTTCCGATCAGGATCACACCGTCCACGCTGCCGTTCGCGGCGAAGAGACGCAGGTATTTCAGTTCATCCTGCTCCTTGTTGTTTGTATTGGTCAGGATCAGCTCGTACCCCGCGCGGTTCAGCACGGAGCTGATACCTGCCACCATGCGGCTGATCGAATCGGAATTGATCTTCGGCAGGATGACCGCGATCAGATTCGTCCGTTTCGTCCGAAGCATCTGCGCCTGACGGGATGGCTGGTAGCCGGTCTTGTCGATGACCGCCTTGATCTTCTCCATCTTCTCTTTACTTACATAGCCGTTGTTCAGATAGCGGGAAACGGTGGTTCTTGATACGCCCGCCATTTCCGCGATTTCATTGATTGTCATGTGTTCCCCCAAATTATCAACCGATATCCGGCCTTTTCTGTTCTGTATTATGCCACAACTTTACGGATGATGTAACCTCTGTTCCGAAGATTTATCCCCCGGCATCCGGCAGATTTACACCTCCGCGTCAAGCAGATTTTTCTTCAGCTCGATCATCTTGTCACGCAGCTCGGCGGCCATCTCGAAGTTCAGCTCGACGGCGGCAGCCTTCATCTGCTTCTCGACGGTCTTGATCAGCTTCTCCAGCTCCGCGCGGGACATATCCTCCGGCGCCTTGCCGGTCTCCTTCTCCACGCGCGCGACTTCCTTCGAGATACTGATCAGATCGCGGACGCCTTTTTTGATCGTCTGCGGCGTGATGCCGTGTTCCTTATTATACGCTTCCTGGATCGCGCGCCTTCTGTTCGTCTCATCGATCGCGATCCGCATGGAATCGGTCATCTTGTCCGCGTACATAATGACGTGTCCCTCGGAATTTCGGGCGGCACGTCCGATCGTCTGGATCAGCGATGTCGCGGAACGAAGGAAGCCTTCCTTGTCCGCGTCGAGGATCGCCACGAGCGTGATCTCCGGAATATCCAGTCCCTCTCGAAGAAGGTTAATGCCGACGAGCACGTCAAAAACGTCCAGACGCATATCGCGGATGATCTTCGTCCGCTCCAGCGCGTCAATATCCGAATGCAGATAATTGACGCGGATGCCCGCTTCCTTCATATATTCGGTGAGGTCTTCCGCCATGCGCTTGGTGAGCGTGGTCACGAGGACCTTGTTGTGCGCGGCAACTTCCCTGTTGATCTCGGTGATCAGATCGTCGATCTGTCCCTCCACCGGCCGTACCTCGACAGGCGGATCCAGAAGGCCCGTCGGACGGATGATCTGCTCGGCGCGGAGCATCTCGTGATTCGCCTCATAATCGCCCGGCGTTGCGGATACGAAGAGGATCTGATCGATCTTGTTCTCAAATTCATCGAAGCGGAGCGGCCTGTTGTCCAGTGCGGAGGGCAGGCGGAAACCGTAATCGACGAGCGTGGTTTTTCTCGAACGGTCACCGTTGAACATGGCGCCGATCTGCGGCACGGTCTTGTGTGACTCATCGATCATGATCAGATAATCATCCGGGAAGAAGTCCATCAGCGTATACGGTGGCTGTCCGGCCTCAAGTCCCGTCAGATGACGTGAGTAGTTCTCGACGCCCGAGCAGACGCCGGTCTCCCGGAGCATCTCAATATCGAAGTTCGTTCTCTCCTCGATCCTCTGTGCCTCGAGCAGCTTATCCTCACTCTTGAAGAAGCGAATCCGTTCCTCCAGTTCTTCTTCGATTGCCTTCGTCGCCCTCTGAATCGTCTCCGGCGGCGTTACATAGTAGGAAGTCGGCGCGATCGTCACGAAGTTCAGTTCCTTCAGAACTTCTCCCGTCAGTAGGCTGACCTCGGTAATGCGATCGATCTCATCACCGAAAAACTCGACGCGCACGGCCGTTTCCGACTGCTGTGCCGGAACGATCTCCAGCACGTCTCCGTGAACGCGGAACGTGCCGCGATGAAAGTCGATCTCGTTGCGCTCGTACTGGATCGCGATCAGCTCTTCGATGACCTCGTCGCGGTCCTTCTGCATGCCCGGGCGAAGCGGAATGATCATCCGCTCATAGTCCTTCGGGCTTCCCAGACCGTAAATACAGGAGACGGAGGAAACGACGATAACATCGCGCCGCTCGATCAGCGAGGATGTTGCCGACAGACGCAGCTTATCGATCTCCTCGTTTCTGGAGGAGTCCTTGGCAATATAGGTATCGGATGAAGGCACATAGGCCTCCGGCTGGTAATAATCGTAGTAGGATACGAAATATTCGACGGCGTTCTCCGGAAAAAACTCTTTGAACTCGGAGTAGAGCTGCGCCGCCAGTGTCTTGTTGTGCGCGATGACCAGCGTCGGCTTCTGCATCTGCTCGATGACATTCGCCATGGTAAAAGTTTTTCCCGATCCGGTCGTGCCGAGAAGCGTCTGGCACTGATTGCCCTCCCGGAATCCCTCGACGAGCTGCCGGATGGCTTCCGGCTGGTCACCGGTCGGTTTGTAATCGGAATGCAGGCGAAAATCCATGCTCATCCCTCCTGTTATTTGCTTGCGTTATTTCAGTTCATCGGCCAGGGTATCCAGCGCCTTCTCAAACTGCGCGTCCGTCTCCGCGTCGTCCCCGATCTCGACCTCGATATCCGGGGTGATGCCGACACCGTTGATGTCACGGTGAGCCGGTGTGTAATAATGGGTCGTCGTGATCTTCAGCACACTGCCGTCGGAGAGACGGTAGGAATTCTGCTCCACGCCCTTCCCGTAGGTTGTCGTTCCGATCACGGTCGCGATGCCCGCATCCTGCACGGCACCCGTGAAGATCTCCGCCGCGCTGGCCGTGTTCTCATTCACGAGCAGAACGAGCGGAATATCGATCGGGCTTTCCCCTTCGCAGTCTCGGCTTCTCTCCGGCTCTCCCTTATCCACTTCGTAGACAAGCGGTCCTTCCGGCATGAAGAGACTTAAGGTATCACAGCAGGCGTCCACAAGGCCGCCCGGATTGCCCCTCAGATCGATGATAAGGCCCTCACAGCCCTCTTCCCGTAAATTCGTATACGCTTCGCCGAACTGCTCCGCTGTGAGCCTTGTGAAGCCCGTCAGATGGATATAGCCGATCTTGTATCCGGTGTCATTGCCGTTTTCTTCATCAAGCATGATGCCGTCAGCGGATTTCGTATCGATCGCGCGTTTCGTCATGGTGACATCCACCGGATCACCCTCGCCGCCCTTGAGGACGGAAAGCACGATCTCATCGGTCTCCGACTGCTGCACAAGCGCCGAGACCTCGTCCGTTGTCAGTCCGTCGACCGTGGTCCCGTTGACCGAGAGGATCACATCACCCTTTGCCATGCCCGCTTCTTCCGCAGGCGATCCCTCGAGCACGCCGGTCAGGACGATCTCACCGGTCTCGCCATCCTGCGTGTAGATGATACCGATGCCCTTCATCTGTCCGTCATTCTGCATGGCGATCGCTTCGTACTCATCCTTTGTATAATAGGTGGAATACTTGTCGTCAAGCCCAGAGACGAGTCCCTTCAGCATCATATCGGTCTGCTGCTGTTCATCGACCTGATCGAAATATTTCCGGTCGATGATCGCTTCCATTTCTTTGACTTTCTTCAGCGTGCCCAGACTAACCGGGTCGCCGGGAGACAGGATCTGCGGAAGATTCCACCAGATGATGCCGATGACCGCAAGGATCGCCGCCATGGCGATCATGCCCGCAAGAAACGGCGCAAGGTGCTTTTTTATCTTATTGATCAGTTTTACAAAAACGTTGTGTTCTGAATTCATAGTTTTCCTGTTCTTACTATCACGATCCGCTGCCCGGGGACCACGCATGTGCTATAGCGCGCGCCCTGCTCCGGATCATATGTACACCCGCACACCCCGCCGCAGATCAAGGTCTGAATAAAAAGCCCTGCCCTTTCAACGGAAAGAGGCAGGGCCTTAAGCGCATCGATTATACTTTCAGATGTTTGTGAATAGCCGCAAGGGATCCGATCAGCGCAATGCCTACGCCGAGCACAAGTCCTGTCGGCAGGAGCAGTCTGTATACCTGGTTTACAGGGAGCAGACCGTTCATAAAGTTTTCCAGAATACTGAACCGTGTAAGAATATAGTTTACAGCGGAATTGTACAGGAAATAAATAACGACCAGCGGAATGGCCGCTCCGACCAGTCCGATGATGATACCTTCCAGAATGAACGGCAGACGTACGAAGGAGTTCGTCGCACCGATCAATTTCATAATGCTGATCTCTTCCCGTCTGACGTTGATACCGACGCTGACCGTATTGTTGATCAGGAACGCGGATACAACGAGCAGGATCAGGATAATGATGATCGAAACGGTTGCAATCAGCCGGTTCATCGTCGACAGTGTCGAGGATGCCTGCTGCGACTGGTTGACCTGACGGACACCGTCCATCGCCTCAATAAAGGATACGAGCTCGCTCTGCTGCTCGATCTTGTTCGGATATACTTCATAGTGTGCGGAGTTCGCCAGCGGGTTGTCGTTATTGTTTTTCCAGCCCTCGGCAGCCTTCTCGTTGCCCTTGAAATATTTCTCGGAGAAGCTCTCCCACGCTTCGTCGGCGGAGACGTAACGGATCTCCTTGACGAGGTCGGTACGGTTGCTGATCTGCGCGCCGATGGAATCGATCGTTGCCTGATCGGTACCCTCTTCGAAGAATACGGTGATGCCGACATTGGTCTCCACGTTCTTCAGAACGTAAGAGAAGTTCGTAACGATCGAGAAAAACAGTCCGAAGATAAAAATACATGCTGCCATGGTGGCAATGGACGCGATCGAGAACATCTTGTTTCTCGCGATGTTCTTGATACCCTGTCCTGCGTTATAAGTAATTGATCTAATCTTCAACGTAGCCACCCTCTTTTTCGTCACTTACAATGACGCCTTTCCGTAACCTGATAACACGCTTTTTCATCTTGTTTACGATCTCGCGGTTATGGGTTACAACAAGAACGGTCGTGCCGCGCTGGTTGATCTCCTCGAGCAGATGCATGATCTCCTCGGAGTTCTTCGGGTCAAGGTTACCCGTCGGCTCATCGGCAAGAAGGAGATCCGGTCTGTTGACCAGTGCTCTTGCGAGAGCTACTCGCTGCTGCTCACCACCCGAAAGCTCCTTCGGATTGGAGCGATACTTATTTGCCAGACCTACAAGGGTGAGCACCTCCGGTACTCTCTTCTTGATGATGCGGTTCGGCTTTTCGATAACACGCTGTGCGAATGCGACGTTCTCGTATACATTTCTGTCCTTCAGCAGACGGAAATTCTGGAACACGACGCCGATTCCACGACGATACTTGGCAATTCTGCCGCCCTTCAGCTTGGAAAGATCTTTGCCGTTAACTTTGATCTTGCCGGATGTAGGATTCAGTTCCTTAAGAAGGAGACCGATCAGAGTGGATTTACCCGATCCGCTGTTACCTACAATGAATACAAATTCCCCTTTTTCAATGTTCAAAGATACATTGTCGATCGCGGGCTGTGTGCCTTTGTCATATATCTTTGTGACATTTTCGAGTGTAATCATTAACTCCCTAATTCCTCCTGTTCTGTCCGGAGGCTCTCCCCTTCGTGACTTGTCACCGCCTTATACGCGAATGATCAATAGTCAAGAGTCTCCATATACTTCATATACTTCACGACCATCAGCGCGATCTTGAAGGTGATCGCATCTTCGAATACACGAAGATCAAGGCCGGTGCTCTTCTGAAGCTTATCCAGCCGGTATACGAGCGTATTCCGGTGAATATACAACTGACGGGATGTTTCGGAAACATTGAGGTTATTCTCGAAAAACTTATTGATCGTAACCAGAGTCTCTTCATCGAAATCATCCGGTGATTTCTCGGCGAAAATCTCCTTGATGAACATTTTGCACAGCGGGATCGGCAGCTGATAGATCAATCGTCCGATACCGAGCGAGCTGTAAGCGATCACATCTCTTCCGTCGAAGAAGATCCTGCCGACATCGAGCGCCATTCTCGCCTCCTTGTAGGAACGGGATACGTCCTTGAGTTCTCTGACGATCGTTCCGTAAGCGATATGCGTGTCGCTGTTCTGATCTCTGCCCACTACATCCAGGACGGATTCGGCAAACTTGTCTGCCTGCGCATAGTCATCATCCGGTCCGAGTTCCTTGACGATGATGATGCTCTTCTCATCGATGGCTGTAATGAAATCGCCCGTTTTTCCGGCAAACATATTCTTCACATTCTCGATCGTTCCCTGATCCTTGTCCGGGGACGTCTCCAGAATGTAGACAACTCTGCGCGCGTTGGATGCGATGTGCAGTTTCTTCGCGCGGTTGTATACGTCAACCAGAAGCAGATTATCCAGAAGAAGATTCTTGATAAAGTTATCCTTATCGAATCTCTCCTTGTACGCCGTTAACAGACTCTGCAGCTGAAAAGTGGCCATCTTGCCGACAAGCAGACTTTCATCGCCGGAACCCTTCGCGAGAAGAATATACTCCAGCTGATGTTCGTCATACACTTTGAAAAACTGGACATTCCGGATCGTCTGGGAATCAGCCTGGGACTGTCCAAAGTTTACGATATCTCCCTTCACCGCTTCCGGTTCGGAAGATGTTGCCGCGAGGAGCTTTCCTTCTACATCGCAGATGGCAAACTCCATCTTGGAGATGGTCTTTAATCCTTCAATTGTACTTTGCAGAATCTGATTTGAAATCATTGCTAATCCTCTTTCCTGTTAAAAGCCGTACACGTTGAAAATGCATAGCCTATTTTACACAACGAAATAAAAATAACACTTTCATTTTAATATAAAATGCACAAAAAGGAAAGAGAAAAAACGTAAAAAAAGGACTGCACCGATGTAGTGTAGCCCTTTTCTCACTATTTTGCAATATCTTTCCGCAATATTTCTGTAAAACTATCGTAAAATATCGACGAATCTTACACTTCGAAGAGCAGATCGCCGTAGGACGGCATCGGCCATACGGACTTGTCGACCATTGTTTCGAGCGCGTCGACCGGACGGCGAAGCGCTTTCATAGCCGGAACGATGTTCTTGCGATAGAACATTGCCTGCTCCTTGCCGCGCGTCATGGCATCCGCTTCGTTATCCAGGCGGATCAGCTCCGCAAGTGCGGTCGCCGTCTCTTCCAGAAGGGCGCTGATCTCTTTCAGGAGGTCGCTCTGAACGGATACCGCATCGACTCCGGCCGCCTTGATCGCATTGATCGTCTGCGCAAGCTCACCCGTGTAACGGATGACCGCCGGAACGATCTGCTTGCTCGCGATGTTGATCATGGATTTTGCCTCGATATTTACGGTCTTGGCATAGGTCTCGTATTTGACCTCGGCTCTGGACTGAAGTTCTACCTCGGAAAGTACATGGAACTTCCGGTACATTTCGATGGTCTCCGGCTTGAGCAGCTGATCGATCGCATCTACCATGCAGGTGATGTTCGGAAGGCCGCGGCGCTCCGCTTCTTCCACCCACTTGTCGGAATAGCCGTCACCGCTGAAGATGATCCGGCTGTGCTCGCTCAGGTTCTTCTTGATGAGATCATGGACCGCATCGGCGAAGTTCTCAGCGCCTTCAAGCTGATCGCAGGCATCGCAGAAGGCTTCTGCCACGATCGTATTGAGTACGACATTCGGCTCCGCGATGGAATCGCTCGAACCCGGCATACGGAACTCGAATTTGTTTCCGTTGAACGCAAAGGGTGAGGTTCTGTTGCGGTCTGTCGCGTCGCGGTACAGATCCGGAAGGCTGGATACGCCGGTCTTCAGGACATCGCCTCTCTGGGAACTTGTCGCCATACCGGTGCTTACGAGCTGATCGACAACATCCTCGAGCTGTCCGCCGAGGAATACGGAAATGATCGCCGGCGGTGCCTCGTTGCCGCCCAGACGGGAATCGTTGCCCGGGTTGGACGCGGATTCGCGGAGAAGTCCGGCATGAACGTCAACAGCTTTGATGATGCAGGACAGCACGAGCAGGAACTGAATGTTCTCGTGCGGCGTTTTTCCCGGCTCCAGAAGGTTGATGCCGTCATCGGTCGTGAGTGACCAGTTGTCGTGCTTACCGGAACCGTTGACACCGTCGAACGGCTTCTCGTGAAGCAGGCATTTGAGACCGTGCTGGGAAGCCACCCTCTTCAGCGTCTGCATAACGAGCTGGTTTGTATCGGTTGCCACGTTGCACTGCGAATAGATGACCGCCAGCTCATGCTGCGCCGGAGCAACCTCGTTGTGCTTTGTCTTTGCCGTTACGCCCATCTTCCACAGTTCGACATCAACATCCTTCATAAAGGACGCGATCTTCTGACGGATCGTTCCGAAGTAATGGTCATCCATCTCCTGACCCTTGGCCGGCATGGAGCCGAACAGTGTGCGGCCGGTATATACCAGATCTTTTCTCTTCTTGAATTTATCGGCATCTACAAGGAAATACTCCTGCTCCGCGCCGACGGACGGTGTGACCTTCCGTGATGTGGTATTGCCGAAGAGTCTGATTAGGCGGACAGCCTGCTTGTCGATTGCTTCCATGGAACGAAGGAGCGGTGTCTTCTGGTCGAGAGCTTCGCCCGTGTAGGAACAGAAAGCGGTCGGAATGCAGAGCGTGCCGCCTCCCTTATCCTGTCTGACAAACGCCGGAGACGTGCAGTCCCATGCGGTATAGCCGCGTGCCTCAAAGGTAGCGCGCAGGCCGCCGGACGGGAACGAGGATGCATCCGGTTCTCCCTTGATCAGTTCCTTGCCGGAAAAGCTCATCAGAACTTTGCCGGACGGAAGCGGGGATGTGATAAAGGAATCATGCTTTTCAGCGGAAACACCGGTGAGCGGCGTAAACCAGTGGGTGTAATGTGTGGCACCCTTTTCGATCGCCCACTCTTTCATCTCATGCGCGATGACATCCGCCGTAGCCAGATCCAGGTCTCCGCCCTCGTTGATGATCGTTTTCAATTTAGAGTAAACTTTCTTCGGCAGGCGCTGCTGCATGACACTGTCATTAAAAACATTCTCGCCGAAAATCTCCGTTACGTTTACGAAATCTCCCATACTAAATGCCGGCTGAACCGGCCCTCCTTAATGATAAAGGACAAGGGCGCCCGTATCGGGCACCCTTGTCTTACCTGCTATAGCTGTGATTCAGGCTTTACCTACGGAACCGAACAGCTCCATTTTCTCTTTTACTTTAGCCTTGATTGCTTCCGCACCCGGTGCAAGAAGTTTTCTCGGATCGAAGCCCTTACCCTGCTGATCTTTGCCTGCCTCGATGTATTTGCGGGTTGCCTCTGCAAATACGAGCTGGCACTCAGTATTAACGTTGATCTTGGAAACGCCCATGGAGATCGCTTTTGTGATCTGATCATCCGGGATTCCGGTGCCACCGTGAAGTACGAGCGGCATATCACCTGTCTTTGCGGAAATTGCTTCGAGAGTCTCGAAGGAAAGTCCCGGCCAGTTTGCCGGATATACGCCGTGGATGTTGCCGATACCTGCAGCAAGCATATCAACACCGAGATCCGCAATGGTCTTGCACTCGTTCGGATCTGCGCACTCGCCCATACCTACAACGCCGTCTTCCTCGCCGCCGATCGCGCCGACCTCAGCCTCGATGGAAAGTCCGAGATTGTGAGCAACGTTTACAAGCTCGGTCGTTTTTGCAAGGTTCTCATCGAACGGCAGGTGAGATCCGTCGAACATGATGGAAGTGAAACCTGCTTCGATGCATTTATAACACTGTTCGTACTCGCCGTGATCCAGATGCAGAGCAACCGGAACGGTGATATTCAGAGATTCGTCCATAGCCTTAACCATAGCGGCTACGGTCTTGAAGCTTGTCATGTACTTACCAGCTCCTGCGGATACGCCGAGGATTACCGGAGACTGAAGCTCCTGAGCGGTAAGAAGAATGGATTTCGTCCACTCAAGGTTGTTGATGTTGAACTGACCAACTGCATAATGACCAGCTTTTGCTTTCTTAAGCATTTCAGTAGCAGAAACTAACATGATTTGTCCTCCTTTGTGTACTAACAGTAGTTCACAATGCTTTGTGCATAACTTAACGCATCTATTATACTCTACCTTCTTTTCGATTGGCAAGTTGAAAAAAACGTATCTGTCATTTCGACGATTCTATCGTCTGTTGAGGAATAATTGCAGTGCTTTATGACGATTTTCGATCTCCACATAGGTATGCTCGCCGCCGAATTCGCCGTCAAGCGTCCACTCGATCGGCGTGGATGATTCCAGAACGATCTTCCGCGCCTTGTAGGACTCCACCATAGAGGAGCGCGTATTGCCCGACAGAAGCGACGTGATGATCTCGTTGATATCCATCGGCGTCTGCGGTGTATGCACCAGAGTGACCTCGAAGAGGCCGTCGTTCATATCGACTGCGTCTCCGGAAACCGTCTTGATCCCGCGGAACCCGCCGATCGAACGCGAGTTGCTGATCATACCGTAGGCATAATTGCCTTCGATACGGCGTCCGTCCGCATTGACCATGATATGGTAGCTCGGGATATCGAACATTCTCTTTCCGGCTTCCAGTATATACGCCAGATGGCCGAGCGTATTCTTCAGTGCCTGATCGGTCGCGTAGGAAACATCCGTAAACATGCCGAAGGCAGCCACATAAACAAAGCAGTTCTCATTAAAGGATCCGATATCGCACTGGTAGATATCACCCACCATGATGTCCTCTGCCGCCTCGACCATGTTCTTCGATATGCTTAGACTGTTCGCGAAGTCATTCGTACTGCCCGCCGGAATATAGCCGACCGGAAGCGCCGGAGATGTCTGCATTACACCGGTCACGCATTCATCCATCGTTCCGTCTCCGCCGCTGCAGACGACCATGTCGATCTGTCCGGACAGTGCCTTGATCGTCTCCTCCGCATCCCCCTTCTTCTGCGTCGGATGCGCGATCACATCGCAGCCGCCGGCGGTAAAGATATTCAGGATATTGGGAAGGTGCTGGTTGATCATCCCCTTACCGGAGCGTGGATTATAGACAAAAAGCATTTTCTTACGCATCGTATATGCTCCTTACTCTTCAATAAACAATAATAATCCGGCAATCGCCTTGCATCATGCCGGATAGCTATGCCCATTCTACTCCATTTGCTGCAGACTTTCAACGAATGGACTCGCATTTATAAAATTATAAGACTATACTGAAAATACATATGTACATGAACGCATAGCAGTTTGTAAAAGAGGTAAAAATATATGTCCGATAAATTTATGTCTGATAAACTCTGTTCCGATAAAGAAATCATCGTAGTAACGGGCGCCTCGAGAGGGATCGGCCGTGCTGCGGTGCGCGCCTTCTCGAAGAAGGGTCTGCTCGTATATGCCGCGGCACGATCACGCGAGAATCTGGAATCATTATCTGCCGAGACCGGCTGCCTCTATTCCGTCGGCGATGTCGGCGATGAAGGCTTTGTGAAGGAACTTTTCCAAAAGGTCAGCGAGGCCGGCACGCTCCGTTCCGTCGTAAACAATGCCGGGATTTCTCTCGTGGGACTCGTGCAGGATCTGTCGCTCGATGACTGGAACCGGATCTTCCGCACCAATGTCACTTCCGCCTTCCTTACGAGCCGCGCCGCGATCCCGCTTCTCCTAAAGGCAGGCACAGGTTCCATCGTCAATGTATCATCCGTCTGGGGTGTGCACGGCGCATCCTGTGAGGCAGCCTACTCCGCGACAAAAGGAGCGATCAACGCCTTCACCAAGGCGCTCGCCAGAGAGCTCGCGCCGAGCAATATCTGCGTCAATGCGGCTGCTTTCGGAACGATCGACACTTCGATGAACAGCTTTCTGACGCCGGAAGACCGTGCCGCTCTCAATGAGGAGATCGGCATGGGACGCTTCGGAACGCCCGAGGAAGCCGCTGATCTTCTCGTCGATCTCGCTCTCCATCATCCGTACATGACCGGGCAGATCCTCGTCATGGACGGCGCCTGGACCTGAGCGGCATTTCGCTCGAAGCCATTTAATATGGGCTTATAATATAATACTAAGCGCAGATCATATACACCCTCTTGCTCCGTTTCCCTCGCAGTTCACAGCTTACGCAAAGCTCCTGATAGTGAACTGCTCAGTCCAAATGTCGCTGCGAGGGTATATATGACCTGCGCTTTTTTGTATTCTGCGATCTGGTGCAGAGTCATTCTAAATAGTTGCGTGTTCATAAATCCGCAGGCAAGAACTACCCATAAGCAAAGCTTACGAAGCCGCCGGCACTTATGCACCGTATTTTGGTGCATTACGTGCCGCTGCGAGCCTGAGTAGAGCGAGAGCGTCTTTGCGTTGGGTGTCCTTGCCTGCGGATTAATAGGTCCTCCAGCGTATCGATGTGTCCGGACTCGCGCAATAATACATCCAGTCAGCAGGTAGGCTTGCCCGGCTTCGCGCTGCGCCATATGCCCTGCACGGTACAAAAAAAGCACGCCTCACGGCGTGCTTTTCGTAATTCATTATACAAGCTCAAGAAGAACTTCCATTGCAGCGTCACCTTTACGCTGACCGATCTTGATGATACGTGTGTATCCACCATTGCGATCTGCGTACTTCGGAGCGATCTCATCGAACATCTTTGCAACAAGATCTACCTCTTTGGTGTTTTTCTTGCGGCCTTTGCCTTCTGTCGGAACTTCTGTTACTGCGTAGAAGGTCTTCAGCATCTGGCGTCTTGCATGCAGTCTGGACGGAGCATCTTTCTTGATCTCTTTCTGCACTTCTTCGTATACGGTAACTTTCTTGCCGTCTACTACTTCTTTGACTCTCTTGCCGTCAGCGTCTTTCTTAGCGACTTTAGCTGTTACGGTAACAGTCTCAAAGTTGTCTTTCTCACGGATTGCCAGTGCGATCAGATGCTCAGCGATTTTCTTAACTTCTTTCGCTTTGGTCTCTGTTGTGCGGATCTTGCCGTGATAAAGCAGGTTTGTAACCTGGTTTCTAAGAAGTGCCTGTCTCTGGTCAGATGTTCTTCCCAGTTTTCTGTATTTTGCCATTTTAAAATATCCTCCATTTGTGGAGCAGGCAGTCATGCTTCTTCGGTCTTACTGGCTGTCTGCTTTTGATCCATAAATCAGTGTAATTACTGCTCTTCGCTCGCGGCGAGTCCAAGTCCGAGCTCGCTCAGCTTAGCAAGAACCTCTTCCA
>Ga0326513_10000009_pt1 | contig 157695 bp, 211 predicted proteins | sample 2_2465_0518_D_FD_203654 | JGI IMG/M metagenome (GOLD analysis project Ga0326513, IMG submission 203654) | Bovine rumen microbial communities from UC Davis, California, United States - 2_2465_0518 | ecosystem: Host-associated > Mammals > Digestive system > Stomach > Rumen | place: USA...
TGGTAGAATATGAATTCTACCATTTTTTGTAAGTAATTAAATACTTTTATATTGTTAATTTTTTATTTAATTATTATATCTTCATAACTCTATTTTTAGACCTTAAAACATATTCTGCTCTGCCCCATTTACCGTCAACAAATCTATTAAAATGTTGTATAATTTTAAAATTATCTATTAAGTCATAATTTGGTTGAATTTTAACAAAACAATCAGTAAACCCGACAATTTCTCCGGTTGCCATAAAATCAAATTCATCTCTATAATTAGTACAAACAAATGCAACAATATCATTTATTGCAATATCTTGATCCAAGCAATCTGTTGGTCTAATGTTCCAAGGAATTATTTCATTATTTTCCATATAAAGTTCTATCTTTAAGTATTTTAATAAATTGTTCTTGAGTTAAAGTACAGCCAGCAGCACCTTTATGACCACCACCATTATAATTCTGCTTTAAAAATTCTCCACAATGGAACCAATAATCATCATTAATATTATACATAGACAATACCCAATTTCTATTAGGAGAATGTTTAAATACGAGACCCAATTGAATATCTTTATCAGTCTTTTTTAACGATTTAAACATAGTAGAATTAGTGGCACCTTGATGGAATATTGCACATGCTTTAATATATAATGGACGTCCTTTATCCTCGTCATATACTGCAATTTGCCAAGTCTTATCACCACTTTGCTGAATAATTCCTTCCATTACGACATCATCATAATTATTAAGAATTTCTCCATAATCCAAAAATGATTTTATGTCTACTATATTTTTATGACCCTCATTCCAATACTTTATAATATTATGAACATGGGCAGCAATAAGATCAAAATTAAGGTTGAATTTTATTGTATACGCTTTGTTGATAGCTTTTACATAATCAAACTCATATCCCTCACGTTCATAGGACCAACTATCCCATGCAGACAATATGCGGAATAATTCAGGAACATCTTTGTTATTATAATGCTCATTAAATGCATCATAAAGATATTCATAAACACAAAGAATAGCTGATTTAGATGTATTTCTAACACCTAAAGCATCAGCAAAACCTAAAGAAAAAGATTCATCGATAATAGGCTTATGATGATCACACCAAATAAATAATTTATCATTATATTCATCATATATCTTCTTCATATATTTTCCATCATTGAAAGATATATCAGTCATAATGATATTTTCATATTCTTCTTTAAGTGTTTTAATTGGGTGGTCCTTTTCGAATTGTGCAAGCAAATTATAATCTGCACCAAACAATGTAATTTCGAATTTGTCAATATTGAGTGTGCTTGTCAAATAATCATAGAATAATGCTCCGGAAACTACTCCATCATTATCTTCTCGATGATAAATTATTAAATATTTTTTCATAAATTTATAATTATTTATTTTCTGTTGAAACATATTTTTGTATATATCGTTGTTGAGGATCTAATGTATAACTTACACCTCCATAAAAACCAAAATTATGAAATACCTTAAAAATCTCAACTATTTTATTTTGTTCATCTATTGTCATTTCTTTTAACTCTTCGCTTAAATTAAATTCCTTATCAATGAGATTAATTAAATCCATAAAATGGTCTTCACGATATTGTTCCATAAATATTGCAAATTCAGGAGGTAGTTCAGCTAATTGTTCATCAAATGTTTTATATTTTTCATTTTTTATTTCATCCATATAATTTATATTAATTTATTTGCCATATTTATTGCTGCTAATATAGTATCATCCATATCTAAATATTGATATAAACCTAAACGTCCTCCAACTATTATATTCATATCATGTTCTTTATTATATATTTCTAATTCATTTAAATATTTATTATAAAGTTCATTGTTTTCTTCATTATTAATTGGGTAATAACGTTCTAATCCTATTTTCCAATCTACTGGTAGTTCAAATGTTTTACATACAGGTGTCCCAATAAATTTAGATAAAACTTCTGGTGTAAAATATATATGATCTATAACTCTTGTATATTTATTATTTTTTCCAACAAAATTTGTTTGTGCGGTTCCTTGACTTGTTTTATAATCAAAAGGATAATATTCATCTTTAAATTCTAAACTTCTCCAATTTAATATACCAAATTTAAAATAAAATAATTCATCAATGGATCCACAATATATAATGTTTTTATATGTATTTTCAAGTTGAGATCTTTCTTTTAAAAAATCAGTATTTAATATATATGAAATTGGTTTATCTAATGTATTATCTATATGTTTGCCATCTAAAATATTTTTAACCATTTTGGTATATCCACCAATAGGAATACCTTGAAATGTATCATCAAAATAATTATTATCAAAATATAATCTAAATGGTAAACGTTTTATAATATCAGGAGATAAATTTTTACATGATGTATTCCATTGTTTTTCTGTATAATTCTTAATTAATTTTTCATAAATTGTTTTACCCACTAAACTTATTGCTTGTTCCTCTAAATTTATTGGAGATTCTTTTCCATTTACAAAATCATAACTATTAATTTCATCTTCTATAATATTTAAAATTTTATCTATATCATATATTCCAAAAATATCATATAATGTATTTCTATTAAATGGCATATGATATAATTTATTATCATCATCAATAGCTAAAACATTTAATCTGAAATTATTAAAGTTCGCATATTTGGTAACAAAATCTATAACTAATGAATTTGATGTATGAAAAACATGAGGTCCATAATCATGTCTAGTCATTGTATATGATGCATTATCCTTTTCAATAGTTATTGGAGTATCATATACATTTCCGCCCAAATGAAAACGTTTATCAATAACTAGACATTTATGACCATTATTAGTTAAATGTCTAGCTATTGTTACTCCATATAAACCTGCGCCAACAATCAAAAAATCATCATTGTTCTTCATCATGTTCTAAAATAATTTGCTCAATATTTGGTGATTCTTCTACTTGTTTCTTATCATTTGCTTCATATTTTTGTAAATACCACAATAATACATCTGCCTCATATGTTGCATCTTCACGTTCTTTAACAGTCAAACGTAAATTATCAATTATTTCTTTAAATAAATTTTTTACAGTCTTATTATCATTATCACCTCCAGCTTCAAATCTTACTGTACGTTGACAAGAATTACCCATCGAACCATAACTGATATTAAGTGTTATAATATTATCAGTTTCGGTAGTACTAACTTCAAATGTAAATTTCATTATTTCTTAACTATATATTTTTCATAATTACCTGTTTTAAGACAGCAATTTTTATACTTTAAACCGCTTCCGCAAGGACATGGATCATTTCTACCAATTTTATGTTCTCTAATTTTAGGTGTATGAGACATTTTATAATTTTCTATAGCTTCCATAATTTTTTTATTATCTGAAGCTGCTGTTATTTCATTTTGTGCCTTTTTAAAATCTTTAGGAGCTGATGTTGCTGCACTAAGTATAGTTTCATTAATATTTAATAAATTATTTTCCATAAAAAACAAACATATATTTTTTATAAAATAGAAATAAAAAAGAGAGGTATTCAATACCTCTCTATATATTATATCATTTTAATTTAAATATTAAAATGGAAGATCATCGTTATTATCAAGTGGTTGTGTAAATGGTGCTGTAGTTGGCTCAGCTGCAGGAACAGTATAATCTGAATCTGCTTTATTGTCACCAGTATCTGTAGAATTATTAGAAATTACTTCAGGTACCTCATCTGATTTAGCTGGATCATTACCACTCAATACAATATCAATCCATTTTTGTACACGAGCTTTTGTTTCATCATTCCATTCCTTATAACTTAATTGTTCTATCAAATTAGGACATACTGTCTTAATACCAGCAAGTACTTTAGAATAAATAGTTCTCAATTCAGCAGTTAAAGGATTAGCATTTAATTCTGCTGAAAGTGATTCGCGAGTTTCTGGATCTTTGGACTTCCAAATTTTTGAACATAATGCTACATAATCATCAAGAACTGCTTGCTCTCTATCATTAAGAATTGGACTACCATCAGGATTTATAACTGATACTGGATCTTCAGAAAGCTCACCAATATATTTTGTATCACGTGCATAACGTTCATCACCTGGATTACCTGGACCAGGAACTACTTCAAGTTCAATTGAACGTCCAAATAAATAATCCATTACTGGAATTGCAGCCTTCTTAGATTCTGGAGATGGTGATTGCTTGTTCATGATTAATTCATAAATAGCCTTTGGAAGCTTCCAGAATAAATATTTACCTACTAATTCTGGTTGATTTTCATCTTCCAATACTTGAACTACGCAATAACGTGCAAAACGCTTATCGAATATTTCATTACCGCCATCTTTCTTTAAAGCAGCTTGTTTCCAAAGTTCTGGGTTTTCTTCTTTCTTTGCATAATGACACTTCTTCCATGCTTTAAAAATGGGGCATGAAGTATCACCAACTGTTAATGAAGATATTACAGTTAACCATCCCTTTTCATCATGAATAGCATAAGATTGTTGTTCAAGAATAGAATCTTTAAAATTAAAAGGATTATAAACGGGTTTAATTACACAGCGATAATGGCCGTCTTCAGATTTAGAATCTTGTGGTTTAGTTTTGTAAATAAAAGGATTACCTTGTGATTGTGGTCTTTCATTGTTTGTTCTGTTGTTTACTGTTAATTGTGAAGGATCAAAACCTAAAATGTCGTTTTCAATTACTTCTGTTGTCATAATTTTTTTCAAAATATTTTTCTAAAATTGCTTGTTAAATTGACATGGGCTTTAACCATATCATTTATATATTTAAAATAGACTTGTCAAATATAATAATTTCAAATTTTTATTTAATTAATGCCAAGAGTATTAGGGATTTTTCCACCAGTAATAGGAGTTGGTGGAGGAGATATTATTGCCGTTTGAGTTACCATAGAACCAACAGTAATTATTGTGCCTGTTATATCCGCATTTCTTACATAATAATCTATTGCGCCAGCTAAAGACTCAGCTAACGGTTCAGATACCATCTCATCAAAAGTATTCTTAAAATCTTCAGCAACTTTACGACCAGCTTCAGATTCATTTCCAAAACTATTTAACATACATTGTTCTAAAGCTGGAGGAATAGTATTGGATAAAGCTGCTTTAATTTGATCTTTTAAATCATTTTTCTTTAACATTCATTATATTATTTATTTATTATCCAACATGCAAACTCATATAAACCTGCATATATATCATTTAATGTTTGAGTATTAAAATTACTATTAGGCTTAATTATAGTATCAACATATTCAGCAACTAATTTATGAATTTGAAGACCTTGCTCAGTAGATACCTTTTCAGATGGACGTTCAACCGCTTTTTTCTTATCGTTTTTATGGGCATTTTCATAAATTGAATTACCTAAATCTTTAATAGAATCCAATACACTTTCAGTGTTCTCTCCACTAATTGTCATTAATAAGTTAAATAATGGATTATTTTTTAATTCATTTATTGATTCATTAAATGTATTCAAATCTTCTTTATTAGTTAAATCTAAATTTTTCATATTTAATTTAAGTGTTTTTAAAGTTATTTAAAAATAATTAAAACTTTCTAATTTAATATAGTTTTTCAATAAGAAATGATTCAATTTTATAATCGTATAAACATTATTATTATATAAAATAAAATATTTTATTTAATGGCTGAATTAACAATAAATGGTATTAAATTTAATATAAATCCAAATGATTATTACGGTAATTGTATCAATACTAAAATAGTGCCATTAGAGACAAAACAAGAATCTAATGATAAACCAGATATTGAATATTTACAAGAAATGGTCAATAACAATAAAGATTGGAATAAAATAATTAATATTATTGACGTAGATTTTAATAATGCAGAAATAACTGATATTGAAAATAATACTATCTCATTAAAAACAATATCTGATTTATTAAATATTATACAACAACAAAATAATGAAATTAATAAACTTAAAAAAGATATGGATTTATTAGTTTCATATAGTATGGCTTATAATTGGGGTCCTAATACTCCTAATACTGATTTCTATGAGAATCAAACTGTATACGTAAATTAAATAAATAAATTATAATAAATAAATTTTATATAACAAATATGGCAATAAAAGATCAAATAACTATTACAACTAAAGATGATCAAGGTAATCCATTGATAAAAGGATTATTTTCTCAAATTTCCTTAAAAGGAAATAGATACGAGGTACAAGATACCGCAGCAAGAGATGCTATTGATAATTTAAATGCAATAGCTACACAAGGTTTACAAAAAGCAACAACTACAACATTAGGTGGTATTAAAGCATCATTTGGAACAGAAATTGGAAACACTTATCCAACCATAATTGTTGATAATGATGGCTTCGGATATGTATCTGGCGCCGCAATGGCAGGTCATAACCATGATGATAGATATTACACAGAAACAGAAATTGATGGTTTCTTTACTGGAATTAGAGGTACATCATCAGATGCAGCATCTGCAGAAACTATTGCTGGTGCTAAAAAATATGCAGCTGATGCAGTTGCAGCATTAGCGCAAACTGTTGAAGATACATACGCAGGACTTGATTCAACAACACTTGCAACTATTAATCAAATTAAAGCAGAATTACAAAATCCTGATAATGAAAATGGTTTTAACTCATTCCTTGATACTGCTAAAACAACATTATCTAAAACTGTTAAAGGTATAAAATATGATAATGAATCATATACTTTATCTTATACAAAAGATGATCCATCAGATGAGAATGCTACATGGGATTCTTTAGTAAATGCGCAAACTTTAGTTACTGATGGTTTACAAATAGCAACAGGTGAAACATTAGGTGGTATTAAAGGAACATCATATGAATCAACTGTAGATTTTTCACAGAGCGATAGATATTATGGTGTAATAATTGACCAATCAGGTTTAGCATATGTAAATGTACCTTGGACTGATACTCACGTAACTGCTGCCTCAACTACAACATTAGGTGGAATCAAACTTTATAGTGCAAAAGGTAGTACAGCAATTGAACCTCAAACCGCTTCTACAGCAGCTAATCGTTACTATCAAGTACAATTAGATTCAAATAATAAAGCATTTGTAAATGTACCTTGGACTGATACATTATATACATTACCACAAGCTACAGCATCAGTATTAGGTGGTGTGAAAGTTTCTTATAATTATACTTCAGCATTAGATAATATACATGATGTTCATGCAGAAAGTGATAGTAGTGAGATGCTTGACTCTCATTATCAATATCATTTTGGTTTACAATCAGATAGTACCGGTAAGGCATTTGTAAATATACCTCAATTAGCGTATTTAGGTGGTAAATTAGAATCAGTAAATTATAGTGGTGGCAAACTTAAAACAACAACTGATAGCAATGGATCATCTTTTACAGAAGTAGTATCAGCGTCTCAAATTGTTACAGATGGTGATGGTTTAAAGAAATCAGAAATGAAAGTAGAAAATCAAATTCTTTATTTAGGATAAAAATATAAATAAAATATATAATGGCAGACAATCAACAAATTTCTAAACTTAATATTAAAGGCACAGTCTTTGATATAGTCGATGAGTATGCTCGTAGTAAAATATATGAAGCGCCAACATATACTGCTAAAAGTAGTGGCCTTTATAAAATAACTGTAGACGGCGGTGGTCACGTAAGTGCAACTGCTGCTGTAACAGCTAGTGATTTACCAAGTCATACACATGATCACTCACACACTCAATATTTGACAGCTCACCAAAGTTTAGCTCACTCACATAGTCAATATGCAAATACAAGTCACTCTCACTTACAATATATAACAACTGTAGGTACTGGTTTAACTAAAAGTGGTCAATCAATTAGTTTAAATAAAGCAGCTATTGATTCTGATTCATCATCTCCTCGCGTATTAGGTGGTATTTTACCATATAATGCATATAATTTTGATATGACAAATTATATTCAAAATATAACACCTGATAGTAGTGCTAATGACAATTATGGTATAACAGTAGATGCAAATGGTCTTGCATTCGTAGGATTACCTGATTTTTCATTAACAAGTCACTCGCACAGTCAATATTTGACAAGTTTAGCTCACTCGCATAGTCAATATGCAACTACAAGTCACTCTCATAGCAATTATTTGACAGCTCACCAAAATTTAGCTCATTCACATAGCAATTATTTGACAGCCCACCAATCATTAGCACACTCACACTCTCAATATGCATTTGGTACTGGTACTTTAGCAAATTTAACTGGTGCCACATCATCAACAGATAACACAGGTAAATTATGGGGTGCTTATACATTAGTACAATGGATGAGTGATATTATTGGTGCTGATTTAAGTGCGATTTCATCAACATCTGCGGAAATTGAAAAGATATTAGAAGATAATGACGTAAGTACAGGTTTATTGAAAAGAATTAGTAGTTTGGAAACTAATAAAGCTAATAAATCTGCAACTGTATCTACAATAACTTACGATACAACTAATAAGAAAATCACAAAAACAATTAATGGTACAACAACAGATGTTGTAACTGCTGCTACAATTGTTACAGATGGTGGAGGTATAAAATCATTAGCACACTCACACACACAATATTTAACAAGTTTATCTCACTCGCACACAGAATATATAACAACTAATGGTACTGGTTTAAGTAAAAATGGTCAAACACTTAGTTTAAAAACAGCATCAACTACTGAAATTGGTGGTATTAAAGTATCTTTTACTACTGCTAATAATACAGCTAATATAGCAGATGTTACTGGTTCATCTGTTGAATATGGAGTTAGTTTAGATAAAAACAATTTAGCATATGTAACATTACCTGATTTTTCATTAACAAGTCACTCGCACAGTCAATATTTGACAAGTTTAGGTCACTCACATAGTCAATATTTGACAGCTCATCAATCATTAGCACACTCCCACACCCAATATTCAACTACTGATCACTCGCACACTCAATATATAACAACTAATGGCACTGGTTTAAGTAAAAGCGGTCAAACACTTAATTTAAAAGCTGCAACAACTACTGAAATTGGTGGTATTAAAGTTAAAGCTGTTGGTACTACAGCAGTAACTACTGTTGGTGATGGTGGTACTTTCTACGGTGTTAATGTAGATAAAAACAATTTGGCATATGTAGCATTAGAGTTAGGTCACTCACACAGTAATTATTTAACAAGTTTAGCTCACTCGCACACTCAATATTTGACAGCTCACCAAAGTTTATCACACAAGCATAGTGAATATGTAAGACTTGATAATGTATGGTATAATTCTACTACTAAAACATTAAATATTGGCGTTGCACCTGCATAAATAATATGATAAATTTTTTAATAAAAGAGACTCTTATTTGGAGTCTCTTTTTTATTTTTAATTAGAAAATAATTAAATATATATTTATGGCAGAAATTTCAAAACTTAATATTAAAGGTACTAATTATGAGATAAGTGACGATACAGCCCGTTCAGGATTAACAAATAAAGCCGATAAAACTTCTGCTGTATCAAATGTAACTTATGATACAACAAATAAGAAACTAGCAAAAACAATTAATGGGACAACAACAGATATTGTCACAGCATCACAAATTGTTAGCGATGGATTAAGAATTGCTGGAGGATATGAATCTAATTTTTTGGGTGGAATAAGACCTCAATTAGGTTTATCTAATAACCTAAATACGAAAAATATTTATGATGTAGTAAATGAGATAAAAGATTTGTCTAATTCTTCAGATTATACTGCAAGTGATATATATCATGGACATCTGTCAGATCAATTACCATGTATAACTAACTCTATATATACAACTCCTGATGGTCATTTAATAGTAAATTTAGGAAAAATGGCATATGCATATATAGATAGTTTTGGTGGTATGGGAGTTGATTATGCATATATGAATAATATAATAATTAATACGAATTCATTGGAATACGCTTTAGATAAAATTATGAATTATAATCAAAGTTATTGTAAATCAAATTATATACGTGAATATGCAAACCATATTGAATGTAATTTGGGTAAATATATTGCGGTAATGTATGAATTACTTGATATTGCTTTTGCAAGAATTGAAGCATTAGAGAGCTATTCATATGGTTACTCATATTCTTATAGTTATTAATATATATTGCGATTATAAAATACTTTTGCTACTGGTATGGCATTAGGTGATATAGATGGTCAATTTAATACAGCACGTATTGGTTTAGATGCAGGTACTGGTAGTGGTTTAGATAGATATCCGGCAGTTAAAGCATGTTTGCAATATTCAACTACTGGAACTAATGCAGGAGAATGGTATCTTCCAGCTTTAGGTGAATTAGTATTTATAGTAGCAGATAATGCAGCAATAAATATTATATTGGGCAGTATTAATGGAGAATATCCAAATGATTCAATAAGCTCATTACAGAATAACCCTTATTGGTCTTCTACTGAGTATGATGCCAATGATGTTTATTATATTACATTAGACAGTGGCGGTGTTTTCACCACATATAAAAACGCCAAAGACCACATAGTTATTCCTTGGTTAGCTCGCTAAATTAATAATACAATAACATTTTATAAATTCAAATAGAAAGAGGAACTCTTAAGAGTTCCTCTTTTGTTATGTATTACCAAGTTTTCGGCTAATCAATTTCCCATCTTCATCTAATTCTTCAACTAGATAATTTTTATAAATACAATCAATTCCCCAAAATTCTGCTTCGCAATCTTTCCAATATATAGGTGTATCTGGTTCCGTATGTCCAAATACTTGTGACCAAACTATTCCATCATTCCCAATCCATTCGGTGTATGGGGATTTCTTTAATCCTTCTGGTCTAATCCATAATGGACTATTCCAAGATGAACTTCCATAATAATCCCCACCATCTCTATATGTAAAACAAAATGCCTTTGTTTCAATTGTATTTATATCAGCTAATGATCCTGATTTTATCCATTGATTAAACCAATTCATTGATACCCCAGCATGAGAATAAATAGTTTTATTTATTTCATCAATGTAGCAAATTTTAAGTATTTCCTTATCCCAATCTCTGCATAAAGGATATCCAGCAATAGAGGCTGATAAAGGATTCCACCCAGAGCATCTACCGAAATTTTCATCCATATAGTGCATATCATGGTTACCGATAAGCATATGGAATCCTCTCCCATATTTCTTAATATGCTCTTTACGAAGTTCTATTATATGTTCATAGGCATCCCTCTGGGTATAAGCATCTATAGCGAAAGAATCAAAATAATCCCCCAATATAATTACTTCGTCAGGATGTTCTTTATAATATATATTTCTGACAAATTCCCAACGTCCATGTGGATCTCCTATGATTATTCTCTTCATAACTAATTATTTAAATATTGAAACATTTTTTTATCATCATGTATAATAACATTATTTAAATTTTCAATACATAATTTAGGTAATACTGTATCAAGTTTTTTTAATGTTTTTCTAGATAAACTGCGTAGTGTTTTAAAAATTTGATCTGCTGTTTTTTTCTCTCCAGTTATTTCTAAATATGCTTTTTCTATTTCATCAATATTTTTATTTTCTAAAGTATTATCAAAATAAGAATTTATTTCATTATTTAATTTATTATATGCAATATATATTTTTGATTTTTTCAATACTTTTAATGCATCATAAGGATTTTTAATTTTTTCTTTATGATTTTCTAATTCAGCTTTTATTTGTGCAAAAAATGCATTTTTCTCATATCCCAGTAAAAGATATAATGCTTTCTTTATTAAAAATTCATTATCATTTGAAGAATTCTTTTGAATATTTTTATACATTAATGATTTTGCCGCATTAATATATCCATTATCACCTTTAAGACACATTATATAATTATTATATGCATGGGTTAATTCATGCATAAGTATTTCTTTAACTTCACTTAATCTATTTTCATATAAATAAATATTGATATTAACTTCATCAAATAATAAATCACCATTTAATTCTTCATTATCTAAATATTGACCACCAGCATTCTCTGAAGTATCTATATCAACAATAAGAGTTTTGAAAAATATGTTTTTAAAAGATTTTAATTCATCAGATGTGAAAGTATATTGATTATCCATCCCATCCTTCTTTACTCTTTCATAAACATATTGTGCTAATTCTTCACATCCTTCATATATCCCATATTTTTCTAAAACAATTCTACTACGTGAATATAAATTGTTTTCTTTATATGAAATCGCCAAATGAGCCAATATGCTTTCATCAACATTTGACTCAATAATTTCTTGTTCTTGTATATAAGAATTTAATTTTTTCATTTATTTTTCACAATATATATTTCTTTGTTCCCAATCAAATATACAATAGTTTAAACAACTTTTGTAATCATCCCAAGTGTTTACAAGATTAATTGATTTTCCATTTTTATCTTTTAACCTTGTATCACAATATATATCATTAACTGAATATATTTCACCAAAGCTATCTTTAAACATAATATTCTTTTTTGATGAATATATTCGTTTACATAGTTTGGGAAGATACCTATCGTTTTTTTGATTCCAAACTATAACCCAATATTCAGTGTTAAATTGAATATCCTTTTCTTCTATTTGTTTATACATTTCACATTATAATTTCTTCTATTCTAACTGAGTCAATGCTATCGCATGATATTGTCCTATTGTAACAAAACTCTTCATCATAAAAAGAAATTAGTAATCCAGCATTTCCATTTTTATCAATAGCCGGAGTAATAGAATTGATACAATCTACCGGAATTTCATCAATTTCTTCTGATGTTGAATTATTAAGTACAAGGTAATAATTCTTATAACTAATTTTACCATTTTCAGTAAACATTTTATCCATAGTTTAATATCCTAAAATTTCTTCATATTCTTTTATAGTGACGTAATACTCTTCAATAGCATTCAATATAGCTTGCTTTCCATAATAACTATTTAATGCTTCTTCGAATTTCTCATCTAAATCTTGAGAATAATATTCGTCACTTTTACGATATTCCTTTGGGTATCTCCAGTATACCTTATTAACTACTTTCTCTTTGAAGTTATTAATGAATTCCTCTAAGTTATTTCCAAAATTTATCATTGTTTAAATAGCTAAACAAATTATTATAATCAATACTACCCAAAACATACATCCTAAAGATGTAAAAAATCCTTCTAATAAAAAATCAAATACATAGCCAAATAATTTCAAAAACCATCCAGCTATGCCAAATATTATAAATAATATAAAGCCAAAAATAAGAATTAAAAGTATTTCCATTATATCAATTATTTATAGTAATTAAATATAGAAATGCTTTAATTAAAATTCAAATATTATATAAATTTATGACTTAAAATGAATTATTTTTTATATTATGTTTAGTTTTAAATTCTTCTTGAATATTAAGTAACTCATGATAAGATTCCACAACTTTATTAAAATTGTGAGCATTATAATTTAATTTCATTTGCTCTAAATAATCATTAAATGTATAATATAAATCTTCATAACAATGAATTATACCAATCTCTTTATGCTGTGATAAAATTTGTTGTATTATGGGAATTTCAAATTCTTTTGCAGGAATTTTAGCGAATGTACTTCCATAATCTAACATATCCAAAAATGCTTGAACAATACTTTTTCTTGATTCGACATCAAAATACAAATATAGATTATCAAGGTTTTTACGAATATCTTTTAAATCACCAAATATATCAAATATTTTATCACGCATTATAGTTACTTCATTTAAAGCATATTGTGCTTCTTTTTGTTCTTTTGATGCAATATCATAGCATCTCTTTAATTTAAGAATAAAATCTTTAAAATACATAATCTTATATAATATATAATAAATTACAGTTTTTCTTCAACTAGATGAAATATAAATTCACCATCAATCTCGGCAATTAAATTAATAATATACTTCTTATTAAGTCGTTGACCTCTACATAAATATGGTCCACCAGATGGATCTACAAAACTAATTGTAATATTATCATTTTCATATCCAATACGCATATAATCAAGTACATATTTATGATGATCATCTACTTGTAATTTCCAGAGATTAGTGTCATAATTTACAAGACATAAATCTGCACCATCTCTATTATAAAGTTTAATTTTATCTGTCATGATATAAATATATTTCCTTTGTTTTCTTTAACTATTGTTTTACTTGATGATGTTATTTCATTAATATCATTTTCTAATTTATAAGCTTTTATATCAGATTCAATAATTGTTCCACAATCAGCGCATTTTAATATCTGTAATGGATATATAATAGATTCTCCACTTTGACCAACTAATGTTCCAGGAATTTCCTTAAGTATATATCCTGCTTCAAATACTATTCCACCGCATTTACTGCATTTTATTGTTTTATAATCTCGTGGATCAATTTTTGGTCCACCTATATTTGGTATTCCTGCACCTAATAACATATCTTTATTTTCCATATTTAAATATAGTATTAATTTTCACATTTTTCAATAGTCTGTTTATAATAATTAATTTGTTGTTTACGTTTTTCTATTTCACTTTCCATATATGATATTCCAGAATTGCACATATCTTTAACATATTCAATAGCTTTATCTTTATTTATAAAAATTTCTAATGTAGGACATGTAGGATCTGTTGAAGATATAGTCATATGAGATTTTCCTAAATAATATGAATTATATCTTCGTGAATATTCTTTTGAATTAAAATTTATTATCAATACATTTTCATATTTTATTACTATCTTACGTTCATAATCACGAGTTTTAATTTCACGTTGATTATTTGATAATACCGTAATTTTAGAAATAGCATATTCAATATTAAATTTATTAGTATAACTAAATCCATCATAGTTTACATTATATACAGCATATATAATATCACCAGGTTTTAATGTATTGAATTCACCATATTTATTCATAATTGTTGTTTAACATCATTTTAATAAAGATCTTTTTCTATAGATTCATCTGGAATCCATGTAGTAAAACTATCTCCTCTCCATTTATCTATAGGTACTCTTATTTTCTTATAACCAAATGTTTTGTAATATTTTCCATCTTCATGTTTTTCCAGATTTTCTTTCCATGACCAAAACCATTCACATTCAGTTCCATCTTTAAGAATAGACTTATGATGATGTTCATAATCAAAACAATGTACTAAATCATTCCATACAAACAAATCTTCAAAATCATGCATGTAAAAATGTTCAATATTTGGCATGTCCTTAGTTAATTCTTTAAACTTATTAGGAACAACATCATTTCCTAAATCTTCTTTATTCTGCCATCTTTTAAATAATTTCCATGCAAAATCTTCAGACATGCAATCATTATTATAAAATCTTTGACAGATCTTTAAAACTTGTGGTCGTAACCATTCTTCCCAAGTTATTGTCTCTAATGAATAACCTCTATCATTATCAGCTAACTTAATGTGAATATCTCTATATTTAAGAAAATCTTCTTTAGATTTAATATTATATTCATCTATAAATTCACATACAATATCAACCGCAGTAGTATATATTCTATTTAATGATGTAATAGGGAAATAAAAATACGGTGCTCTAAATCTTAAACAATTTTCAATTTCTCTATTAATATCATAAGCTGTAAAAAGTTGACGTTCTTTTGACATACGGCCTTTACAATTTTTCCATATATCATAAGCATGCATACTTGAAGCAATTGTATGACGTCCTATACAATAACGATATGACATCCACATACAATCTTCTTCATAATCAGTCAACTGAGTATTATTACAAAGGAAATCACGTAAAGTAATTTCAATTGTATTTTTATTAACTTCGTCAAGTTCATTGAAAGTCTTACTACCATATTTTAGAAGACCTGTTTCTGTGTCAATCGTTATTTTCATTAAAACTATCGTATAATTCTTTAATTGTACTAACTCTTGTGCCCAATTGTGGAATAAGAGTTCCATCTTCTGCTTCTCTAACTAAACACCATCCAAGAAATTCATTATCATATTCTTCATCAATTACCGCTGAAACTTTACGAGTACCTGAAAGATTTAATAATTCGGTTAATTGGTCACAAACAAATTTTAACTCTATTTTCATTATATTATATTTTATATATTTGTATTAATTGTTATCTTCATTTTATGTTTAAATGTAAATTTGAAGACTCTACTAAATGTTCTATATAGCTCACTATTGAATTAATATCAGTACTATGGCTAATTACTTTATGAGGGATATTTTGTAATACCTTTTCAATTTTTTCATCAACCTTTTTTGCTTGTTCTTCAGTTTGATAACGACCACTTTCCATGTATTTGTTACCACGCTGAATATAAAAATTTATATTATTAAATTTTGAAAATTCTTTATCAATAAGTGCTTTGAGTTCAGGATAATCTTCTTTAAGATAAATATATGAATTTTGTAAAGGAGAATCACATATACAAACATCTACTTTACCTATAACTCTATTTATGCGATGAAGTTGTTTTGCAAATATATAAATTTGTTCATCAAAATATTGATTACGTTCTTCCCATATAACGTCTTTCGCATATTCTGGTGCCATTTCTACTTCAAGACCTCTACACTTTAATTTATAAAATAAATTTGCCATAAATGTAGATTTTCCAGCGCCTGGTCCTCCATATAAATTAACAACAATTGTATTTTTATTCATATTTATTTATTTTATTTTTCTTCATTATTACCTAAGAAAATGCAAACCTCTTTTGCATTTAATTTAGTATCTACTTCAGATCCACAATCTGCAGAATCCCATCCATATGATAATTTACCTTCATATGGACTACCATCTTCAAATACCACCACAATTTCTGCTTCTGGATTTAATCCAATAAAATCTTTAACTTTCATATAATTTTAATTTATTTATTAATTATGAAATTTTATATTTCTATACATAAGCCATACATGCAAAGTACATATTGCAATAATTCCAGTAAATATCAATTGAAATATTAGATATAAAATTTTAACTAATAATCCCCAATTATTCCAATTAATGGTTATCCAATAAATTTGTCCAATAAATAATGCTATTGTTATTAATGTCATCGCAATAGCTCCAGTTAATATATGTGATTCATGTTTCATATTATTCAATAACAGTAAATATTCTTCCTTTAAATGGAATGCTACCATTTTTTATAAAATTTACACTAGTAAAAAAATTGTAAAGATCTTTATCCATTTTTATTCTAAATTCAGCTTTAGTAGGATAGTTTTCAATGTTTTCATTAAGAAAATCAATAAAAGTATATAAATCGTACCACATAATTTTTATATTATTTAATTATTTTAATCTCATTTCAATTCTTCCCTTAGTTAAATCATAAGGACTCATTGATAATTTAACTTTATCTCCAACCATTATTCGAATATTATTAATTCTGATTTTACCAGAAATATGACATAATACATCTAAACCATTTTCTAATTGAACCCTAAACATTGAATTAGCTAATGCTTCAACAACAATACCTGTCATAGAAATTACATTTTGTTTACTCATTTATTTATTTGCTTTTTTAAATTTAAATTTTCCTTTTTTAATTTATTATTTTCTTTAGTTAAAGAATTTATATGTGCATCTTTTATAGAAATTTCATTTTTTAATTCTATAATTATATTTACCAATTCGTTTTGATTTCCTATAGCAATTTCTTGATATGTACTTTGACTACGTTGTGAATCATCCCAACGAATTTTTAGAATATTTAATGAATCCTTTTGTATTTTAATTAATGAATCCTTTTGTGCTAATTCTGCTTGTTGCTTATTTACTTTTGTTCCGCGATTACATGCAACCGTACATTTATTCAAACTAAATACAACAAGTAAGCTAATTAAAATGATTTTCCAGTTTTTCTTTAGTTTTTCCATTTTTATTAATTTAAGTTAGATATTTATAAAAAAATAGTAATCTTTATTATATTTTTCTATATTAAAATAAATATATGAATAAAATATTTTATATGAAAGTATTATTAGCAGGAATTGCTAAATTAGAAAACGATTATATAAGAGAATGGTGTGAATATCATTTAAAACTTGGGTTTGATAAAATTATTTTAGGAGATAATAATGATAGTAATGGAGAATCTTTAGTAGATCCAATTAAAGATTTTGTTTATCATAATTTTGTTGACGTGTTAGATTGCAGAAATCCAGAAATAACGCAAGTATTATTATATCAATATATTTATGATAATTTTGCTAAAGATTATGATTGGATAATGTTTTTAGATATTGATGAATTTTTGTTTTTAGAAAAAGATAATAATGTTCATGATTATTTAAATAGACAAGAATTTAATAATTTCAATAGTATTAAAATACATTGGAAAATAATGGGTGATAGTAATCAGTTAATTAATACCGGATTACCTGTATTAGAAAGATTAACTGAAGAAGGAAAAAATCCGCCAATGGTTTGGAAAAAAGATCCAAATAGAAAAATAACCATGAATTGTTTTGTTAAAAGTTTTGTGCGTCCAAATATTCCTAATACAATGTGGGACACCGCGCCACAACTTATTCCTAAAGATTTTAATGATATTACATTAAAAATATGTGATAATAAAGGGAGTGAATTAGATATAAAATATATTGATGATACTTGTATTGATGAAATAGATTATACTCTTGCTCATATAAAACATTTTAGAACTAAAACTATTGAAGAATACATTTCTAAAAAATGTCAAAAGGGTTGGCCAATAATAAATTGTAATAACAAAGAATTTATTGAATCATATCTCAATATGAATTTCTTTTTTGATATAAATGAAAAAACACCAGAAAAAATAGAATTGGCTAATCAATTAATGGAAAAATATAATATTAAATTATGAAAAGTTGCGTAGTTGCTATAGCTAAATATGAAGGAGATTATATTAGAGAATGGGTAGAATATAATCTTAATATTGGATTTAATCATATCTTTATTGGTGATAATAATGATGATAATCAAGAAAATATAAGAGAAATATTAAATGATTACGTAATAAAAGGACTTGTTACTATTATAGATATAAAAGATTTTTATATTACACAAATAGATTTTTATAAAATGGCATTTAATAACTTAGTTGGACGATTTGATTGGGTATTATTTTATGATATAGATGAATTTTTAGTATTAAATAATTTTTATTATGTTAATGATTATTTATCACAAAAAAAATTTGATAAATTTGATGTTATTAAAATTAACCAAAAAATAATGTCTAATGATGGTTATGTTATTTATATAAATAAACCAGTATTAGAAAGATTTAAAAAAGAAGGAAATAATTATGTTATTGGTAATATCTCTGATAATGATAATAAAGAACATATTATTTATATGAATAATACTGTTAAATCATTTTACAAAACAGGTGCAAAATTATTGCCAAGTGTTCATTCTACTGAAAAATATTATCCTAATATAAAATATTGCGATAATAGAGGTAAAGAAATTAAAGATAAAGATTATTGGCCAAATTGGTCACAAGTAAATGAAAAAATAAATCATGACGATGCCTATATTAAACACTTTGCAACAAAATCTTTAGAAGAATATGTTAAATATAAAATAAAAAGAGGATGGTCATGTTTTAAAAATGAAGATCAGCAAAAATATGTAAAAGATAATTATTTAAATTTAGATGTGTTTGAAAAAATAAATGGAAAATCTACACTATACGAAAAATTATATGATGAATATTTAATTAAATTTAATTAAGAATATTTATTTTTGACCATTGTGGAATATATAACACTTTTATATGATCTTTGTAATGAAAAATAATAGATTTAGGTAACCAAAACTGTTTACCTTTCATATGTATTTTTTGTGTATTTGTCCAATCTTCTATAAATTCAAATAATATAGCTTTATCCGTTATTTTAACAATACGAACAACTTTATTAAGTTTACAATATAAATGATTACCTATACGTAATAGCCAGTCATCATTTTCTTTAATATCAATTTTAACAATATTTTCATAATCAATATTATATCTAATATCTTTAACTAATGTACCTGTGTAAATAGTAGGAATATTATTAAACGCATCATAATCACCATTGTCATAATCATAACAGGCTTCACAAAATTCGCGTTCTATATTATCTTGTGCATAATCACCCATATTACTTCCAAAAATTAGTAGTAAACAAAACAGACAAATCAATCTTTTTCTCATTTATATCACTAGCTATATTATCTCCAATATTCCAATAATTATCAAATAAAAAATCACAAATATATGTACCTACACTTTTAAAAAAATCATTAGGGTAACGTCCAAATAGTATTAGTGAAAATGGAATCCAACACCACCAAATACAAAATCTAATTACTTCAATACACGTCAATCCAACAAAAATTGGAATATAAAATAATCTCCAAAAAATCATAAAAATAAAACTTATTGCTTTCATTATCACTTAATACTTATAAATTCAATCTTTACAATATATTTTTTTATTATTTTTAATAAAATAGTTATTTGTAAAATTCAATTCAAGTTATATATGAAATTGTTATCTGCATTAATATCGGAATCATTAGAAGCAAAATATATAAAATATTTTAAACAAATACTTGCAACTAATAATGCATTAGTAAAAGATAATAAAATACAGCAAATTGATGTTGATATAAATAATATCGGTTGTCCTGATAAACCATTTTTATTTAATGATTTTTGTAATGATAAAACTATACGTTCTATTATAGATAATAATTTATTTGGATTCACCGTTATTAATCAAATGTTAAAAATACCTAAAAAATATTTGACAGATAACAATAAAGAATTAACACCTGATTGTTGGCCATTTTCATATCAACAAGGAGAAAATATGTATTTTATAGGTTTAGCAATGTTTGATAAAAATGTATCACATATAGATAATTTTATAAATTTAGTAGCTATTGAAACATCATTAATTGTAGAAAAATCTTCTCCAGTATTAAAGGAGATGTTAAAACAGGTTATTAAAAACATATCTAAAGAACATCAATATTCAGGTATAACCGCTAAACCAACTCATCCAAAAATGAAAGCCACATTATTAAAACTTGGATTTATTACATTTAAAGATAATAAAGATATATTAACATATAAATTATGAAACAAATAAACGAATATTTAAAAGAAAATAATATAGTTAGCATTAATGAAATGCTTACTGCTGGTATAGCTTTTATTGCTGTATTATGTGGAGCATGTGCATTGCATTTCGGTATTAAATTAGGTAGAAAAATTACTAAATATGCTGGTAACTTTTGGGATTGGGCTATAGGAGAAAAGGATATTGATGCATCTTTATCTATGACATCTGCTAAAGAATCATTAATGGAATCTGAAGATAAATTTGATAAATCAAAAGTACAACCTATGCAAATAGATACAGCTGAACATCTTCAAATGGTAGTTGATAAATCAAAACCTAAAATGACTAAAGAAGGTGGTAAAGGTTTCTATATATTTCAACAATTATTTAAAGAAGATCCAGAATTTAAAAAACTTAATAAAGCTCCTTATTATCCAAATTATGTTATATTTATGGATCCAGGTTCAGAAGATAACCCAAATGAAAAACCAAATTTTTACGGAATGTTAGGCTTCTCATTAAAATATTGGGAAGTAGTTGCTAAAAAAGGAAAAACAGAAGAAATAAAAAACATAGGGTCTGAATTTAAAAAATATATAAATATTTTTGCAGTTCAGACTGATCCACAATATGCTAAACAAGGATTATTTGAAATTTATTTAGAATCACTTAAAAAAGCTTGTAAAGAAGTTAAAGCAGATGGTTTGACAATTAAATTAGAAAATGATGATTTGTCTAAAGTATTTGAAAAGTATGGTTTTAAAAAAATTGAAGGACTTGACAAATATATGAGTTTAACTTTAAAGAAAAAGAAAGATGAAAAGGCTTAAACAATTTATATTAGAAGAATTAGACGTAGATATATTTTGGCTATTAGACAAATGGTTTGAAAGAAATGAAACTCAAAAATCTGAATTTATTGAGATTGTTATTAAATGCATAAAAGATAAAATTATACAAACACCTAAAATTAAAGAATATTTAAAAAATACAACTTTAGAAAAAGATTTAGAAGAATTTGTAAATTTTATTGATAATGAAGTTGAACCAGAAAATGAAAAAGATTATTTTGAAAGATTTAAAGTAATTGTTAAACAAGTAATAAATTGGAAAGATAATAAAAATCCTTATATAAAAAATGAACCAGTTTAAACTGGTTCATTTTTGTTTATAATATTTAAATATTATGCTACTTTCTTAATATGATTAGTCGTATTATCAAAGAATATTACTGAACCATCTTGACGAGATTCATTATTCCAATTTTGAATAACTTTAATTGCTTGTTCAGTAAGAAATTTTGCCGTTTTTACTGGAACATTTTGACCAATCTTAGGCAAATTACTTTTATCACCAAACCAGTCAAAATCATGTGGCATACCCATAAGTTCAAGATATTCACGTATATTGCACATACGTTCACCACTTGGATGTATTGATGTTGTAATACTTCTAAATTGAATTGCTGGGAAATGTTCTTTATAATAACAACAATCTGAACCGTACCATCCTAATCCTTTAGAAGTTTTATTACGAATATGTTCAATATAATTACGTGTCTTTTCTTTTATTTCTGGCGTCATCTTATCATAAGATTCCATAAATGTTAAAAGCTCATTAATAAGATTACGACGTACAATATTTTTCATAAGACAGCAATCTGTATTATCAATCCATTTATCCCCATATTTGTATTTGAAGAAATCTATTACTAAATAATTATAGGGCATTGTTTCACATTCATCTTGATTACTAAGACCTTCTGGAATGTTAGCAAAGAATTCTTCAATTGTCATTTTATTGTCTACAAAATCTAATGTGGGTACTTTATTTTCTCCATCAATTTTTTGTATAAACATAACAAATGTTCTTGGACGTTTTTGACAATTGTAATGTTTCCATGTATCTGTCTTATAATAAACTACTACATATCCATTTTCAGCTGCGATTTTCTCAAATTGCTTACGTAATGTATCGCCTCTAAATCCCATAAGAGTTGGTGCATTTTCGAAAAGATAAACTTTAGGACGAATTTTAGTCAACGCTAATTTAACTAAATATAGCATATTACAATTACGTTCATTTTTTGTATCGTCTTTTGCAGATGTAACCATAGACAAACCTGAACATACAGGTACTGCAACAACTACATCTACATCATAATTTGGCTTTGCTGGCTCACCATTAAGCGTAATTTCAGGATCCATATCATCCAAATTACACTCAAACATTGCTCTATTCATCTTATAATAAGGCACTTCACGATTTACCTTCTTAAGATAGTTAAGCAAATAAGCTTCATTTGATACAGAAGTAATATTACCTTCTTTATTCTTTTTAATTTCGTCTAAACCATTATACGTCAATATCCATTCGGCAGGATATCCAAATGCTTCTTCTGCACCAAGATACATTCCGCCTGTTAATGGTTGTATAGCCGCCCATTTAATTTTACTCATATAATTCTCTATATAAATCTTTTTTTAGTTTCTTTGCTACCCAAATAGCCATGTCTAAATATGCGCCCTGTCCACCATCAAACTCTGTTACATAATTGGCAACTTCTTTAACTTCTTTACGTGATTGTTTTGGACAAACAAATATGTCACATAAACCATTTTCAGCTATTTTTAAATCACCGATACCATCGCCAAAGAAAACAATAGTATCGTAATCATTTCTTAATGATTCTACAAATTTACGACGTTCAACTTCACTATATACCTCTAATCTGCTATTTGACATGTCAGCCAAACGCTTCTGTACAATAGGAAGTCCAGTTTTGTCAGCAGTCACAAATATAACATCAATATCGTTCTTTTTGAGAAGTTTTACACCTTCGTGATCGCCTACACCAAATTTCTTCATTACCTTACCATTGGAGGTATAATACATACCTCCATCAGTAAGACAACCATCTACATCGCTTATTACTACAATTCTATTGTTCATAATTAAACTTTATTAGGATCAAACACATTCTTAGAGAAGTGGTCAAATATTGATTCACATCCTTCTTTATTAATATAGTCAAATCCAAGATCTTTTGCAATAGTATTAAAGATAAAATTATTCATTCTTTTACCTGTCAAATCATCTTCATCAATACAAGCAAAACATTCATTTAAAAGATTTAGATACTTATCCTTGTCGGCATCCAATTCTCTCATCTTATTTAAAAAGTCTTTCTCATCCTTAAGGTAACAATATTCTGGAAGTCCAAGAAGACGATCTTTATCATAATCAGGGTGAATAAATGGAATCAATCCCTTAATGATCATTTCCCATGCCTTAACTGTAACAAAACCAGGAAGAATAGAATAAACTAATGAATAACGAGCGTCTGCCACTTCATTATCAAGCTCAACTAATGGCTTGTCAACAATTTGTGGATATTTCTCATATGTCTTGTCATCCCATGTTCCATAAATCTTTGTACCTTCAAATTCTGTTCCCTTAAGATTATCAATTATATATTTTTTATAACCAGGAAGACGTGAACTCTTACCACCATTTGCTCTATTTGGATTTTTTTGACCACATCCATTAGAAATTACAATAAGATGTTCACCCTTAGTATTTAACTTACGATCAATATCAATATTCTCTTTCCAATTCTTATCAAGACCCATCATAAAGATACGTTCAACATATCCATAAATACACTTAATTTTCTCTGTGGTCTTTGACCAATCTGTTTCAGACTTGATGTGTTCTATTGGCTCATAATAACCATTTGTTTGCGTAAAGATAATACGCTCACGATTATATAAGTCAGCAGCATTTGTTGTAATATAACGCGCGTCTTCTGAAATAAGATAGAATGGAACTCCAGTTTGGTTAAGTGTGTAAATATATGGACCTACATAATTTTTAAATGCGTTCAAAACTTTTACATACTCACCAGTCTTATCACTCTTAATAAAGTTAGGTATATTTATAACTGAACACATACCTGACATAAGAAGTGCAAAATCTATCTTAATATCATTATCTACAAAATATTGAAGAATAGGAGCAAATGGATGTTTACCTTCTGCTTCATAGTCTGCTCCATATGCTGAATGTACATTATGATTTGGGAAAATATAATCATATTCCTCATCACTAAGCTTATTCATCTGATTAGGACCAACCCAGAAGAAATTATATTCTGGGTTCATACGAGCAATTGATGAATAAAAAATCATACATGCGTCACCACCTGTACGAATATCAAGATTTTTAAATTTTATTGATTTACCAATTTTACCGATTAAAATGTTTTTTTCTGCTTTACGATTAATTTCAAATACTGTTTCCATATTAAATTATTTTGTTTTTATTGAATTTTCTTTTCCTAATAATTTCATTAAATTTACATATAATGTCAACTTGCCCATATAGAATAAAAATTTAGATACTGGATTTAGGAAGTACAATGGAGACATACTTACCCAACATGCACCTGTTATCATTTCAATATATGGAAATCTTACACCATAGTTATATTCTACAAATTCTTTTAACACTTGTTTACAATCATATACATAATTATTGCAAAGAATATTTATATATATATCATTTGGATCTGACTCATCAATGTAAAATAAATCATTATATGCACTATTAAAATTAAATGTAATATTATGATTCATTTTACCAAAGTCATAATTCTTATCTCCATATTTTACGATTTCAATAAAGTTAGGACGCCAGTCTAATAAGATATACTTATCATTCTTTCTGTCATATAACATGTTATCTAAAACAAAATCGCCATGCCATCCAGTTGGACATGAATTTTTCCACTCAGGTAAATTCATCATTTCTTTAAGCATTCTTTCTATTGTCCACTCTTTGGGAATAAGAATATCATTTACATATATGTCATGATCTTCATCAACTTTATAAAAATCTTTAAATTGATTTACTCTATCTATATTTTTCTTAATATAGAATTTCTCCATAGAGGAAAAAAAAATGTTATCATCAACCTCTTCAGTTTTATCCTTCCAAAAATCATTATCCTTAAGATAATTCATTAATTTCTTAAAACGTACAGGATTCATTTTATCGATAGCATTTTCTGCATCAATATAATCATAACATAAAAAGTTTTTAGTGTATTCTGTTATAGGTTGACAAAAATCTTTAATCACTTCATAATGACCAATCAAATCATCAACTACACCATCTTTCGCAAAGAACTTAATTACTTTATTATTGATAATAAAAATTGCTTGATCGTTTTTATCAAGAATAAAAAATTGATCTTTACAAGCTTTACGAGCATTCTTTACGCCTGCAATATTACCAGTATCTGTCCAGTTATCAACTTTAATTGCTCTTAAATTATTTTTGAACATACCATACTTATGATAAACCAAGAAATCATAAGGAGTCTTTTCATTTTCAAGAGCTTTATGCATGTATTCCCAGAATGTCTTATAATCATATATACCGCAAATACCAATAAATGATAACATACCTGCCAAAGAATCAGGCTTCATATAAGTCTTAATCAATTTATAAGACTCATATTTACCTTTAAGTCTTGTATTTACATCATAGTCAAACGCATCATATAATTCAGAATTAAGGGTTTCATATCCTACTAAGAAGTTATAATCAAACTTCATAGGAATTTGTTCTTGAAGATTATCAACTATAGTATCGCAATCATGATAAATAAATGGTTCTTGTAAATATTTCTCAGCTTGTAATTGTGAATAAACTTGAGAAGATCCAGGACCATCATATTTATCAACTTCAACTAATGTAATATTCTTATTAGGATATGCTAATGAAAGATATTGTCTTACATGATCACCAAAATAACCTAATGAAATTACAAATTCCGTATCTTCAGGATATGAGTCAATAATATAAGAAATAACTGGACGCTTGCCAATCTTAATCATTGACTTATTTGTATATTTGGTAAGTTCAAGTAATCTTGAACCAATACCGGAAGTTGTTATAAATACTTTCATATTACTTTAAATATTAATTATTAATTTTTATTGCATTACGTAATTCTTCTACACTTTTTTCCAATGGTTGATCTTTTCTAAACAAACCTGATGTTCCGCCAACAAATATGTCAACACCATCTTTTGATAATTTCTTTGCTCTATCAACAGATACTCCTCCATCAACTGATACTGCAATATTATTATATCCAATTGAATCTAAATAATTTCTAACATATAAAGGCTTATTCAATATACCTCTAATAATTGGTTGACCAGCAAATCCAGGATTAATCAACATAACCAATATCATATCAGTATGTGTCAAATTATAATCACTAAAACCTTCAATAGATGTTTCAGGATTGATAGCTATTCCAATTTTTACGCCACGTTTCTTAAGTGATACTAAATATTCGAATGCTTCATTAAAATTTTTATTGTCTATTTCAGCATGTATAGTAACAATATCGCCTTCTGACAATTCCAATCTTTCAATAAACATCAACGGATTGTCTACCATTAAATGATAATCACATGGCAATTTTGTTACACGATGAATTGCATTTAATATGTCAGGACCAAATGTAATATTATTCACAAAATGTCCATCCATTGCATCTAAATGCAGCATATCTATACCTAACTTTTCTAACTCTTCTATGTCATGTGCCAAATTCATTAAATTTGGTGTACACATTATTGATGCTGATATCTGTTTCATGATTTTTTAATTTTATTTGATTGTTCATTTAACTGTTGATAGTAATTATAAACATTTTGCTTTGTCTCAAAACTTGTTAGGATGTCAAAATGTCTTTCATAAATATGCAATGAACCGGCATTCCAATACATATTACCTTCTATTAAATTCTTACCATATTTTTCAAAATAACGATTATGTAAATTATCAGTTAATTTAACTAATACATCCCACATCCATAGCGCATCATTGTTAAAACCAAATACTGCATCATTTGACCTAAAATTAACAATGCAATCTATATAGTCATTTTTGTCATCATATTCATTTATAAAATACTGAACATTTTGGCAACACATAAAATCATGCATTCCATCTTTATTATAATCTTGTTGCATAGATGGACGATTATAAATCATTATTGCTTCACGAGTATGTGGATCATTTAACAAATGTTGTGCGCAATTATCAAATTGGTACCCATTATCTTTTGAAAATATACACCAACCATAATTTGAATTGATATAACCCAATGGTGTTGCACACACTTTCCACATTTTTGGAGCACCTCCCGGTATGTCATTCACATTTAATGATTGTGATAAATACCATGCCTTTTCTCTATCGTAATAATCATAATTAGGTTCACGAACAATCCAACATTTATCAACTTCAAAATGCGCATTTTGAATTTCCAATGTTTTTGATTGTTGAACTGCATTACCAATTATACGAAACTCATTTTTTTCATATTTGTTAATAAAAATATTGAATATATCTCTTGTATTCATATTATTCATTTATAAATTTCCATGCGTCATCATATATTTCTTTAGGTAATCTAAATTGATCACCATCATTAATATATATAAGTTGTTTTTTAGGTAAAATAGATTTATCAAAAATTTTTTTAAAACGGTCTACTTCCTTATGAATGTATTCTATTTTGTTTTTTGATAAAGATTTACCATCGTCATTATTAAATAAAAGCTTATCAGAATTACATAATAATTGAATATAATAAACATCAATATTATGTTTTAAATATATTTCATCAATTTCATTAATAATATCTAAAGCATCATTATCAGATATACCTCTATATAAACATCCATAGACATATTCTCCATAATGACTTCTATTTAATATAACTGCATCAGTATCATAAACTTTGTTTACAATAGAATATGCATAACCTCTGAAAATTGTATTTTGAATATATTTATTTTCAGGTTTTGTATAATGAATATTAGTAACAGTTAAAAAATTTTCTCCTAATTTATTTATGAGTGTGTTTTTTCCACAATTATCAGGACCTTCAACAATAATTAATTTCATTAAATTCTATAACATATATTTCTATTATGAATATAGAACATTTTTAATTAATTTTTAGAAAAATCTGTATTTTTATTCTAAATAAATTCTTATATTCATCTTCATAATTTAATATAGAAATTAGAGAATATTTATTTTTAATAAATATGATTTATATTCATATTCATTTATAAATATTTTAATTAAATCTAATGAAGCAAGAATACATAAATTATAATGATCCTACTACTGTAGCTAAAGTATTTGAAACAGTAGAAAAACTTCGTGAACAAAGGAAAAATAAAGAAAACAATTTTTCTACTCATGAAGAATTAATTAAAGAAGACGAAGATGTTAAACATAATAAAAAAGAGTCTTCAAAATTTTTCTTTAAAAATATTCTTTTCTTTACTAATGATAGAGATTCTGAATCTAATAAAACATTAAAAAATTTAGAAAAGGCAATTAAAGATAAAGGTGTAGAAATATTTCCATTTGTTGCTGAAGAAATAAATTATAAAGCTACTGATGATAAAATAGAATGGAGTGATAATAAAAATAAATATAAAATTGATGAACAATCAAATGTTGATACTATTGTAATTACTCGTCTTGGCGTTCAAGAGTCTGAAGAATGTATGGAACTTATTAAAGAACTTCAAGATTGGGGATTTTTTGTTATCAATCCAATACAATCAGCTAAAAAAGCATCTAATAAATATCAATCTTCAGTTTTACTTGAAAGATATGAAATTCCTCAACCTCGTTTTACATTAGTATCTAAAAATGATATTACTAAAGGTGAAGAATCTCTTGTTAAAAAACTTAAAAATATTTATCCTGACATCGGTAAAGATGAAGAGAAAGATAAAGAAAATGAATATGTAGTTAAAATTCTTGATGGACATGGTGGTACTGGTGTAACAATGCAAACTGGTAAAACATTACTTTCAATGTTACAAATGGTATTTGCTGTAGATGAAGAACGTGAATTATTAGTGCAAAAGAAAGAAGAAGCTGATGGTGGAGATATTCGTGTTCATGTTTTGACAATGCGTACTCATCAAAAAATTCTTGCTCAAATGAAACGTAAAAAACTTGGTGGAGACTTCCGTTCAAATGTATCACTTGGTGCAACTGCGGAAAAGGTTACATTAACTCCCGAACAAGAAGAAATTGCTCTTAAAGTTGCTAAGATTTCTGGTATGCCATGGTGTGCTGTTGATATTATGCCACTTGTTAAAGGTTCAAATCCTGAAATTGGTGATAACGTAGTACTTGAATATAATGCATCTCCTGGCACAGATGGTATTTCTGAAGTAATGGAAGAAAACTTTATGGAAATATTACTTAATGAAATCAATGATGTTAATGAGTTAGTACTTGCACCTAAAGCTATCGGTTATCTTGAAAATGTTAAATTTACTATGGATAATGATGATGAATTTGAATTTGAAGCTAAATTCGATACAGGTAATGGTGCTAAAGCTTCTACAATAGGATGTGACTCTGTCGATTATAAAGGAAATCTTGTTATAGCTACTATTGAAGGTAAGAAATATCAATTTAAAAAAGCTGGTGAATCAAGAGCTATAGTTGGACAAGTAACTGAACCTCGTACAACTGTAATTATTCCATGTATACAAGTTGGTTCACGTAAACTTCTCGATGTAGAATTTGCATTAGTTGACAATCGTAATAAGAAACAAAAGGTATTAATTAATCGTGATGTAATGTCTCGTATGGCTTATCAAATTAATCCTGCTAAAAAACATATTCTTGAAGATGATTTAGCATATTCTTTTAAAGAAGAAGCAGAAAAGAAAGCTAAAGAAACAGAAGAACAAAATAAAGAAAATTCTAAAAAATAATACATGAAGAATATAAGCAATTATATATTTGAAAAATTACAAATAGGTTCTAATACTAAATTGGGTGACAATTATTATCATCCAAAAGATTTAAATGAATTAAAAGAGTTGGTTAATAAATTAATTAAAGAACGTGGTAATAATGCGGATTTAAATGATATAGATACTTCAAAAATAACTGATATGAGTGAATTATTTGAAGAATCTGAATTTAATGGTGATATATCTAAATGGGATGTAAGTAAAGTAAAAAATATGTGGGCAACATTTAAATATGCTAAATTTAATGGAGATATATCAAATTGGGATGTTAGTAATTTAGAAATTATGAATGAAACATTTAACAGTTCTGAATTTAATGGTGATATATCCAAATGGAATGTTAGTAATGTAACTAAAATGATTGCTACATTTTATAAGTCTAAATTTAATGGCGATATAAAAGATTGGGATGTCAGTAATGTAATTGATATGGGGAATTTATTTGGTAATTCTGAATTTAATGGTAATATAAAAGATTGGGATGTAAGAAATGTCCAATATATGCACTTTATGTTTTATAAATCAAAGTTTAATGGTGATGTATCTAAATGGGATGTTAGTAAAGTTAAAGATATGGAAAATATGTTTGATGGTTGTCCATTTAATAGTGATATATCTAATTGGAAAATAAATGATAAATGTAATGTATCACATATGTTTTCTAAACTTAATGATAGAGATAAAATATTAAAAATTATACCTAAAAATTTATTTGAACAAAATAAAAGAAAAACCAAACATAATGGTTCAAATCTTATGTGGTGGGATGTTTATCAAATAATTGAAGAATTTGGACCTATGTCTAAAGGAGATGTATTACGAAAAATGAATTTAAAAACAACAAGTTATGTGACATTATTTAATGATTTGAGCGCATGTAATATAATTGTACCTAAAAATAAAAAATTATATACTATGCCAAATGATAAATGGTGTAAAAATATATTTTAATTTATGAAGAAGATAAATAATTATATATTAGAAAAACTTCAAATAGGTTCTACCACTAAATTGGGCGACAATTATAATTATCATCCTAAAACTAAAGAAGAATTAAAAGAATTATTATATAAACTAATTAAAGAACGTGGTAATGAAGCTAATTTAAATGATATTGACACATCAGAAATAACTGATATGTCTGATTTATTTGAAGAATCTAAATTTAATGGAAATATATCAGAATGGGACGTTAGTAAAGTTACTGATATGAGTGGTATGTTTTATGATTCTAAATTTAATACAGATATATCGAAATGGGATGTAAGTAATGTTACAGATATGAATTGTATGTTTAATTTTTCTAAATTTAATGGAGATATTTCCCAATGGAATGTTAGTAATGTAACCAATATGGAATATATGTTTTCCAATTCTATTTTTAATGGAGATATATCTAAATGGGATGTAAGTAATGTTACAGATATGGAGGGAATGTTTAATATATCTAAATTTAATCAGAATATATCTGAATGGGATGTAAGTAATGTTACTAATATGTTTATAATGTTTTATGATTGTAAAACATTTAATCAAAATTTAGATAATTGGGATGTAAGTAATGTTAAAGATATGAGGCATACATTTGGTGGATGTAAATCATTAAAAAATAAACCAACATGGTATAAAACACAATAATGAAACAACTTAAACAATATTTAGAAGATTTATTTGCAACGCCAGCAAATACTATAGGGATGGGAGGTATAACAGCTCCTACAGAAACAACGCCTGGTTCTGGAGATATTCCTCAACCTATGTGTATAGATATTAAAACAGGTAAAATGTATAAAAGAAGAAAAAAATTTAAACGATATAAAATTGTATAATTGAAATGGGAAACTCATTAATGAGTTTCCCATTTGTTAACTAAAAAATAATGTTTCACCTCCACATATCCATATAATTGACTGAGCTAAAAATGCGCCACATAAAAAAGCAAATACTCCTGTGATCCAATTAAAATACTCATTAGTAATTATACGATATGCCAAAATAAAAAACGTAACTAAAAAAATAATTATATTAATCATGATTTTTTATACAATTTATTTTCAATAACATGTTTAATAATTCTATATTTTGCCTGGTCATTAAGTGCGTTCAAATGATAATAGATTGCGCGAAAAATATCATTCATACTCATATTATCAATACTAGCATGACTATTTGGAAGAAAATGCTCATTTTTAACTAATTCACGGGTTTTATATAACAACTCTTCCATTCCATCATCAGGAATAATAGCTTCCCAATAATTTGACTCCATTTCCTTAATAGAAAATAAAAGCTCATTAGCATTAGTATGAGGCAAAATAATTTTATCACCCAAACGAATAGCTAAATTTGTATAAAGTGTGCCATTAATTGCCTGCGCTTTAAGCATATTAAGAGCATCATGAAGTTTAAGATCAGACTTAACTACCTTCCAATATTTCACCTTATTAATATTCATAATCACTTCTATTTTTTTTATTAACAATTGAATCAATATCCTTCATCAAACATTTGGGATCATGCGTAAAACCATGCCCATACAATCCACCATCTTTAAATTCTATAAATACATGGCCATCATATGTAAATCTTTTAGCAACGAGAGCATAAGAAATTCCATCTGAATTAACAGGTTCTGTGTCATTTGAATAACAACCACTCAATACCATGCACCCAACAAATAAAAACAAAATCTTTTTCATAATTATGAAAGACGGGTTTTAAGTTCTGTCAACCATTCCATGCATTTCTTAATTCTTTCTTTAGAATCACTATCACCATAATCGATACATTCTAAAGCATCATGCAAATATTTTCTTGCAAAAATAATCATTTCTTCATCTTTTTGTGATAACTTACCCATAATAGTTTATTTTTTGTTATTTTTATTTGATATTTAAATATAGTAACAATTAAATAAAAATTCAAATAATATTTAATTTTATATGAAAGGTTTTGTATATTTATTATGCGATGGAGAAAATTTCAAAATAGGAATGACTAAACAAAAAGATATTCATAAAAGAATATCTGAATTACAAACGGGTAATCCTAAAGAGATTTATATTACATCTTATTATGAAACTGATTATCCATATAAAGTTGAACAATTAATGCACATAAAATATAATATTTCTAAAGTTAAAAATGAATGGTTTAATTTAACATTAGAACAAGTTGTTAATTTTAGAAAAAATTGTTTAGAATGTGAGTATAGAATAGAATTATTAAAAGATAATCCATTTTTTGAAGCAAAATGAAAATTCACAATTATTTATTTTCTTCAAAATTTATTTGCATTACCCTATCACTATATCCCTTATCCCCAACCTCAACATTAAGAGGAATATAATTGTAATAACCTGGAGTATCTTCAGTATACAAAACAAAATTTAACAAATCGTCATCTCCCAAATCATTAATAATGTCATAAAGTACATCGATAGGAGTCATCATAAGATCATTATCGAAATCATCTTCTAATACATATGTACAAACGTAATGACCTTCGTCATTTAGCTTAGTAAATATATGTTGAATCTTCACACTTACGAGATTAGGCATAGGATAATGATTACATTTCATAAAATCTTCTTTAGATCCATGCTCCCACTTCCTAAATAAAATATTCCAAGTAGGAGGGCAACTCAAAACCATATCACGAAATTCTGATACTGTAATCATATTAAAAAAATTTGTTAAAATTATTTTTTAATTATATATAAAATATAGAAAAACCTCTACAAAAATTCAAATATTATTTGAAATTTGCAGAGGCTTTGCTTATTTGATGTTTAATGATAATTTACATTCTTACAAGCCAGTCGGCAGCAGATGTTGCAAGAGGTGCGATAGTCTTAAATCGTACTTCATAACCCATTGACTCTACCCAACCTTTAGCTGTTTGGAACACCTCATTTGACTTAAACTGAGGATTTGGGTTAATATCGATATCGATATACTTAGGTCTAGGACAACCTGCTTCAGTAAGTTCATTAGCAAGGTTAAGAGATTCCTCTACCTCTTTAAGCAAACGAACTTGACGTACTGTCTCCTTAGCAGTTCTCCAACGTCTAAAGATACAATGTGCACCGTGGCCTGGAGTATATAATGCAATAACTGTTGAATAAGTTGTGTGTCTACCCTTGTTTTGTGAGTCGGTTCCAATGATTATGTCAATACCACCATTCTTAGAATGCTCAGCAACATACTGCTTAACATAATCTGAAACACTTAAAAGCTTTTCACCAGTAAACTTCTTAAAATCTACGGTACCTACTGTCTTTTCCATAATTTTATAAATTTAATAATTAATGTGTTTTTTAATTCTTTATTAAAATAGTAAATCCCTAAACTTTATTAAAAATTTAGGGATTTTATATATAGTTTTAATAAAGTTTAACAATTATTTCAATAAATCACATAATAATTTTGCATTATTATCATTCATCGCATATTCTTTTCCTGATTTTGTTAATTTAATAGAATTACAATTAACTTCTGTAGAATCTTCTTCATCGGTTTGAATAATAATATAATCTTCATCTCCATCATTTGCATCATAAAAATTAAATGTTGAAGAATTATAATTTAATTCTAAACATATTGAAGGAAATTCATCTTCTTCAGTTCCTTTAACTAAATATGCAATACCAGTACTATCAGGGCCTTGTAATGTGCACCCATATTTTAAAACAAGTTTTTTAAATTGATCTAATTTAGAATTTGATTCTAAAATAAAAGTTTTAATATCTTTCATATTTTTTATATTATATATTTATTTTTACTATTAATTAATATTCTATTTCATCCCCAAAATATGAAACAAACGTTGCAGTGTAAGTTTTATTATTCAAGCTAAAAGAGACTTCCCAATCATTTGATGTTTCTATAGAAGTTACTTTAATGTTTTCATCCCAGTTATCATTTAAAAATTTTGCAATTTCTTTACAAGCTTTTTTAGGATCTGAATCATCAAAATTATCAAACCAACCATTATCAAGTAATCCTTGACAATTTTCAGGTTCTACTTTTCCTGGTTTTCCATCAGGCATCTCGCCAAGACATGCCCATTTGGCAAAATCACCAACAGTAGCTTGATCTACATGTTTCTTACCTTCTAATATAAATTGTTTTAAATCTTTCATAATTATTTATATGTTTATTAATAATAATTACATTTTTCTAAATGAAGTTTTCAAATCAAACCCATGTGCAAGAATTTTAGTTTTATTATCAGGATTTGACTCTGGCTCTTGTTTAATACTCCATAAGAAATTTTCAATATTAATGTATGTATTTAAATCAAACAAATCATTATACCAATATTTAAGTATATTGTAATTTAATTTTTGAAATGATATATTGGTTACATAATGTATATATTCAGATGTTCCTATCTTTGGTATGTTACGCCAATTTTCCCAATAAACTCCATTAATAAATAAATCATAATAATATTTTACAAATACCGGTGATTGGATCTTGTAAAAAACATCAGGACAATCTACTTTCCAAACATAAGATTTCAATTCACTTTTAATTTTTTCTACTTTATCAGTCGAAAATTTAATTTTAGTATATCCACAAATACCTTTATCGGCTATTTTATCAAATTCTTTTTGAGCCATCGGAATTAATATATTATCAATTGCTTCTTTAGATTCTGTAGTTGATCCATTTAAGATTTTATCTACCAATTCTCTACCTAAGATAATAAATACATATTCACGAGATTTATATCCTTTACATATATAATGTATTTTCATAATTGGTTGTGAAAATACAAATGGGTATATTCCGAAAATAAGATTGTCAAAAGAAATATCTCCATTATTTGCACATGTATTAGTATAATATTGATGCCCAAAATATCCATGATATTTGGAATAATATGTAACTGAATTACCATTTCTTTTAAACAATTCATCGAAATACTCGTTTACAATCACTGCACTACGTACATATGTCAAATCGGCATCATGATCTTGAACCAAATAATCATAAAAATCTTTATATTTACTAATTATCTTCATTTCTCAATATAATTTTTTAAACTATAAATACTATCAAACTTCTTATCCCAATTTGTCCAAGCACCAATAACTAATTTTGATGTTCTAGATACTTTAATATATAATACCTCTGGACGTCTTTTGTTATTACGAAACATAATATGATAACTGTAAATAAAATCTGTATCATTTCTTTTTACAGTGAATCCATATACCATATTACTAACTAAATATTTATTTAGTTCTTTAAAAGTAATTATACCAAAAGTTTTATTTAATCTAGGTCTCATATCATTATATTTGTAATTAAATATAGATAAAACTAAATATTATTTCAAAAATAAAAATAAAAAAATTAAGAAATATGAATTAACTATTTATTTTTAATTAAATATTTAAATTTAATATAGTGGAAAGACATACATTAAATATTAATGATCATAAATATCTAATTGACTATACAAATGTAGTATATGATAATTCTTCATCATATACTATATCTCAATATATTATGATTCGTAATTTTGATGTAGTTAATGATATAATTATAGATAAAGATTTAATTTTTATTGATAAACGAGTATTTATAAATTATATCAATAATTTAAAATCTGGTAAAACAAATGATATACAAGTATTTCCAATTAATAATTCTAAATTAACTGGTTATTCTAACAATATAACTTCATTTAATGGATCATTATACAATAATGATTTATTTGATATAATTGATGAAAATAATAATATTAATACTAATCAATATGTATATTTATTATATGATAATGAACATAATGAAAAATATGTAAAGAACAATATCATAAAATTATATCATCCAACAACGCAAATAACATTAAATGGAATAATTTGTATTAAAAGCATAATAAATAATATTAATGTTTATTTCTTATGTAATAAAATTAATGAGTATACAACATATTCAAATGATGAAATACGTTTAGAAAATAATAATTATTCTGAATATATTAAAATTGAATTTCCTAATATAGAAGATTTATTTGATATTAATAAAAACGCAAGTGTTGGAATAAATAATACTAATTTTAATACATATTATATAGAAAATCTTAATATTGTAAATATTGTTGACGATTTTATCAATGGTCAAACTAATGAAAATGTAAACTTTATAAATAATGAAACACAATATATTCCTTTAAATTTAATTATTCAACCTTATAAAATTGTATTAAAGAATATAGAAGGAGAAAATATGCATATTAAAGAATATGTTAATATTAAATATCGTATAGAAAATAGATTATTAACATATCCATTTATATTCAGTATATTTCCATATAATGAAAATATTAATGATATATATCAATTAGCAGATAATTTATCAATAGCACAAATTACAATAACTTCTGAATGTAAAATAACATTATCATCTAAATTAGGTTTTAATGAAGAAGGTAAAATATCAATTAATTCAGAATTTATATATCCTAATTTTGATAAATACAAAACATTCAAAGATGCATATTTAGATTTAAATAATATATCAATATCAGATTATGATGATTTTTATGAGAATATTGATAATCGATTAGAAGATATAAATTATTCAGATATATCAGAATTAGAATTAGATGTAGTAACACAAAATTTAAAAATAGCAAATAAACAAATAAATGAAGAAACAATATTAGAGGAATATAAAAGATTATTAGAAGAGCAATTAAAGGATGAATATGCTGATGAGCTTGGTTTAGATCCAACTTTTATTGGATTTAGAATTGAAATTGCTACAGATAATAATTTTAATGATTTAATATATTATAATGAAAAAACAATTAAATTAATATCTTTACCCAATAAATTTAATTTTGCTATTGATGGAATTTTTGATGATTGGAATCAAAAACCACAATCATTAATATGTCGCTGCATGTTTATTGATAAATATTTAGGTATAAAAATAGTAAGTAATTTTGTTGTTATAACTAAAGAATGGTTTAAATATATAATACGTCATAATATTCCTAACTTAATTAATAAAATACAATATGATAATAATATGCAAGAAATAATATTAAACGATGATACTAAATTTAATTTTATAAATAATATTAAATGTATAATAAAAAAAGAGGAAAATAATATAGATATTAATAGTAAAAAAATATCTGATTTTCAAAAAATAGTCTTTAAACCAATTTTTTATAAAGTTCAAAACTTGCAAAATATTCAAATACGTCAAACAGTTAAACAAAATATTGGAATTAATTTAGCTGATTATATGACTAAAGTCAATGCATTTAAATTAATTATAAACAATGAAGAAATTATAGAATCAGCTCGTAATGATATGTATGTTATATTTAATATAGATGGAAAAAAAATTACAAGTTATTCTGGAAAATACGATATTGTTAATCAAGATGACGAATATATATCATCTGGTGGTTGGACATTAGTTTAAAAATATTCATATATATTTATGATAGATTTAGCATTAGATGGAAAGATTTTTATAGATAATACAGTTGATGCTGCTTTGCAAGAGTTAGATATGTTATTTAATACCGAAAAAACTGAGCTTATAAATAATGTTCAATATGGTACTAATTTCGAACAATTTTTATGGGTTTTAAATCCATCTGAAGAGCAATTAAAAAAATATATTAGTGAACAAATTACTAATACATATTTTTTAAGTAGTATGGATTACGATATTAATGTAGAAATACTTAAAGGAGATTTCAGATTAATATATTTTGTTCAAATAAGTGTAACTGATGAATTTGGTCGTAATGGAATACGTGAATACGAATTTAGATAAATTTATAATAATTTAATGATGAAATTATTTACTGTAATGCAAACGGCTTTTGATAATTTCGATAATACAGTAAGAAATTATTTAGCCAAAACTTTTAATAATTTAGGATTACAATATACTCATTCACAGATTTTTGGTGTGATATTTGATGGTATGAAAGGTATCATGCAAAATATTATGTTTTATATTGAAGATGCTATGAATGAGCAAAACATATATACTGCTTCTCGTAAACAATCAGTATATTCATTAGCTAAAATATCTGGATATGAACCAAGTTATGGTAACAGCGCAACTGGTACTATTATTGGTTCTATGCATATAAATAATGGATTAAATAGTAATTCTGATAAAATATATATAAAAAACCATTGTAAAATAACTAATAAAAATAATGGGCTTATTTATTCATTAAGTTTGCCTACAGATTATTATGTAATTGATATTAGTAAGCCTTTAATTACTCATATGTTTACTGTAATTCAAGGAATTTATGTACAAAATAATTATGTGACAAAAGGAATTAAATTAGAAAGTGTACATGTATCTGTTGGAGAATTATTTGATGGTAATCATATAATTGTTAAAGTTGACGGTAAAGAATATGAAAGAGTTGGTAATTTATATGATATGGCAGAAAATGGCGAACAATATATTTTAAATATTGGATTTGATAATGGTTTTGAAATAACTTTTGGTAATGGAATATATGGTAAACAATTAACTGAAGGTCAAACTATAGAAATTGAATATTTAAAACATAGTGGTGTTATTGGTAATGTATTACCTGGTGAAGAAGCACGCTTTAAATTTAATGATTCAGGATTTGACACACTTGGTAATGAAATTAATATTAATAATTTTATAGAATTAAAAATGGATAATTGTATATCTGGAGGAACAAATTCAGATAGTATTGGATTTATTAGAAAAATGATTGGTGCAAATTCAAGATCTTCAGTATTAGTATCTGAGGAAAACTTTAAATTATTCTTTAAAAGATTTTCATTTATTGGGTACGTTAATTGTTGGTCTGAATCAAATTCAATGATAATTAATGTTACATGTTTAAGAAATTTTTCAAAAGAAATTAAAGATGTAGATGAATATTTTAAATTGACATCAAATGATTTCTTATTAAATAATGATCAAAAAATAATGATACAAAATACTCTTGAAAATTCTAAAAAATCTTTTGCGGGTATTACTGTTAAATTTCAAGATCCAATTATTCGTAAATATGCTGCAATTTGTTACGTTAAAATAAAAAATAATTATGATAAAGATTTAGTAAAAACACAAATTAAACATATATTAGCTGAATATTTTTATAATTCATTAGAAGATACACAATTCATTTCAAAATCAGAAATAATTAAAAAAATACATAATGAAATTGATTCAGTTATATCTATAGACATCGATTTTATTTCTCAATTAAATGAAGATGCATTTAAAAATGGTTATTACTATAAATATGAATTAATTTATAACAACTCGGTTTATAAATATGTAACTAAACGAGTAATTTATGAGCCAGATAATATGGCTGGTCTTGATGGTTATGGAAACATACAAGTAGATTCTAAACTTGAAATTCCTATACTTATGGGAGGATTTAATTATTATCCAGATAAAACATCATTAGATGGAATAAATAATAGTATAACTACAGAAGCTGTACAAATATACTTTATTTAAAATTTAATTATTTTTAATTATCAAATTATATTACTTTAAAACATATGTATACATTTTTAGATTTTATACAAGAACGAAAAGAAATGCAAGTATATGAAGCATTTAATACCAAGAATATCGATTTTGTTACAGAAAAAATAAATAGTATTTTGTTAAAACATATTGATGGTTTAGTACCATTAGTGGGTTATCAAAAAACTACAATAGAAAAACAAAATTTTTTATCATCACAATATATTATTGTTGATTCTAAATCTCCAAGTAAATCATCAATGTTTCAAATTAACTGGTTAGAATCAAAAAATGATGTTTATGCGTATTCTATTGACTTTTTTAAAGATGTAAATTATTTATTTACTGGTGAAGGTAAATCTGACTTAAGTATCTATACATTAGGAAGTTCTATTATATATTTCTTACCTATTATTTGGACAATAGTTACTTCACAAAATTATAATCTTTCTGAAAAGAAAGCTATTGAAATTGGTCGTTCATATTTTAAAAACGCTGAAATAAAAGAATCATTATATTATATTGGAGCATTACCTTATCATGTATTTGAATCATTAAATAATAAAACAGTTTTCGATATTTTTAAGAAAACAATTAATGAAGCGGTAGATCCAAAATTAAATGAATATGCAGATAAAAAACGTAGAGATGCATTACAAGCATACGCAGATAAAGATGAAAAAAAAGCCAATAAATTAGCAGATGAATTTTCAGAAATAAATTCTGCAATTAAAGGTGGGGCAAGTGATCTTAAAGAACTTAAATTAGCTATTAAACGTAATGTTAATCTTATTGCAGAAATATCTGAAGAAATGAAGTCTTTCGAAAGTCAATTGAAGGGGCAATCTGAAGATCCAGAACAAACATTTAAAAAAATGCAAGGTTATGTAAAGATGGTAATTACAGGAATTAATCCATCTGTTATTCTTTGCGGTGCTCCTGGTGTAGGTAAAACTTATAGAATTAAACAACAATTAAAAGCTAATAATTATAAAGAAGGAGAAAATATGTTTACAATAAAAGGTAAATGTACTCCACGTAGATTATATTTAGCTCTTTATGAGTATCAAAACAAAGGACAAATTCTTTTAATTGATGATGCTGATGGTTTAGTTGGTCCTGGTGCTCCTGAAGAATGTATAAATATTCTTAAAGCTGCGCTTGATAGTACTTCAGATGATGAAGGTCGTCTTATATCGTATGGTATTTCTGGAAAACTTTTAGATGATGACGGTAATGAAGTACCAAAGAGATTTTACTATAATGGTGGAGTTATTGTAATTACTAATTGGAATGCCGGTAAACTTGATACTGCTCTTAGAGGTCGTTCATATATTCAAGATATTAATTTCACTACTGAACAAGTATTGCAAATAATTAAAAATCTTATGCCAAAAATTGAACCTGAAACACTAAGTCAAGAATCAAAAACAAAAGCATATAATTATTTAGTAGAATTATCAGAAGAAGGTGCAGAAATGGAAATTTCAATACGTACATTTGGTATATGTGCAAAAATATTTGAAGCATGTTCTGGTGATATTAATTTCTCTGATGACGATGCAAAATCAATGATTAAAGAACAAATGAAACTTCAAGCCTCACGAATTTCGGGCAAAGGAAATAAAGGTAAATACTAATATTATGAAATCACTTAAAACTATGATAACTGAAAGTCAAAATAATAATACAATATTTTCACTATTTAAAAATGGTGATGATTCTATTCTTTCAATGATTGCGAAAAGAATTGAAAAATGGGATGCTAATAATGGTAAACATTCTCGTGAACCAATGTTCTTATGTGACTGGAACAGACAAACTTTATCATGGTCAACTGTAGAAAATCTTCAAATAGAACTTGGAGACAATGAAGGTCATATTGATGGAGGAACAAATTATAAATTATTTGATGGCTTCTTAAAAGAATATATATCAGGAGAAACTACACCAAATGATCAATATATTCTTGGCGTATTTATTGATAGATGCTTTATTCCTATTATGGATAAAGAAACTTTTGAAAAGATCTGGTCAAAAATTGCATAATGAATATTAAAGAACTTATTAAACATTTAGAAATATTGCGTCAAAAATATGGGGATGATATAGAAGTATGTAAAGTAAAAAACCATGATTATCTTGCTTCTATATTATCTGATCAAATAGTATATAATTGTAAAGAAAATAAAATTGAAATATGAAACAATTAAATAATTATATATTAGAAAAACTTCAAATAGGTTCTAAAACTAAATTAGGATCAATGTTTAACTATTATCCTGAAACTAAAGAAGAATTATATAATTTAGTGCGTAAATTAATTGAAGAACGTGGTAATAAAGCTAATTTAAATGACATTTATGTTAATGAAATTACTAATATGAGTACATTATTTTACGAATTAGATTTTAATGGAGATATATCTAAATGGGATGTTTCTAATGTTACTAATATGTCATTTATGTTTTTTAATTCTAAATTTAATGGAGATATAAAAAATTGGGATGTTAGTAGTGTAACAAATATGGACAGTATGTTTTGTGGATCTCAATTTAATAGTGATATATCTAAATGGGATGTTAGTAAAGTAAAAAATATGCATGCTATGTTTAATTATTCTGATTTTAATGGAGATATATCTAAATGGGATGTAAGTAATGTTACTAATACGACTTATATCTTTAATGATTCTCCATTAGAAAAAAATCCACCTAAATGGTATAAGGAAAAATAAATTAAATAATTATATATGAAAAATTTAGAAGAAATTGTTACAGATACACAAATTACTGAAGATTTAACATATGATAGCATAATACAAAAATTACAAGAAGCTAAAGAAAATAATGTACCTATTGATGAAGGTATTTTTGGCGCTATTGGTGGAGCTATATTAGGTGCTTCAGTAGGTCCTAAATTAGGAAATGCAATATGTAAAGCTTTAGGTGTAGATATTAAAGGTACTTTCGGTACATTATTAACTTCTAAACTTGTTATGGGTTCTATAGGAGCTACTATGGGTTGGAAAATTTAAATAAATAATACATATATGAGACGTCAAAATATTATAACAGTAATAACTCCAGTTTATAATACACAACATAATTATTTTAAAGAATATTTTGATTCAACAATTAAAGCTGTAGAATATTTTAATAATGAATATTTTAATAAATTTAATGCTGAATATGATAAAGTTAATATATTAATTTATAATGATGGTTCTGATAATGAAGAAACATTATCTGTATTAACAGAATATAAAAACAAATATTCAGATATTATTACTATAATAAATGGAGAAATAAATAAAGGATATGCTACATCTATAAATATTTTATTAGATAATTGTAATTGTAAGTATGTATGTTATATGGATTCTGATGATACTATGGAATTTAATCGATTAACTGTTCAATATGATTATATGGAAGAACATTCTAATATAACATTATGTACAAGTAATACAACTAATGTAGTAGGTTGGTATAATGGTATAGTTAGAATATTAGAATTATATAATAATCAAAATATAACAAATGATGTAAACACATTATTACCTCAAAATTGTATATGTCACCCTACAATATTTTATAAATTATCTGATATAAATAAACATAATATAAGATATAATATTAATTATATTGTTTGTAATGATTATTATTTTTATTTTGATGTTTTAAAAAACAATTTATATATAGGTTTTATTCCTGATAAATTAGTATTTTATAGAATTAAGAATAATGATAATCAACTAATTCGACGAGAAAATAAAAAATGTGGTGAAGAAATTACAAAAATTAAAACATTAATTAAAAATTATATCACAAATTCTGATAAATGATTATTATTATTTAATAAATGAATATATTTAATGTATATTCATTATAAAACTGATAAAAATATAACAAAAATATACGTATGAGCATAAAATTACTTAAAGACCTGAACTTTGCTGAAAAGATCAATTCTACAGAAGCTATCACAGAGGCAGGTAAAGATGTTTTGAATAAATACCGCGCATATTGTTATTCAAATCCAGCAACTTGCGGTATTGTTAATGGCTTTGTTTTAGAAGCTTCTAAATTAAGCTTTGATACAGGTTTGACAAGTATATTAGAATCTGTTAATAACTTTATTAATGAAAACAACATTGGTTGGAAATTAGCTTCTGCATGTGAAAGTATTTCTAATAACAATTCAACTTACAATTACATTAATAAATTTGGTGTAGCACAAGTTGAAAAACTTCTTGAAATGAATGAATCAGATATTGTTAGCTATATTAAAGCTGGTTCTTTAAAGAGCATTCAATATGTTCCTGAATTCCGTCAAATTTGTAAAGAAGTTTATAAATCAACCATTAATGAACAACAAGCAATTAATTATACTATTGTTAATCCTGTTAGTTACGTTTTAGTTGCTGAAAATGGTGAAAATAAAGAATTTTATTTTAAAGTATTAGATAAGACATTTAAAAATACTAATGGCGAAATTTCTGAAGCTGTTTGTGATGATGTTAAATTTAACAGAGTTAATGCTCTTCTTGAAAACTTCGTACGTCATAATGATGTATTAGAATTAGAATACACAAGCATTTATAATGAACCTGCTAAATTTGAAATTAATGAAAATAAACTTATTTTCACAAAAGGTAATATTACTGAATCATTCGAAAATGCAGTTGATTTTAATGAATATGTAAACAAAGTTGCTCGTGTAATGAATGTAAACGAAAAATTACGTTTCACACAAACTGCTGCTATTGTTTCTGAAGTATTTGAAAATATTGATAACATTACATCATGTGATTCTGTTAAATTAATGACAACAAACCAAGGTACAGTTCTTGCAATTGTTGAAGGTAATAATAATGTTAATTTAACAGTATTCCGTTCTTATAATGCAGGTAAATCTTCAAATAACTATCAATATATGGTTGAAGCTCTTAATAATGTAGTTAAACTTACAGGTATTGATTTAAAGAATATGTTTGAAGAAAGAATCAATGAAGATATGAAGAAATTAGATCCTCAAGCGCAAGAAATTAAAGAACAACTTGAAGCTAATAAAGAGGCTCAATATGCAATTCGTAAGAAAAAGATTGCAATGCTTGCAGAACAATACAAAAATGATCCTGTAAAAATTGCTCTTCTTAGTAAAGTAGCTAAAGATCTTGCTATTCTTGAAAACGCAAAATAATTATTTTTATAAAATAAAAAAATTTAGAATGGAAACTATTTAATTAGTTTCCATTTTTTTATATTTTTAATATATGAGGACAGAATTAGTAATATTTATTTCACATATTTTTAATGAGTTTACTGTTGATAGATATAATGATATAAAATATTCATTATTAGAAAATCAGGAGTTGATATGGTGTTATACTGGAAATCCACCTCCAAATTTTTTTAATCATAATAAAATAATTAAAACATACAAATTTAATCCTCCAGTAAATTATAGGGATCCAAATAATAAAAATTTACCAAATAATTCATATTTATTTGTTGATATTTATAATAAATATAATATGTATGAATATTATTGGATGATTGAATATGATGTAACTATAAATTCAAATGATTATAATCCATTTGAACAATTATTTAGATATTATAATACATATAGATATGAACAAACTGCAGATGTTATAGCTGACCATATTAATACTTATATAACTAATCATAATTATGTATTACTTTATAATTATAATATGTTAAAACGTTTATATCATTTTAACAGTAATTTTATAAATGAAAAAGATATTACTTTTGGATTTTTAACTATATGTAGATTTTCTAATAATTTTTTGAAACATTTTAGTAAAAGTAATGATTGGCATAAATTTTATTTTGAATGGGGTATATTAACATTTGCTAACAAAAATAATTATCGTATATGTACATTACATAATACATTTTCAACAGAAAATTATTCGCAATTATTTACTTATACGCCATATAGAAAAATTAATGATGGGTCTAATTCACCACACCCAAATAATAATAAAATAGGCATAAATGATGGTTATCCATTAGGCTGTATTATACATCACGTTAAAAGTTATAATGTACAAAAAGAAAAAATTAATGAGCAATATAATATGATTTCAAAAGAAAATAAAGTATGGATATGTGGATTTAATATTCCAAGACAGTTTAATAAAAATTTAACATATAATTGTTTTAACCCTAAAGAAGAATATTCTAAACATAATATAAATAAATTAAACAGATTTTGGAGTGAATTTGTTTGTCAATATTATGTTTATAAGAATAACATATATTCTAAAGTAATATCATTTTGTCATGACACAAGAATTATTCAGGCAACTAAAATTAAAGAAAATGAAATTTTGGACAAAGATATAATTCAATGTTATTATATAGTTAAAACTAATATGACAAATGAATATGATTATTTAGGTAACAAAATACCTAAAATAGAAGAAGTACCACATAGAGAATTTAGAAATATTTATTATGAAATTGTATCTAAAATGAATCAACCAGAATTTATGTACAATGATTTTATAGAATATTTAACAACGCAAAATATAGTTCCTATTGAAAATATAATAAATATAACTTCAACTAATGATTATAATTTTATTACTCGTGAAATGTATACCTGTATATGGAATAGATGGATTGATATGATGAAATTTGTTTGCGGTTATTATGAGTTTATAATAAAAAAATATTCATTAAACATAGTTGATGATTATTATAAACATTTTATTAATAGAATAATTCCTCATTATAGAAATTTAAAACCAGAAAATTATACTCCATCAAAAATTTTATATATGCAGCCACATGCATTTAATGAAATAAATAATCCAAAAACCAAATATGGTTTAAATGCGCAATGTAATGTATGGAGATGCTATTCTTATCATATTGAAATATTAATATCATTATATATATTAACTCATAATAATATTTATACAACAAATTGTATTTTATAAAAACTGTGGCTAGTTTTCATTCTCGTTCACTCAAATATATTAAATGTATAGTTTATCAAAAAATAATATTCAATACAGGAGAGTGAAGAAGAGCCCATAAAAATGATAGTTTAAATTTATTTAATACAGTACAAAGGAGAGAATTAATTCTCTCCTTTATCTATATTATTTTCTATAAAATATTTTGAAAAATTACTCATAAACCATGCATCAGATATATCATCAACTTTAGGAACAATTTTAAATTCTGGGTGATTTATTGTAAATATATTTATCATTATATCTTTATTACAATTACCATTACCTGAAGCAAATTTTTTAATTTCTGATGGAGGTGTAATAATAAAAGTATATCCTTCCTTTTCAATAAATTTATCTCTTATAAGATAATTTAATCCAGCTAAATCAAATATAGATTTTGTTCGCTGTGCAGAACCATATGATATACCTTCAATAACAATATATATACCTTCTGGATTATCTTTTGTCCAATCTTTTATTAAATTATAAATTGTTTTTGCGCATGTACACATATTCCAACTTTTCCAATATTCTTGAAAATGAGAATAATCTTTATAAATACTTAAATCTCTTTTTTCATAAAAACAATATTGAAAATGCTCAATTGCGTTTTCAGCTTCTTTTTCTTTTTTATTTAACCATTTTGATTCTAATTTATTATAATCAGCTGGTTTTAATATAATAAAATCTTCTTTAATTTTTACGTCACCATCAAATTTTTGTATACATATACCAGTACTATTAATTGATGGATCTATCCCAATATAATATTTCACGTATATTCATAATATATATTTTTTAAGGTTTTACTGTTAATGCGTATTTAATCATAAACCATTGAGCTTTTGACTTTGCTTCAATTTCACCACATTGATATAAATTTCTAAAAATCTTCACTACATCATCTTCATATTCATAAAATTCTGTTTTTGTCCAACTATAATAATTTACCCAATTTTCTTTTCTAATTGTTTTTATAATATCAGAATTTTTTTTCTTACTATTTATTTTTCTAAACATCCCTATAATTAAAGAATAAATAAGACTATTAGTGTCACATAAACAATTTAAATCAGATTCAGTATATTCTTCATTTTTCAAATAATCAATAGGATATATCCTAACACCATAAACAGTTTGAAATTTTGAATTACTCATTTTTATATTTTTTAATTATTTATCTTTACTTAATCTATTTAATACTTTCAATAAATCTAAACGTATATCTTCTGGTACATCTAAATTACCACCTGCGCCTGGTCCACAAATTTTAACCACAGGTCCAAATCCATTATATCCATCCTTTTCCCAATAAGTAGCAATAAAATAATCATCACCTGTTGGATTAGTGAATATTTTAAGACATGCACCATCTACATTATCACTTCGTATAACCATAATTATAACTAATATTTATAATGCCAACGTACATGAAATTCATAAGTATTTGTTTCATTACACACCTCTTTTTGATTATATAAATTTATCTCAACTTTCAAACCATTATCAGTTAACCATTTTTCATAATAATTTTTATCATTGCTTTTTTCTTCACATATTAATATGAAATCTGCCCAGCATTGCCCATTATATGCAATGTCTCTCATGGTTTTTTGCATTACATTTAATGTCTCGCTTTTTAACAATTGCCAATCTTTATATTTTTTATCATAACATTCATTATAAAGTTTATCCAATTCATCACATAATTTATAGGATTTATTAGGATATAATTTATCTTTATATTCTATTTTTCCACATTTTTTACATTTCCAAATAGAACGTTTACCATTACAGTAATTTATTTGATCGCCATATATATTACGAACAAATTCATATTCATGCTCACAAAATAAACTTTTAAACCAACTCATATATTTATTATTTTATTGTAGTTTTGGATATTTTTTCTCAAATGTGCCATCACCTATTTCATCATCACTTATTATCATATCACCTGTTTTTGGATCAATTCTTGAATGTTTCTTATGCCATTCATATGATTCTTCATTACTCATTGCTTTAATACCTTTTATATAAAAACCAATTGTATTCTGAGCAACACGAAAAGCAAGTGGTGTTTGTTGACGTGCCTTTTCATCCTCCATTAATTCATGAGTAGATAAAGAATGATCATAATAAAATTTATTATTGTTTATATTAAGTGCAGTATTAAAAAATCCTCCAAGTAAAAGACGACGAAGATTATGAGCAAATCTAATGTCTTTATTAGAATAATTATACATTCCAGGATATACTTCTAAAACTCTTGCATCTTTAACTAAATATATACGATACCCAAGTTCAAGTAAATCGAATGACAAATGAAGAAGATCATAAGTACGAATTCGCTTACAACCATTTTTGATTGCCTCTTCTGTGTCAAGATATGAATAACAATCAATAGTAGGTAGTGATATAAATTTATATTCAAATGTATCAAGAATAAAATAGATCTCCTTTTTATTCTTTAATCTTTCTTTTTTCCAATCAATTTCCATACAATCCTATAATTATTTAATAAATGTAATTTCTAAATTTTCATTAAAGACCATAATTAATAATTTAATAAATAGTACAAACCAAATACAATTATACATAAATTTAATCATTTCACGATATCTAACATACTTATTTGGATCGTCTAATATTTGATCAACAGCCATTTGATTTACACTATTATTAAATATTTCTAACAAATGTATAATTTGATATACGCATAATCTTACAATTAATATAATTAATATAATTTTTATAACTAATGACATACTTTTAATATTTATATTATTTTAATACGATCTTGTAATTCTATTGGATATTGATTTTTTGTACTATTATATAATGTTTTAAAACATGCATCTAATATATATGTTACGCACCAATCTCCATCATAACGAACACCACGACCAATACCCTGAATAATTTCATTTGATGTATGTGAATTATACCATAAAGGATATAATTTATTACGGGCGTTTACAAGTTTATCCATAAGAGTTGGATATGGTACTTTAAGTATTATAATAAATCTGCAATCATCTCCAGGTAAATCGATACCTGTATTAAGAGTAGGACCAACTAATATGGTATCTTGTGACATTTGATGTAATTTTACCATTGTAATTTTTTCACGAGAACCATTATATACTAGCATACGTTGTTTAATTTCTAATGGAGCATCATTATATAAGCGTTTAGCAAATTCATATGAACCAGTTTGTATCATTCCTTTTTGTTCTTTAAATTTAGTTGAACAAATGGAATAAATAACTGTTTTTAAATGTCTAAATGATATTTCTCGTTCATTAAAAGACATCTTAAATTTATTAAAGAAATATATAGGGGATTCATTAAAATCAAATGTTGAAGGAATAACTGTCATAAATGATTTGTCAACAATAGAATTTTCATGATCATATTCATCTTTTTCTTCATAATGAAATCCCATACGTTCATCAAATGCTGCTTTAGTTCCTACAGTGGCTGACAACATAACTTTATATGGAGCTTTACGTAATAAGAAATACCAAACTATATAATCTTCTTTAGTACACTTAAATGCCACAGATATATGCTTATCATCATTCGCTATTGTAATATCTTTTAATAAATAATCTACACCAGTAACATCAATCGCTGTAATAAAATCATTCCAATGACATAAATAATTTTCATGCCATGAAGCTATTTTAAACATAGCTATATCATCTTTTGATAAATGCTCATGATTCATTTTTTTACTTGAAATTCTGCTTTTAATATCTTCACAACGTTTTGTAAAAGCAGTTAGTATTTCAAAATACTTTTTTAAATCATTTATGTCTTCATCTTTACGGGATTCTGGTGTTGTCCATGTTTTCCAGAATTTTTGTAACTCTTCTTTAAATACAGTTACATTAGGATATTTAGTATAAACTATATTTTCCGCATCATTCAACTTAAACTCATCAAATAATGATATTTGTGGATCTGTAGTACCATTATATAAAGATTCTAATTTTTCAAAATCGCTTTCAACAATTGTGGGAGCATATTGTAATTGTACTATTTCTGGTATGTTATGACATTCATCACAAAATAATACTTGATGAGGAACAAATATTGGCGAACCATGACTATCACAATTAAACTGAGGATTATTCATTATAAATAAGAATAATTGATAAGTCATTATACAAACTTTAGCTTTTACAGCCTTTTTTCTTGCTCGTACATATTCACATGTTGCAGCACATTCATACCCATATTTTTTGCATGTTTGCCAATTAAACATAGCAGCCCATGAAAGACCCGCCATTTTACAATCAGCGTTCTTCATGTCTTCACCATTTAATTTACAAACATAATTACCTGTTTGTCCTTTAAGTGTTGCAATACCTGTCTTCTTATGTTTTTTTAAAAAATTTTCGTATTGCTCCCAAAGAAACAAATCAGATACTAATATATATGAAGTAATATCAAAATATTCAGCTAATACACCAGCAGCTATCATATTTATAAGTGATTTACCAGATCCTGTTGGCGCTTCAACTACATAATTACGATATTTATGTGTTAAAATATTTTGAATAATTGTAACAATAGTTTCTAACTGATGAGGTCTAAATTCAAATGTTTTACTAATTTTATTATTAACCCAATCTTTTATATATGTAACAATATCTTCATCGGTATAAGAAATTTCTTCTCTATAATTATAAATATCTAATTCTTTTTTATCCATTAATTAAACTTTTAATACTTAATATTAAAATAGAATATAATGTATAAAAATTAAAAGCGGAAGAAGATTTATTTCTTCTTTTGCTTATATGATTCTCAATCAACTTGAATACTATATCGCCATGCAGAATGTCTAGTATTGATTTTTTGAACCTTGGGAGTTTTTGTAACGTTACCGAACTTTATCCTATTAAACTCTAGATTGGGATTTTTATATTTTATTAAATTATATCTTATATGTAAAAATTATATCTTTATTTTAGGGTCGATCTCTAATCATCTTACTTATAATTTAAAAGTTCTACTAATTTATATTATATTAATTATCATTTTATCAAGTTTAATTATTTATTAGGGTCGATCTCGTATCATATTATATAATTTCAAAATTCTACTAATATCTTACAAATTATCATCTTATCAAGTTTAATTATTTATTAAGGTCAATCTCGTATCATATTATCTAATTTTAAATTCTTCTAATATATCTTACAAATTATCATCTATTTCTATATCATTAATTTTAATTAGGGCGGAGGTCGTACTTCCATAATTTTAAAATTTAAAGGGTTTCTTTAGGATCAAGTGAAATATATGTTCTTACTGTCTTCTGTTTATTATGATAAATTACCGTGGTATTATTTGCACCATAGCAAATAAATTCATTAGTTTTATGACCATTTACTTCATAATACTTAGCATTATATTCATCAATCAAATTATTAAAAGTTTCTTCAGCTTTCCTTATATCAGTAAAAAGAAGAATATCATTAGCTCTATCAATTGCCATTGCATAATCAGTATTATTAGCAGTGAAGAAACTCTGAATTGTAATCTGATAGATTTTCATTTTTGTTTGTTTGTTTGATTTACATATATAATATAGAAATTGTTTTATGAAAATTCAAATAATATATAAAAAATTAATGAAAAACTTCTAATTTATAATTTGCCTCACGAAGCTGTTCAACATTACAAGTACAAATCTTAGACAAATTAAATTTCTTACCATAAAACTTAGTACGAGCTTTATTCTTAAATTGATAAGCCTCTGTAGGATTTTCTGTCAACTCACCATTAAGATTTTTAAGATATTCATTCTTGTTTGTAGCAATAATGAAACGTTTAACGTTGACAATTCTCGGATTTGAAATGTTAATTGTTGTTGTTTTCATCTTTAGTAGTTTTTTGTTTGTTTGATTTACATATATAATATAGAAAATGCTCGAAAAAATTCAAATTTTCGAGCACTTTTTTTCAATAATATTTAAAAAATATTATACTATATTTATTTTTCTTTAATTGGATCTTTTATAGTAGTTGGTTTCAAGTTCTAATTCTGTTCCATTTTTATCAAATTTTGATTTTTTAATAATTTCTATTGGTGCAGTTGTAGACAATAACTCTTCTTCTCTTTCCTTTTCAATTAAATAATTTGTTCCATTAAATGAACATACCTCGGTAATATTATCAGTATAAAATATATAAGTTTCTACATGATAAGTAGAATAATGAACATTTATCTCGGTTTTATATTTATTTGTTATATTAATTGTTTTTATATTATTTCCACAACCTATAAATAAAATTGCACATAATATAATAATTATTCTCTTATAAGTTGCCATTTATTATCATTCTTATTTTTATATGTTGATTTATTTAGTTTATCAATTAAATAATTAAATCCTACAAATAATCCATCTTCATCATAATTACTTATTCCAAATAATTTACAGAAAAATTGTCTTAATTGATCATAGTTAAATTGATTTATTGATTCAAGATATGTACCCCTCTGTTCCAATATTTTGTCTTCAATATCATCTAATACTTCACTTTGATAAAATTCCCTAATAGTACTATCATGATCATCCAATACCCAACTTCCTTCAAGATGATCTAACATATCTTCATCAGATAAATAGTTAAGTATATAATATTTATCTAAGCAATCAAGAATATCTTCAGTACCATATTTACGGTCAAGTTTATCTACTATATCATCAATTGGAGCATTTTCTACTACAAAATCTATATCAGCATCTTCACATATACGATTCGGATCTTTATATATATCAACTGCATCAATAATATCAGAACTAGAAATTTTATCATTTTCAAGCCCAGCCGTCAAGAGTTCTTCTAATGAAAATTTTTCCCAAATATTTTTTAACTCTTTTTGCCTCAATTTTTCTTTATTATTTTCCATAATAAATTATATATTTGTTAACTGAAAACTTTTTTGAATGCTACATAATTTCCATTACCATTATCAGGAATTGCAAAAATAACTTTTTCAAATTTATAATCTTTAAGAAATTCTTTGAAAATTGATGCAACCAATGTTGGGTCATTACCAAATACTCCGCAACCAAATGCACCAAGAATTAATATTTCCTGGTCATGTACTTTCGCCATATCTAATACAAACTTTATTCTTGATTCAAGTGTTTTAAGATAAAGATTTTCATCAGAATAGTATTTTTTATATACATTATAATTTGGTGCAGGACATGTAATTACATTTACTAGTAAATCTGAATTTTCACCAAATTTAAAATAGATAGAAGGAGAAAATATACCCCAATCTTCATAAAGTCCTGTCTCAAATGAACGCTTATAGAAATTTTCATCATATTTATCTTTAAATGCTATCAATACATTATAAAGATTACTAACATGACATAATGCTTCTTCTTGTGCAATAGCACCTTTAATAAATCCTCCACCAGGACGTGTAAAACTGGCAAAATTCAATACACATAATTGTTTAAACGGTTGCGCGTATTTTGCAATTGCATTTTCGGTAGTGGAATCAATTACTTCAATACTATTATCATAAGTAAATTTTGGATAATGATTTTTATCATATATAACTGAATTTACTCGTGAGTTTTTAGTAATTCGTGATACAAAAGTATCATTTTCCATCTCATCGAAATGCTTTTCAGCAATTATTCTTCTTTCTTCTTTTGTCATGATAGTTTAAATTCTGTAAAGTTAATTAAAATACATATTGCATTATCTAATTCATCCAAAGACATTACCTCCCCTATTGTTTCATATTGATTTTTTTCAAATCTCAACGTAAACATCCCATAATAATCAGGACATGGATCTACTCGTTCTGGTGAATATTCAGTATGCTCATCTTCATAATTAATATAAATTTGTCGATATGATTCACCTTTGTCTTTGAGTAAATCATTAAGTTCATCCACATCTTTTAATATCGCTTTAAGATGACGTTTACCATAATCTAAAGCATAACCATCTATATATTTAATATTCTTAATATTGTCAATAGTTACTTTCATAATTAAATATCTTTATATCTTAATATATAAATTTCAAATTTAATATAGTAATTTTTAATGAAATTTCTATGAAATAATTTTATTCTTCAGAGTTCTTTGTAAAACTATATTTTCCTTGTCTACATATAATTTATGCAGTTGCCAAAGTTGTTCAGAATTTTTATACTCAGGATATAACTTACGTACATGATCAGTTATAAATTCTTGAGTAACTGGAAATGCATCATCATCAAATTTAAGCTTTAGTCTTACTCTTCCAGGTCCAAAATATGATAAATCATAATTTAAATTTCTAATTGTATCGCATACCTCAACTACTCGATGATCATCATTATCATTCCAAATTGGAAAATATTCCCAACATGAAAACTTTCTATAATAGAATTGTACATAACCATTTGCATCTATTCTGTATATAGGTTTGCGTTGATCAGAAAAAATCTCATTCCACAAAATACAACAAATAATACATAAAATTGCTGGTATAAACCAATACCAGAAATAAGTCATCACTACATTATCCATAATTATCCTTCATATTTTACTGGTTCATCATCCCATGTTAATTCTCTTCCAATTAGTTTTTTAATTGTTCCTTTTGGTAAATAACACCAATGAGGATAAGCACCCCATTTAGCCATATCGATATCTTCCGGTATTTCTACCCAATGGTCATCTTTCATTTGTGTGTCATCATATGAACAAATTTTGTTTTTTTCATCAAATGATTTCTTACGAATTTCCGGATCTAATGAATATTGACTATGCCATAACTTGGGAGAAAATCTTTGAAATCCATTTTTCAAAGTAGTCATACGTTCATTACCATTAGAATCAACAGCCAACCAAATAAATATATCATCAGTGGACTCTTCATTTCCTTCCCAATTAGGATCTACACCCTCATCAATTACTAAACCTAAATTTTCAATAATTTTAGCGGCTTCCTCTAAAGATAATTTATATTCTTTCATATTTATATAGTTATTAATTCGGCTTTCTTCCAATTCTTTGTCCAATGTTCGTCAGTTTGTACGTGCCCGGGTCTGACCCACTTACAAACATAATATGGAAAGTATTTATCTTCAAAAGTCTTTGTTAATCTTATAACAACACCTTCTCGTTGAGGCCCGTATAATGATGGTTCGCTTGTAAATTTTTCAACAAGATTTTTAAGTTGTTCTTCTGATTCTATCTTTCCTCTCCATAATTCAGGAACTGTTGGGACATTAAGAATCTTGGCAAACTCGTTTACTTCATCCCAACTCATCCAATAATTTATATCACTATCGTATCCGGCAAATATAAACCAATATGCATGTAACTTATCATAATGAATAGAGTGTTCACCATACAAATTTTCACCAAATATCATTTCATCGTCAGCTAATAAAGGCTTAATTCTCCAATACAAACCATCAGAAGGATCCCATAAATTACGAGACCAGGGGGAACGTGTAGGTGCACCATGAGAACGGGCATAAACATCTTGAAAAGTAAAACACGTATTCTCACCGTCCATTTTTTCGGTTATAACAATCTCTTGACCTTTGAAATTATTAAACCAATTACCCTGAAGCTTCTTATCATCCTTAGTAGCTCCAGGTGAATATGGTAAATGATATGTTCTTGGGTATTTCATTTTATTTTCTTTAATTTGATTGTACTAGCATTCTGTATTATTTGGCACATTTCTCCCTTTTCATCGCGTGCCCAACAACGAGATCTACCTGTAATAGTTTTCATTCCCTTCAAATCAGGAAACATCTTATAAAATCTTTTCCAAGCCGTTTTACGTTTAAGCTTAGGAACTCTAATCTGAGGACTCCACGACCAATCAGTACCAGTGTCAATAAAACTTAAATCATTATCTTTTCGTCTTTGAGGCTTCTTATAAGTGTATGAATATCGCTGAACATGATAATCAATTTCAGCTAACATTTTATTGGCATAATCTAATCGTTTATAAATATAATTCTCATCTTGACAATCATGCAATGTGCCAACCTTAAAATAACTTCGTTCACCATTAAGCCAATTTTGACATTGTTTGACTACTGTCTCCCAATTATCTTTAAAATGCTCTCTAAATGCATTTGTATATTCTTCAAGTGAGTTACATCTTTTCATATCCCTATATTTCTATTATGTATAAATATAGTAATGATTTGTTAGAAATTAAATATAATTTGAATTTATTTCCTTGCAAGTTCGTCGCATTCACAACTTACAATTTCCATTCCTCTATATTCAATAAACTTATTAAAGAACTCAATAGCTTCAGGACACAAATCCAAAAATATATCAAATATATATGCAGCATCACCTATATTTAATTGCATTTTTGTACCTAAATCTGCATCTTCAAATGTTATTGAATCTGTAAGTGAATTACTAGTTGCACCATCGGCATTTACAAAAGTTGCTGAACATGAATTTTCATGAAAGTATTTAGAATTTTTATCTAACTCATCAAGTAATACTTCAAAATTTTCGTTAGTCATAATTATTTATTTAATTTTAATATGATTCAGAAGCATAAAAAGATTCACCACAACTACATGTGACATCATATTCTTTATTACCATCATCTAATGTTTGATAATATTCATCTTCCCACACTTCTACTTGTTTTCCACATGCAGGACACCATGCCCACATTTCTCCATTATCTTCTATTTTAAGATTTGCTACTAAACTCATTTTTACTTAATTTATACATAAATATTTCTTCAGCTTCTATTATAAAATGATGTCGTTCAAAAAATGACAAATAACGATTTTCTGCTTCTTTTATAATTTCTGCTTCAGATTTTATTTCTTCACAATGTGCAGCCCACCAATCAGCAGCTCTACGTGCTTCCTGACATTTTAATTTGACATCTTCTTCAATTTCTTTACTTCGACGTTCCGAATATTCAGACATATTTATAACAATTTAAATTCATATTTTACCCAATATGCATCTTCTTCATCTAAATTTGAGTTACATTCTGCTTGATGTTTCAATTCATCAAATACACAAATCCATTTTTTATTCCATTCTTGTAAATCCTTTGGATTTTTAATGTTTTCTCTAAAAATCTTAAATGTTATATAATGGCTAAGTTCTTCAACAACAACATATTTGGGAATAGGTATATTATATTTACTAAATGCATAACGAATTGATGCATCAACCTGTACATACCACCAAGTATCTTTACTAAGTGGAATTTCTTTCAAATCAAATTCCAATGTTTCTTTATTGAAAAATTGTTTAAAATATTTAGTTTGCTTATTATAATCAGTTTTCATGCTTCTAATATTTTATTTAGCTTTTCCAATAATTCATTACTTTTATTATAATTTTCCAACCATTTCTCACTTTCATGACAACTTTGAAGAACTTCATTAAATTCAGGATTTGATTCATCTAATAACCATTCTCTTTCATAAATAGAACTTAATGAGAAATGAGACCCTTTCATATATTGTTCGGTTTCATCTTGAATATTGTCAATTTCTTCAGCAGTCGTTCCAATATAAGTTTGAGTTATGTCAGAATATAATGGGTCAATAGCTTTATACTTTATTATTCTTTTCATTTTGATATTCAATATATTTCAAAACATCTTCTTTAGTATCATATATTTCATCTGATTTAACCCACCAAGCATGACCTCTTCTATTTACTTTATATTTAGTTTCAACATGCCATACATCACTCATAGGCATACCATCATCATATTCATCATATCCCTTTGTAATATTCAATTGGCATTCTTCAACATAAACTTCCATAGGTGCTGGTTCGTGAGTATTTTTAAGATGACCTACCATATACCTAAATACCCCAACCTTATGAGAAGCAGAAATTCTTAACTCGTCCATATCTTAACTAATTAAACAATATCTACTGTGATGATTTTAGGATTCTTCACTACCATAATTGGATTACCATTTTCATCTAATTTTGGTATTTTATTTCCATTTTCATCAATTTCACATTCTTCTTCAAATTCACCCAACATTCTAGGTGCAAAATTTAATTCACGTCCAGCATCCAACAATTGTTTAACAACATTACCAGATGGTGTTTCAAGTAATTCTACATTTGCGCAAACTTGATTATCATTTATATAAATGTTGTTTACTTTATGCGTAATTTTTCCAGTATGAATTATCATTGGATCTGTCCCGTAATCAGGAGCAAGCTCACCGAATTGTTTGCCATTTTCTTTCCATTCTTTAATAGCATTTTCTATACATTCTTTAGTAAAAACTACGCCATTCTTATCTGGATGGTCAAGGTTAAATATTTTAAAATCGATTTCCATAATTTAATCATTATATTTTTCATTATGATAAAAATCATAATATATTGCGCATTCTTTTAATCCTAAATTAGTATGGATCTTTATATATTTAAGTGCTGCAGGTTTTGATAATGATTTCATTTCATTAAACTGCTCTTCAGTTAATAAATCTTTTTTATACCCATCACGAATTAATGCATCTATATCTTCCATATTTATTTTCCCCATTTATTTATTTTATCATTCATTAACAATTCGTAATATTCACCAAAAGATAAATCCTTAATCTTATCTGGCTTCTTAATACTTACAGGTGATATATGCATATATTCAATACATTGACGTGGAGTAATTGTACCATTCTCTGCATCAATATGATGCTTAGCACATAGCGCAGCACCATTAGAAAGAATATATCCACCATTATTCCAAAGATGTCTATCCAATATATGATGAGCATCTTCAGCGGCACAATTACACCCTGGAACGCAACACTTACCATTTGTCCTGGCAAACACTGCTTCCTTAAAATCAGATCTCATCCGAATTTTTTCTTTTAAAATATTTTCTTCAATAGACATATTTTTATTTATTATATAAATCACTTACCTCTCTCCACTCAGGTCTACGAAAATCGGGAGTTACATCTCGCCAGCATGTCATATCAGGCTTAGCATAGCAAATTTCAAAAATTACATTCTTTTTGCCAATAATAGGATAATTATATCCAACTCTAATTGCGACCTGAGTTTTAGGATGCCTATAAAAAAGATAGTTACTAAACATAAAAGGTTCATCTTCAGGAGAAAATCCACCATCTCTAATAAAAGAATAACCCTTATTAGTCAAACTCTCTTTAACCTTGTCAAGATTAAGTGAACTAAACTTTCTACGAATTTTTGCAGGATAAATAACAGGCATAATATTTAATTTTTTAATTACAATTATAAATATAGTAAACTTTAGTATTTATTTCAAATAATATTTAATTTTTTTATAACATCATAAAAAAAGAGGAATAATTTCTTATTCCTCTTCGTAAATAATATTTATATATTTTATTTAAATATCTGATCTATAGTTTGACCTTTTACAAAATATTCAGAAGTTAAATCTTTTCCTTCCCATTTTACAGGATAACCTTCGTATTTTCCTCTCATAACTGGATTAAGAAGATCTTCATTTTCTTTCACTGCTTTTACAACAGCTTTGTGTGATACGAATTTAACTTTCTTTTTATTTTTACAAACGCAAATATAATAACCGTTTTCATTAAAGTTTGCTAATGAACCAAGTGAAATAGCCCCAATATAATCTTTAGAAATTTTAATGTCTATAAAACAAATAGGTTTATTATCTTCATCAACAATGATTATATCACCGTTTTTAGTATCAAATGTACTCTTTTCTTTATCTGATAAGTTTTCCCATTTTTTGTTTTCACTTGTTAATTCGTAATATTGTTGAGTACTAATAGCTTTATATTCATTATTGTTCTTAGTAAAACTATCTATAAACAATTGTTCATTTATTTTAGATATATCAAATCTATTAGGATCTTGATCATTAGTATCTTTTAATTTACCAAAATCTAAATCTTTTGTAAGTGCATTAAGAATATTATTAATATTTGCTGGTATTTCTGCATCATATGATAATGATGACTCGTAAATATAATTTATAAGTTTTTTCATTTTATAATAAGCTATATTTTATTTAATAAAAATAATAAAATAATAATAAAATGGTGAAGGCGTTCATTTTCTTTCTTATGTGTTGCTAAGCAAGTTGACCACGAAAGTAATGTAGAGCCTTTACTTTTCTTCCTTCACCATTTTATCAATATTTAGTCATCCCAAGTATAATCATCTGGATTTGTGTGAATATATATAATTAATCTTCAAAATAATTTCTATAGCAAAAAATACAAGGCACAGGACTTTCTTCTAAGCCTTCATTATATATTGTATCTTGCCATTCTTTAAATATTTTACAAGGATTATTACACATAATTAATCTCCTCCATCTGCCGCCTTAATATTAATTTTAGGTATCATCATGAATTTAATCTTACAAGTTTCCTGGATTAAATCTTTAATCTCATTGGTGTCCTTATAAGCCATAGGTGATTCGTCAATTGTTCCCTGACAAACTGTTGTAGAGTAAACATTCTTCATTGACTCTTCAAATTCCTTCATAGAAACTTTTTCCTTAGCCTTTGAGCGTGACATCTTACGACCTGCTCCATGGGCACATGAATTAAGCCACTCAGGATTTGAAAGACCTTCACAAATAGCTACACCATCTCTCATATTAAAAGGAACAAGCATTTCTTCACCTATATAAGCTCGGATTGCACCCTTACGAATAATAGGTATCTCTTCATCAAAATCAATATAGTTATGTGTAGATATAATTTCCTTAGTTACTTTACAACCATACTTAGCAACTATATTATCAATTGTACGATGAAGAATAATATGATTGAATCGAGCATATGTTCTTGCAGTAAACATATCGCAGAAATATCCATTCATCTTATCTCCGGTTAAGAAACCTTCAATATGTCCTTCAGTCTTTGAATCCAAATACTTCTTAAGAGCATCCTTAAAGCCTTCCATGTTTTTTCTTCCATGTTCTTCAATATATGCTTTCTTAAACTCATTTGTATACTCCTTCATTTCAGCTTTTGAAAGAGCAGCACCCTTAGACTTGTTTTCCCAATACTTACAAACCTTTACTCCAAAATTTCGAGAACCGCAATGAACAGTTATACCATAAAGATTGTTCTCTTCATTGACATCATATTCGCAATAATGATTACCTCCCCCAAAACTATTAATTGAGTAATACCAAGTCTTAGGATCCATTCCAAGACGATTAAGCATATCCATTATCCATTTCTCAGTTACTGTGTCTGGGAGCGCAGAGAAAATTTCTGGATGTCTTGACTTTGCTTTTCTAAACTCAGTTGACATAAACTTATAAAGCTCTTTATCTTCATACATCTTCTTAGGAGACAAATTGAATCCCCAACCGCATTCCTTAAGAATCTTATGGTTTAATTCTGCATACTTATCTTCAGGGATTGGTCTATCATAAAGATGCATAGAGATTTCACAGCCTATGTCGACCCCCACAGTGCGAGGATCAATGTACTTTCCAAAAGTTGAACAAAAACCAATGACTGAACCCTTTCCACAATGAGAATCTGGTTGAATTACAATTTTACAGCCCTCATAAGCTTTACAATTAACAATACTATGAATTTGTTGAACAGCTTCTTGTTCAATATTATCATTAGTAACTAATGCTGATGTGTATTTACCTTTTAATGTGTACATAATTTAAAATTTTATTTCTTTATCACAATTTGGACAAGTCTTTACAAATTCACAATTATCTAAATTACCTATGATTTTAGTCATATTTAAAGTTTTGATTTTGCAAATTCTATTAATGAATCTAATGCCTCTATATCTGGATCACGATATGGATCAGGATATTCAAGTATTCCATCCATATACTCTTCCATTACTTTGATTGCTTCTTTTATATCCATTTTATTAATTATTTACTCATTATTAAAACTATTAAGTAATACCATAATATCTCCAAATGTCTTTTTCCATATTAATTTGATTTACTACCAAATAATATTCTGACAATAATATTAACAAGGAATAGTATTCCAATTGATTGCCAAATTGTTAGTATTGGAGCAGATGTCCAAAACATAGGAGTCAACCAATTCCAGAGTAACATAAATATCCATCCTTCAAATATTGCCATTAATGCAATAAATATAATAGCAATAACACATCCAAATAAAAATTCTTTCATATTACTTTTTTATTAAATTTCTTTTAAAATTGACATTAACTTATATTTATCTGTGTCACCCCAATTCCAATGTTCAATTTCATGCTTAACTCGGCAAAGATATTTCTTTGTTTTGTCAAAGTTTACACAATGTTCATAGATATTAAGATCAAGAAAATCATCATCTTTATATCTAACATATCCAGGATTACACAATACTTCACCTGATACTTCTACTTCTTCGCAATCAAGAAGGCTATCAGTACCTGTGATTACAAATACATCTTCCCATTTCTTATCACGAATCCATCTTTCAGTTTCTTCAAATTCATTATCTTTTATATTTTGATCCTTGAAATTGGCAAATGACTTATTGATACGTTCTATTACATCACAATGCATTTCTGCAAAAGTGAAACTTGGCTCATGATTAAAGCTATATTTACCATCGCAGTAATATGCCTCACCATAATGAAGAGGAAGAACATTTTCATTGGGTTTTACAAGAAGTTCATTGAAATATTTTATTTCAATATTTGAGATAATATTGCGATAATGAAGAATGATTGCATCCTCAAAATCAATACCTTCATGATAATACCACTCATCTCTACGCTTTATTTCATTTACTTCATTCCAAAAATATGATAAATCAAGTTGATGTTTATTTGGAAAATTCTCATCATTACGCATATCATCCATACGATGCATGCACCAAGTAACAACATCATTCTTTGACCAAAGTGACCAACCATCTGCATTTATGCAATGGAGCATGTCCATCCACATATTCTTCATCAGCCCGGGACGCATTTGATACCATCCCTTACAATACAATGCTACATTTCCAAATTTCATGACAAAATATATTCTGATTTAAATTTAACAATATCTGAATTACTTCTCCAAGCTTTGGTTGGTTTTGATGAGAAGATTAATGTATCTTCTTTATCCTGTTCATAATATTTCTTATTACAATACAAACGACCATCATCATATTCAACTAAAACTTCACAATAAAAATGATCTTTATAATTCCAACGAGGATTTCGAAAATCTTTAATAAATCCCTTTCGATATGATGCATCAGTTTTAGGTACAAGAATCAAAACCATATCTCCTACCTTAAGTGGATTACCAATTCTATCAAAATAGTCTTCCATAATTTTAATATCTATTTCTAATTTCTTCAGCAACGCTTTCAATAATACTATCAATTGCTATCTGTGTCCAACTACCATATTTCCATCCAAAATCTGTACAAGCTAATTCTTCAACAATTTGTCGAATGCAATATTCAATCATTTCAAATGCATCACTACTATCTTCTTCTATATCCTCAACTTCATAATTATTATCTTTGAAATATTCTAGCATTTCATTTACGACAAATTCAAAATCAGTATCATCTAAATACTCATTTTTTATATGTCCATTATGTCTTAAACTTCCGCAATAATATTCGTTTTTCATATTTTTAAATATCCAAAATGTCAAACAAATAATCAGGTTCAAGATCAAGTTGATCCTGAATAACATAATCTGCTTCACAAGGATTCTTCAACTTTAAAAGCAAATCACGAGTTTCTTTTACTAAATCTTCAGCATCTTCACGAGTCATATTATCTCGCTTCATTAAAATCTTAACGACTTTATTCATATGATTTAATTATTTATTGCTTCAATCCAAATAGTTTTATTTTTATCACAAATATAAAGATCATCTTCTTTTAAAGGAATTTCAGAAAGAGTTACTTCTTGAATTTATCCGCACATGACATCATATACCAATTCTGAATTACAAACCATATAATCACCGATATTTTTAGTATCTCTGATTTCAATTAATTTATTTATGAAATCATTAAGTGTCATATTATTTAATCATTTTAATCTGTATTATATTTATATTGTTAAAATTTTGTTTCAATCATTACAAAACCGAACTCATCCACGTTGGGGCAATTATCAAAAATACTACCTTTATAGGAACCAATCATTTTCATCATAGGCAATATAGAACCATTTATTTCGCAAAGAGTTGTAACTCGGTCATAAAATGTTACATTATCACTATTTATAGATTCCAGAATAATATCCTTAGGATCATCAAATCCCATATAATATGTGTGATTTTCTGTACTATAATCTGTGAGATTACCAAAAGTTACAGATTCAACCTTTTTGTAATGATCAACAGGGATAAAATTCTTCATATTATTGTTTGTTTTGATTTACATATTTAATATAGAAACGTTATGGGAAAAATTCAAACAATATATAAAAATTATGATAAAAAAGAAAGAGGTTGTATAACCTCTTTCTATATTCATGTTAAATTTAATTTTCACTTTTACATCATCATTTATAAACATAGAACATTATGCATATCTATAAAATGTTTATGATTATATAAAATTAAATTGTATATATTATTTATTTACTGCGTGAATTTCAGATATACTATTTATAATTAAATCAGGCGTTCCAATAAATTCATCTAATGTAGAACAATTTGTATATGACATAGCAGAACGTAAATAACTAATCATATTATCTACCCAGCCTTTAAGAGTATATTTTACTGGTAAATATTTTGTAATTCCTTCTGCTGTTTTTGTTTTTTCGCCAGAAATTGATTTTTGTCCATCTGATGAAGCCATTCCAAAAAATTTAACGTAAATCTTTCCCAATATATCTTCACCATAATTTTTTTTAAAAATATTTATATTTTTATCTAAATTTTTATTATTTCCATTAAATATTTGTAAATACTTATTTTTTAAAGTTATTTCATTTAATATTCCTTTCCATGATTCTCCATTACAACATACAAAATTTTCATATTCATCTATTTTAATTGGAGTTTTACCATCTTCTACAAATTTCTCTCCAGCGGATTCTATACATTGTGCAAATAAACTACCTATCATCACATAATCTGCACCAAGAGCAAGAGCTTTAATTACATGATCATAATTACGAATACCTCCATCGGCAACAATTTTAGGTAATAAAGCTTTATTATATTTAGGTTCACCTAAGTTATCATGTAATGTTAATAGTGAACGTTTTACTTTATAACATTCATCAATAAGTGATGCTTGTGGATAATGAATTGAGACATTTGACGTAGTGATACATCCAGAACCGCCCCCGACCCCAACTCTTATATAATCAATAATTGTATCTCCACATAGTCGGTTAAAATTACATATCCATGCATAAGTTTCTGGATTTGCAATATTACCTGTCATTATAGTTAATTCATAATTATTTTCTATAGCCAATTTTTTGGCTTCATAACATTTAGAATACAATGACTCCATGTGACCATTGGCAATATCTACACAAATATAATAATGAACATCAGAGTTATTAATTCTATCTATATAATTATTTATAAATAAATCTTCAAATTCTTTTAATGATAATGCTACCCATTGTTTATCATTCATTATTTTTTTACGAACTTCTAAACTAATATTTCTTGGTAAAATAGGAATAATACCATTACTATTAAAATTATCTAAATTCTTTTCATTAACAACACTTGCCATAGGTGCTGTAAAAATTGGTAATAGATTATTCTCATTAATAAATGGATTACACTCTGAACGAGAAGATATCTTAGAAATTACTGAAGGTATAATAGTGAGATCATTATATGAATAACCAGTTATGTTTTTTATCATATTAATATATTTATAAATTTAACATAATAATATAGATAATATAAAGATAAAAATTTCAAAAATGAGCACCTTTGTGAAAAGGTGCTCAACCGCAATTTAATTTCATTCTCGTTCACTTAAATTTAATACATATATAGTTTTATTAAATTCATATTTAAGTGAACGAGAATGAATGAGAATAAACGTATAATAGGTTTAAATTAGTTTCCTGTTTCTATTTGAACTTCACTTTTAATTTCTGGATCAATTTCCAAAAATTCAAAATCAAAATTAGAATATTTAAATTCTACTTTAAAAGTATCTGATTGTGCAACTGGTTGTGAATAATCAAAGTCAAGCATATCCATACTATTTACTAATGGAGAATCTAAAAGTATTCTAGAATATATAGAACCTTTTTCATTAAATATATCAATAACAATTTTAGGTATTAATTCCTTATAATATCTATCACGAGTAAATTGATAAAAGAAATTTTCAAATAATAAAAAATAATTTAAATAACCTAATGTATGTCTAAATGTTATATTCAATGTTTTGTCTATAATGTTAATTGGAGAATCAGGGGCACGATATGAATAATCACTATGTGGATATTGAAATGCATTTTCTGCATAACGATTAGTATTTAATAAAGGTTTAATACCTGAACTAGATTGTTGTTGTTGAAAAGTACCATTTTCAAATCCAAATACTTGCACAGTTTGAATTGTTTCATTTAAAAAATCAATTGGTTTATGATAAAAACTATTTTTAGATTTTAAAATAGTTTCATATTTTTCTTCAATTTCTGGGCATATAAACTCTTTAGGTAACGTTATCTTAAACGCATCTCTTCTTCCTTTTAATGCGAACATATTTTACTCTATATATATTTAAACAATAATGGTTTTAACTACTCTTATATCTTTAGTGGAAATTTTAGTCATTTGTTGATTATAACGATTTTTCTTCCATACATGTTCATTTTCCATTATTTTTACTACTTCTTCTGGTGATAGTGGTTTACTATTGAGCAAACCACTATCTGAATATAAATTATAATAAGTCATTATATTTGTCCTGATAAATCATTTTTTAATTTAGTTATACTAGTTTCAATACTTGACGATTTTGTTATTAATTGATCCATTCTATTTAAAATAGTTTTAAATTTATTTTCTACAGTATCATTAGATGAAGTTTTTTGTGAATCTTTCTTATTTTTACTTTCTGAACTACTATTTCCTTTAGTTGATGTTGCATTATCGTCAGATGCTTTAGGCATTGTTCCACCACTTGAACTTAAACTTGAATTAGTGTCATTAGAACTTGGTTTAGATGATGCATTGTTTCCACCTCCACCTTGTGGTGTTTGACTATTTCCATTTCCATTTCCTCCATCATTAGTAAGAGATGATGTATCATCTACTTTAACAATATTTATTTGAAGTGGATCTTTCATTATAGTTTGAATTTTTGTAATTGATTCTGAAATTAATTGATGACGTTTAGTTTGAATAGATTCCGCTTTGTCAATTGTATCTTTAGAAAGAGCTAATTCTTCTGTAAGTTTATCAAGTATTTTAGATAAATTAGCTTCGAAATTTTTAGCAAAAGTATCTAAATCTCCAAATTTAGTAGCTAATGCATTCATAGAATTAGCCATATGTGTAATCTTGTCAATCTTACTTGTATTAAGAGAATTTATAGAACGTACATATTTAGATAATGCTTCTACATGTTCTTTAAAATTTTTATTATTTCCAATATTATTTGTAGATGTATAAACATCGTCTATACCTTCTGAAATATTATCATAACCATCTGTACCTATATTTTTAGCGTATTCTGATAATGATATGAAGTCATTTATTGTTTGTAAATAATTTGTAAATAAATTGTTTTCATCTTCAGAATTTTCCTTTTCTGCTATTTGTTTCTTAACTGTATATATAAATGTAATAAAATCACTTATTGTTTTAAATAATTCTCCATTCTTACTAAAGTCAACTGCTCCTATAAATGATTGTTTTATATTTTCAATTGAGATAAGTAATTGTTTAATTATTGCTTCATCATGTGTAAATTGTTCAGTTAAATTATTATTAAATTTGTTTTTAAATAATTTACTTGTAAATGAATTTAATCCATTATTAATTATACTACTAAGATTATTATAATCAGTAAATAATTTAGTTATTTTACTAAATATATTATTATCACCATTTTCGCCAAAATCTGTTGTATTTTCAAATGAATTAATGATAGTCTTCATTGAAATAACTAAACCATCAATAATTTCTTTATTATTTTCGAATTGTTCTTTTATTTTATCTAATTTATTAACATATTGTTTATCTGCTGAAATTAATTGATTATTAATAATGTTATTAAGTGATTTATAATCTTCAAATAATTTAGTTATTTTACTAAATTTATTATTATCATCATTTTCAGCATTATATTTACTAACTATTTGATTTACTCTATTAATAAAATTAATTAAAGCATTAAAAATATTAATGTCAGTTTTAACGTTATTAAGTTCTATAACTTTTTTATTAAAATTATTTGCAGATAATACATTATGTATAATGCTATATATATTAACACAATTTAATACAAATTTTTTAATTTTATCAATATTAGATTTTGCGCCATTAATTTTTTCATTATTTTCTTCATATAAATTATTAATACTAATAATACTTTTAAACATGGTATTTATAGTTTGATAAGTTGAATTAATAGCATCAACATCTATATTAGTTTTATTAAAATTATTATATATGTTATCAATAAATCCATTTAAAATATTATTAATTCTTTCAAATATATTTAACACGTGTTGTTCAATTTTAATGGTTGGTACAAAATCTATAATTTCATCATTAAGTTGTTTAAGATTTTCAATCGAATTTTCTGATGCTGATACAATACTGCTAAATATTGTATTCATTTTATTTATTTCATTTACATTTAAATTATTAAATTTAGTGAAATTATCATTTTTATCAAATATGGATGATAAACTTAAAATGCCACCTTTTGTATCACTACCATATATAATATTTTTAATATTTTGTATAATGGTATCTATATTATTTGATATATTGTTTTCTTGGTCAATTTCATTAAATACTTTAATTTCTTCAGCAATATTATTAATAATTCCAACTATATTAGTTATTCCTTCTATCACTGAATTAGCTAATGATTTTCCATTTTTATCTAATTCAAAATTGGATAAATCTATTTTTTCTTTTCCTATACTAGCTTGTCCACTAATTACAGATATTAATGAACTTAATAACTTAACTATATTTTTTCTAGCTGCATCTATATCTAAATTTATTGTTTTTCCATTTTCATCAACAATATTTCCATTAGCATAAATTGAAAGTATTTTAGCTATTTCAGCAATTGGTGAAACCATCATACTAATAGCTTTTGCAGCTACTAATGCAGGTATATTTGATTCAGAAGATTTTTTTCCTACTGCCCAATCCCAAAATCCTTGTTTTCCAAATAAATCTGCATTATCACCAATAGCATCAACAATACCTCTACCAATTGCAGTAATTATTTTTTGAATACGATCAATTGCTCCGTCAATTACTGTACTATTTATAGATATAACATTACCATTTTCATCTATATATTTTTCTGAAGCAAATAATTTTATTGTTCCAACAATTGATGCTAAAGAACTTCCAATATTCTTATATAATAATGATATATTCTTAGCAACTGGTGCAAATTTTGTAAATGCTGGATGTTCTGAAATTTCTAATATTTTATTTCCAATTATCATAAGAACATTTCCAATATTATTACCTGCATTTGTAAAATCTTGTTCTGTTAATTGTCTATAAGCTGTTGGATTACCTTTATCGTCAAATGATATAGGCATAGCTAATTTAGAATAATCGCTGATTCCTTTACTAATTATACCAATTACTTTACTAATTGATATTATTGAATCTATAATATTTGGTAAATTATCATTTTTTAATAAATCTGAATCTATTCCAGCAATAGAATTACCTAATGTTGTAATAATTTTTCCAATATTATTTGCTGCTGTTTCAAAATCAAATTTATTTAATGTAACATTATCTGATATTTTTTTACCAGTTTCGTCATATAATGGAACTGTTAAATTAGCATAATTTTTAATACTTTGAGCAATATTATTAATTACTCTACCCATCGATGCAGCACCTTTTATAATGTTGTCAAAATTAGTATTTTCTTTTCCATCAAACCAATCTTTATGTTTCTCAAATGTTGTCATTAAAGCATTACCAATAGTATCAATAATTGTGCTAATATTTGTTCCTGCATTTGTAAAATCACTTTTATCTAAACGTACAATTTTACCTGTTGGATAACCATTACTGTCATATTCTGGAACTTGCATAGATGCAAAATCTTTAACTGATTCAGCTATAACAGAAATCATATTGCCCATAGCCATACATGATTGAACAATTCTAATAAATTTATTATCAGAATCTTCGCCAAAAATGAGTCCTTTTAAACTTTTTGGTCCAGGTATATCAAACATTTCAGCTGCTCTAGGGTCATTAGATAAATCCAATATAGCTCCACCAATTACTCTAATAATTTTTTTAATATTATCAGCAGCAGCAGTAAAATCTGGGTCTTTCATTTTAGTATATTCAGCAATAGTACCATCAGGATTCCATCTAAGAGGTATATTAAGCATTGAATATTCTTTTAAACCACTTGCAATTGAACCAATCATTTGACCCATACCTAAAACAGATTCACTTACCTTTTTAAATAATGAGTCATTTCCATCTTCAAACCAATCAGTGTTTTCATTAAATACTTGTATAATACTTTTACCTAAAGTAGAAATTATAAGAGCAATATTATCTGCTGCATTTTCAAAATCTTTTTTATCAAGCATTTTATATTCATTTTCTTTAATGGCTTTAGTATTTGGATCATAAACCGGGAATTTTAATTCTGAATATAATTTAACACCATTAGCAATATTTGAAATCATATTACCCATATTTGAAAGTGAATCACATGTTTGAGCAAAAACGGAATCTTTTCCATCTTCAAACCAATCTTTATGTTCTTTACTAACACTAATTATTGTATTTCCTAAAATACTTATAACTGTACTAATATTTTTTGAAGCATTTATAAAATCTTTATTAGAAAGTGTTCTATTACCTTTTAACTGACCAGTTTTTTCGTCATATATAGGCATAGTTAAATTTGAAAAATCTTTAATTCCTGACGCAATTTTTGAAATTAGATTAGCCAATTTTGTATTAGCATTAATTGTATTAGTAAATGGAGAATTACCACCAATTAAGCCTTTTTCATCATACATATCTTTATTTGAATTATATGTGGCTATAATAGATGCACCTAATGTAGATAATATTAACTTAATATTATTTGATGCTTTAATAAAATCAGAACTATCAAGTGTTCTATTACCTTTTAATTGGCCAGTTTTTTCGTCATATATAGGTACAGTAAAATTAGCATAATCTTTAACTGCACGTGCTATAGTTGATATTAATGATGCTAATTTCATATTAGCACTAATAGTTCTAGTAAATGGTGATGAACCGCCAAATCCAAATATACCTCCAGTTGTTTCATAATAATCTGGATGTAATTCATATGCTTTTATAATAGCACCACCAAGCATAGTAATTATTGATGTTATACATGCAGAAGCTTCTTTAAAATGTGATTCACTAAGTCTTTCTTTACCTACTAATTCGCCTTTTTCATTATATTTTGGTACAGTAAAATTAGCATAATCTTTAACTGCACGCGCTATAGTTGATATTAATGATGCTAATTTCATATTAGCACTAATAGTTCTAGTAAATGGTGATGAACCACCAAATCCAAATATACCTCCAGTTGTTTCGTAATAATCTGGATGTGCTTTATATGCATCTATAATAGCATTACCAAGCACAGAAATTATTGTTGATATACATGTAGAAGCTTTTGTAAAATGTGATTCACCAATGCTTTCTTTACCTATTAATTGACCAGTTTTTTCATCATATATAGGTGCTGTAAAATTCGCATAATCTTTAATACCACTTGATATTCTAGATATTAATGAACCTAATTTACTTAATGCCATAGTAACTTTAGCAAATTTAGATCTGCCATACCAATTAGTTTCAAACATTTCAGGATTATTATCATATACAGATACAACAGCTTTACTTAATGTTGTTATAACAATTCCTATATTTTTTGCGGCGTTTTCAAAATCTGTTTTATCTAATTTATTATATTTAACTATTTTTGTACCATTATATTCAGGTACAACTAAACTTGCATAATTTTTAACTGAACGTGCAATTTTAGATAATAAATTTCCTAATGTAGATATTGATGTTACGATCATCGCAAATTTAAATCCTTTAAATAATTTTGGATTTTTATTATAAGTATTTAATACAGCATTTCCTAATGTAGTAATTACAATAGATACATTTGTACTTGCATTTTTAAAATCTTCTGTTTTAAGAGATCTATAACCAACAATTTTTGTTCCTTCATATATTGGAACTCTTAATGATGCATAATCTTTAACAGATTTAGCAATTTTACTTAATGCATTACTTAAAGAAATAATAGTATAAGAAGCTATAGATATTATTGGTGAAATTCCAATAATAGATTTTAATGAAAATGCAATTTCCATAAATCCTTTAATTCCATTAATAATTGGTTTAGGATTAAATCCCTTAACCTTTTCCATTGCAACCATAGAATCTGCTATCATCTTCATAGCTTTACCAGCATAATAAACTATTGCAACTATAGCACCAAGCGCAGCTATACCAGCAATTAAAGCTGCAGTACCAAAACCACTTAATGTTAATGCACCTAATCCTATAGCTAATGCTGTTACTCCTAAAATAATTGTACCCATTTGAAGTAAAACCATCCATGTTTTCTTTAAATCATAGTCTTGACCAATTTTTGCAATTTTACCAATAACTGTTGCGCATAATAAAGATATAACAGATATAGCAAGTAATGCTAATATTCCTTGAATTAATTTAATTTTATCAATTTTACTTAATCTCCATACAATTAAAGCAAATCCACCAACTAATACAAAAGTAGCAAATGTAAAACCTACTATATGTTCGGCACCATTTGGATATTTATCCATAAATAATATACCAATACTTAATGCCAATGAAGATAACATTACAATTATACCTAATGCCACAGCTGATGGAATTGATTGAATTATTTCTCTTCCTAATTTTTTATATATAAATGTTATGCCCCAAATAAAACCTGCTAATATAAATCCATATCCAATAATTTGTAAAGGAGCCCAACCATCCTTCATTATATATATAGCAGGTAATAATGCTATACTTGACAATAATATCAATACACCTAATTGCATAGCGTAATTAATATTATTTCTTATATCTTTTCCATATTCTGTATATATATGAGTTATTCCCCAAATGAAAAGTCCCAATATAACAGCAAAACCAATAACATTTGCAGGAGATGCTAATTTCATAACTATTGCGCCAGCCATTAATATAGCACCTGATATTCCAACAATTAATGCAAAATCTTTAGCTGCATTTTTTATATCTTGTGATTTTTTGGCTAGAACATAATAAACTCCTCCAACAGTAACTATTAATACAGAAAGCATTACTCCAAAAGCTACAACATCTTCCCAACCAACAATTGAACTTATTAATGAACCTAACATAAGAATAGAACTAGACACAACTATCAATTTTAAAAATTCATTAGGTATAAATTTACCGTCGTTATTTAATTCTTTTAACTTTTCACCTGCATACATCCATATTCTCAATAAACCAATAATAAAAACACATTCTGCAGCAACAAATAATACTACATCATACCATTTGACAAATTTAAATATTAAAGAACCAGCTATAAGAAGAGCTCCAGATATAGCTACTAATTTTGTTAAACTATTAATTGTATTAAATAAATCTTTATTTATACTTTTACTTGCTTGGGCAAATATAAATAATAATCCAAAAACAAATACTCCTAATGTTACTGTAAATCCAAATAAACCGTCTAATGGTAAATATTTATATATGAATGCTCCCAAAATAAGGATAGCTGCTGATTTCATTACAAGATCTGAAATTGATTTTACAGAATCTAATGCATTTTCAATATTTTTGCCCACTGAACGTATTGCTAATATTATACCTATTAAAAATGTACCTAATGCTATTGTAAATTCTGCTAAATTACTTTTATCTATAAAATTCATAATGAATGAACCAAGTAAAAGAACTCCACCAGCAGTTAAAATAAGTAGACTCATACCTTTAGCCCCGTCTAATGATTCTTTTAAACTATCTTTAAACCATTTAAGGCCAAATATACCCATAACTCCAGCAATTAATCCAAATAAACACCCAGTAAATGTTATTAAACCCATAGGATTTATTAATGCTGAAACCATACTAGCAGTTACAAGAACAAGAGAAGAAGCAGTTAATATTAATGTAAATGATTTTAATACATCAATTGATTTTTTTAATTGTTTCTCATCAATTTTACCTAATTTATCAATTATTCCTTTAATTGTATCAGCTTCTTTATCTAAAACAGCAAATCCAGCGGTTGGAAATTTCAAATTACCTATAACACGTAATCGTTTAGAAATTTTTTCTAATTCATCAATAGATTTTAATAATGACTTTAATTTTACAATATTTACAATATTTAAATTATTAATATTGGTAATTAACGTATCAATTTTAGGTAACAACTTTAATAATGATTCAATTTTTGCATTTACCGCACGACCTAATTCTATCTTTTTAATATTAATGATTAAGTTATTTAATTCATCATTTATTAAAGAATTAAGAATTCCTAATTTTAACCACATTTTAGTTGTTTTTACTACTCCAGGTATATTATCATTTAATTCAGTATAAAAATTAAATAAATCCTCAAATACATCTAAAATTGGAATAACATTATTTACCTTTTCTGATAAATCATTTAAGTTATCTAATATAGAAGATATTGCATCATTAACTATTAAATTTATAAGACTAGTTTTTACTGGAATAGTCACAACAATTTTAAACAGACTTATATCTGCAATTTTTCCAATTGACTCAAAAAATTCAGATAAATTAGATATTAATTTTGCTCCATTTTCATTTGCATCTTTAGAAGCGTCATTTAATGCAGAAATTATTTCAGCAACAGATTTAACAATATAATCATGTATATATTGTATATTACGATATGCATTTCTTCGTTGTTTACTATCCCACGAAACAACATTTGATAATGCTGTCATGAAATTAGAAAATATTTTAAAATCAATTTCATTTTTAGTTATTTCACTAGCTTTTTCATTTAATAATTTAATAATTTCAGTTACATCATCTATTAAGAAATGTTTAATAAACCAAACATTAAATTTAGTTTTTATAATATTAATATTTGTCGCTTCAGTTAGTGTTTCAAATAAAGTATTAATTAAATCAAGTTTATCTTTTACATCATTAGTTTTAATTTCAATTTTATTAAATGCATTCATTGATTTACACAATGCCAATAAACTATCTTTATCTTTATCATTAGTAACAATATCTTTGATTTTACGTAAATTACGTTTTACTAAATCTAATGTTTTTTCTTCATTATTAATTTCAGAAATTGTTTTAATTAAACCAATTACATTAACAGCAGTATCTGTTAAATATTTTATTTTTATAATATTATCATCTAGTGTAATATCATTAAATATCTTTAGTATTGCTTTAAATAGATCAGTAAGTTTGCCAATTTCTTTTTCATTAGGTAAACTAATATTAGATATACTACTAAATACTGTTTCTAATGAAGTAAATATATTTTCGTCATTAAATTTTGTAATTTCATCTTTATTATTTACATCATTAATAAATACATTTAATGATTCTTTAAATGTAGAAATATCAGGAAATTTAGTTTCAAAAATTCCTTTATTTTGATTAATAGTATTAATTACATTATTTACATTAGTAAATATTGTATTAAATCTTTCTTGTGCTTTAGTATCAATATCTGTTTTAATATCATTAAGTTTTTTTTGTATGCTTTCAATCGCACTAATATAACTATTAATATTATCAATTGTTTGCATATCAATTTTATTATTAATACTTTGTATAGAAGTTACAAAATTTCGTATATTTTCACTTATTTTATTAAGTGTTGCTGTGTATACATCTAAATATAATATATTTGATTGTTCACTTTTTTTACCCTTCTTACCATTATTACCTTTTATTTCATTATTTATAAGATTTAATATATTATTTATACCTTTAAATATATTAGCTACTTTAGCTTGTACATCTTCACCATTTTCTATATTGAATTTAATAGTTATAGGTAACTCTTTATTAGCGTTTATTTCATCTATAAGAGTTTTTACATTATTTATATCACCTGTAAACTTAACGTCTATAGTTGGATTTTCTTGTGATAATACAGATAATATATTTTTTACACTATCATCATTACCATTAAATGTAACAGTTATAGGTAATTCATTATTAGTGTTTATTTTATTTATAAGCTCATTTATATTATTTATATTACCTGTAAACTTAACATCTATAGTTGGATTTTCTTTTGATAATACAGATAATATATTTTTTACACTATCATCATTACCATTAAATGTAACAGTTATAGGTAACTCTTTATTAGCGTTTATTTCATCTATAAGAGTTTTTACATTATTTATATCACCTGTAAACTTAACATCTATAGTTGGATTTTCTTGTGATAATACAGATAATATGCTATTTACACTATCATCGTTACCATTAAATGTAACATTTATAGTTGGATTTTCTTTTGATAATATAGATAATATGCTATTTACACTATCATCATTACCATTAAATGTAACAGTTATAGGTAATTCATTATTAGTGTTTATTTTATTTATAAGCTCATTTATATTATTTATATTACCTGTAAACTTAACATCTATAGTTGGATTTTCTTTTGATAATACAGATAATATATTTTTTACACTATCATCATTACCATTAAATGTAACAGTTATAGGTAACTCTTTATTAGCGTTTATTTCATCTATAAGAGTTTTTACATTATTTATATCACCTGTAAACTTAACATCTATAGTTGGATTTTCTTGTGATAATACAGATAATATGCTATTTACACTATCATCGTTACCATTAAATGTAACAATTATAGGTAATTCATTATTAGTGTTTATTCTATTTATAAGCTCATTTATATTATTTATATCACCTGTAAACTTAACGTCTATAGTTGGATTTTCTTGTAATAATACAGATAATATATTTTTTACATTATCATCGTTACCATTAAACGTAACATTTATAGTTGGATTTTCTTTTGATAATACAGATAATATGCTATTTACACTATCATCATTACCATTAAATGTAACAGTTATAGGTAACTCTTTATTAGCGTTTATTTCATCTATAAAAGTTTTTATATTACTTGTATCACCTGTAAATGTAACAGTTATAGTTGGTTTGTTTTGTGATAATGATTCCAATATTTGTATTATATTATCATTATTACCATTAAATGTAACAGTTATAGGTAATTCATTATTATCATTTATTTTATTTATAAGTTTACTTATATTACTTATATCACCATTAATCTCTAATTTTAATGGATTTTTATTTATATCTTTAATAGAATCTTCAATAGTATTACATATAAAACTAGTACTATTTTCAATAGCACCTGTAATTGTAGAAATTGCCACCATAATATTGGCTTTATTTTCTATTAATTGATTTTTTACACCATTTATATATACATCATTAGATAATGTACTAGTATTATTTATTTTTGGAAAATCATTTGTTTGCTTATTAATAGTTTCTTTATTATCTTTAATCGCTTTTGATATTTCAGATATACCATGTAATAAGCCAATAAATCCTCCATCACTACCAATACCTGATATTATAGATTTTGCGGCACCAGATTTATCTTTGCCACTCATTATTTTATTACCAGCATTTGGTCCACCAATTAATGCAGCAATAAGACCATTAAGTGTAGTTAATACGCCTAATGATTCTTCTTCTGTATTTTTATCTCCACTTGGTGTATTAGTTGGTCTTACACGACTAACAAAGCCTAAATGTTTTCTTTTTTCTTCAGCCATTTATTATTAAAGATATTTTAAATACTAATTTATTAAAAATAAAACACACATCTAAATATTTTTATTATATTAAAAGAAAAAGACTAACATAAGTTAGTCTTTTTATATATTATTTTTTTATTTTATTTTTTATACCATTTAGGTGGATTATTTTCTAACGGTGAATTATTAAACATCTCCCTCATATCTATAACATTACTAACATCCCAATCCGATATATCTTTATTAAATTCAGAACTCATAAACATTCCATACATATTAGTTACATTACTTACATCCCATTCAGATATATTTCCATTAAAATCTGAATTATAAAACATATCCTCCATATTAGTTACATTACTTACATCCCATTTAGATATATCCTGGTTAAATTCAGTATATTTAAACATCTCACTCATATCTATAACATTACTTACATCCCATTCAGATATATCACCATTAAAATCTGAATTATAAAACATATCCCCCATATTAGTTACATTAGATACATCCCATTTTGATATATCGCCATTAAAATCCGAATCATAAAATAATTCATTCATATCCGTTATTTTACTAACATCTATATCATTTAAATCAGCTTCATTACCACGTTCTTTTATAAGTTGTTTAATTAATTTTTCTAATTCATTACTAGTTTTTGGATGATAACTATATTTATCACCCAATTTAGTATTAGATCCAATTTGCAATTTTTCCGTTATATAATTATTTATTCTTTTCATATTATATTTATTATTCGTAATATGAAATCCATTTAAATTGTTTTACTTTATCAATATATTTTAACAGCATTATAATTCGTAAATCTATAAGTTGTAAAAATGTCACAAGTATAGAATTACCTTTAAATAAAATTTTAGGCAATGTTTTATTTAGAATTCCATAATGAGCATAATCATATTTATTACCTCCTAGAAATTCATATTGTTTAAAATCATTTGTTCTATAATTTGTTGCTTGTTTAATATCCATGTTAACATATTTGCATAATTTCTCCAATTCCAGAAACATTAACATTTCTTTGGGTAAATTTACTATTATCTATTAAATTAGAGTTTTCGTTATGTATTGCTTTATATTTATCATAACTTTTAAAATAATTATAAATATCTTTTTCATTTGGTGATAATGAATCTACTACATTATTTTTATTACCATTAATGATATCCCCATATGTTTGGTTTGGATTATTTCTTGTAAAGTAATCATTTATATATTTAAATAAATTCATAATTATTACTCTATATATTTATTAAAAATAAAAAAGACTGACTTTTAAAAGTCAGTCTTTTCATAAAAATAATAATTAATTATTTAATTACTGAATAGTAACAATAGCTACTCGACCAGATGCATCACCAGCTACACCCTTACCTTCAGCGCTTTCTACAACTACACCCTTATTCTCAAGGTAAGATTTAACTGCATCAGCTCTACGTTGTGAAAGGTTTTGATTATATCTTTCTACACCTTCAGGAGAAGCATAAGCTACAATAGAAACTGTATCTTTAATTTCATCAAGAGTTGCCTTAGCTTCATCTGTCAACTCATCAGAATCAAATGCGAAGAAAATGTAAGTTGTTTGAGGAGTAGTATTAACTGCAACTGTGTCAGTAACAATAACTTCTTTAATTACTTCAACTTCCTTAGGCTTCTTAGCAAGCTCTTCATTCAAAGCGGCGATTTCAGCATTCATTGCACCAATATCATATGTCTTGAAATGATGTGTACCATTTGAAGTCTTGAAATGGTATGTATATCCAAGACCAAGATAAAGTTGTGCAAAATCAGAACTCATAGCGAGTTGTCTAGGAGCAGTTGGAGTAACATTCCAAACTACAGCAGGACGAATACTCAAAGTATGAGCCTTTGCCTTACCAAGATTAAAGGCGAAATCAAGACCAGTCTTAAATCCAAGACCATTAATATCATTGTCATCACCTTTAAGATAACGATGAGTCCAACCCATACCCAAAACTGTATTTACTTCAAATAGGCGTGGAGCTCCACGATATCCTGCAAATAGATTTGAAAGATTAATCAAACCGTTTACACCTACATAATGACCACGGATAAATCCAAAATTCAAATCTTCATTCTGTGGTACATTAAAACCTCCACCATTTGATTCAAATCCCCAAAGAGTACCTTCCAATTCAGCACCCCATACAGGAGTAAACCACTTACCTACTGCAATACCTGCACTTGGGTTAAGAGGAGTAACGTTATCAAAATTAAGGGGCATGCCAAAACCACCATTAATAGTGATATACGTATTGTCAAGCAACTTAGGATTTTCAATCGCAATTTGTGCATTAGCACTAAACATTGTGGCAAATACAAATGCCAACATCAAAATAAATTTTCTCATAATTAAAATTTTAATAAATTAAGTTAAAAAATATTTTTTGATACTTTATCGTACCATTTTTAATATAGATATGTTGTTTAAAATTTTTCAAAATTTGTAGTAAGATAAATTCGTATAAAAATACATATGGCACTCGAATTACCATTATAATTAGGATTACTACAATTCCAATGCTGATATGAGTATGAAACAGAGTGTACTTTATATCCACTATATAGCTTAACATTATCTCCAAGTAAAGAAATGTCTACAGAATCTCCTGTATGAGGAATAGGATATGATGACAAATCTACATTATCTATAGTATCAATAGTCTTACCTTCTGGTGTAGATATATCAATATATGAAACTCTATTATTATTTTTCATCTTTTTCTAATGTAATTTCTTTAAAATATGCTAAAGGATGATTGAATTTATATTTAGTGTCTTTAATTACTCCTTCTGAACAACACATACGATATGTGATATCATTCAAATCATCTGCTAATCTTTCACAATCATCTGCTAATTCGCATTTTTCTTCACAAACTTTTCTACTAGTTTTAATAAATGATTTGAAATATGGACAATCTAACTGTCCCCCAAAACATTGCTCTGCTGTAAAATCACACTTTTCACATTCCATTGAAGGATCTTCTAAATCATCGTCTTTCCAATCATTTAGATAAAACTTTCCATATAATCTATTCTTATCCATTTTTTATAATAAGATGCGTTATTTTAATATTCTTTACAACAAAATTATGGGGGCAATATTCACCAACAAATAATGTGTTAATATGTGAATTAATCAATTTCAATTTACATTCATCTATTAGTCTATTTGGATTTGTACCTTCAAAAATCCAAGCCATATTAACAAATATCTTGAAAAATTCCCTTATACAACTAATAATTGCATTATCTACAATTAGCTTATTACTATCGAACAATACATTACGAAGATATCTCAAATTCCACTTTACATCATATTCAAGATAACAATAAAACTTCTTATTATCCTTTGTTGGAAGATCAAACATAATATTGTGATGCTTATAAAACATAATCAATTTTCGTATGAAGGTTTAATATTTGTAATTTCAAATTCGTTAATATTAATTCCATTTTTTCTCAAATCGAATTTAATATAATTGAATATTGACCTTTCCAATTTTTTTGCTTGAATTTTGTATGTTTTTGCTAGATTTTGCTTCAAACGTCCACTTTTTGAAAATACCGCAGCAATATGATAATGTACAATATCATCAACAGAAATATTTCTAACTGAAAAATACTTCCAAAATGGATAACTAACTTTAATCTTATACGTAATATCATACGTCAAAAGAAAAGAATTAACACAATTAAAAGTGTTTGTGTAAATTTTAGAAATAGTAAACATATAAATATCAGTTTTTGTCAAATTTTCCATTAATAATATGATTAGGAATATGTAATGCCCAATTCAAATATTTTACAAATGCCTCAAAATCATAATCAAAAATTTTAATACATGAATTGTCATAACGACTTAATTCATCTTTGGTAAGTGTATTGATATGAAAATAAATATTTCCTACGTATGAAGCGCTAATACCAAACATAATATATTCTTCAGATTCATCCCAAAAATTAGGAAACTCATCCAATTTGTTTTGATAATTATCATGAATCCATTGACATACTTCTGGGGTATTCCTAATCACTGGGCATTTAGGAAGATACTTACCCTTGGTATATTTATTCTTATACAAATTAAAAGGAGGTTTTGTCATAATATTTATTTTACATTTCAAATATAAGATAGAAATAATATTTAAAAAATTTAATATTGTTTATTTATTTTTATATTTATATTGTTCATCCTTTTCAATAGGACCTCTCCATCTTGTTGATTTAGAAAAATCTACATAACTTGGACTACCATCAGATCTAAAATTATAAATATTGGAAACATCTTTAATATCATTTACTTTAAACTCATCTTCTTTAGATATTAAAGTTTCTTTTTCATTAATATGTTCATGACGGCGGAATTTACGATTGGCCAAACGCTTATCCTTTTTATTAGAATTTCCACACCATTTAATTTTTACACCATTTTTATTATGGCGATTTCTTATAGATCTGCTCATTTTGTTAATCGTTTTATTTCATAATAGAAATTTCCATATCTACCAAGCTTATCCCAAGCGGCAAGGTATTCAATATACTCACAAAGCTTTCCAATAATAATTGATGGAATTTCTACAATATATTCATTCTGATTATGATTATTCAATTCATTAATAAGCTGCTTAGAATATGAAAACTTCATATCATCCTTTTCAATCAACCAAGCAACTATATTTCTCAGAACTTTTACAGGAACTTTTATGTTCATAATATTTCAACTTAAATAACTTCAAAAAGGTTATTTACCAGATTCTTAACATTACGATGATTGTTGAGAATATCATAATTCTCCAAAATATTTTTAATGCACTTGGCTGTATACTTACGATTACCATCCAAAGAATAACCTGTGATATATTCGGAAAGAGGATTCATTTCAATTCCCATTTCCTCCCAAGAATAAAACAAATCCTTAGTGGCTTTCTTAATTTTCTTGAGAATCTTACCAAAATCATCATTGGCACGTTCTTCCCAAAGCTTCATTTCTTCATCAAGTGTCATTTTGTTATTCATATTTTTTTATTTTTATATATATGAATATAGTATAATACATATAAAAATTCAAATAATATTAAAAAATTTATGAAAAATATATCTCAATGTATATTTGAAGCTTCTGGTAAGCCTTCAGATCTTAAGAAATATAAAAGAACAGAACGTAAAGAGACTGTTCATTTTAGGGGCAGTGATATGTATGACTTAAAAGATCCAGGATATGATGATGAGTTTTCATATTTTGACGGTTCAGGTAATGGTTATATAAAAGATAAACAAGGTCACGTATATGATGTTGTTGCAACTGATAGAGCAGGAGATGCTGGTTACATTGCTGGCGGTGCGCATGACTATTATGTAACTATTAAGAAAGCTAATGGTACAGATGATTTCCATGTTCATGGTTGGATTGCTATTATGTCAAAGGGTAGTAATACAGGATGTATAGAAGATATTAAAGCAGGTCACTATCTTGAAGATTATATTGCTAAATATTGGAATGACTGGGATGATAAAGATGGTAAGTTCAAAGAATTAGCAGAAAAAGGAGACAAGAATGCTAAAGCTTATGATGATCAAAAAGCAGAAAAAATCCAAAATAAAAAAGTAGAATTTGATACAAGATACATCACTATTCCGGAAAGAATTTCATGGGAAATTATTGATGGTAATTTTAACATTAATAATCTAAATCTTACAAGTGGTTCCATAAAAGAACTTGAAAATAAACGTTCTGAATGGCTCAGTAAAAATCGTTTAAAATCTTGGGAAGCGGAAGATAATCCAGAATTTGCAAAAATGAAAGAAGAAATTTCTGCAAAGTCTAAAGAACTAAAAGAAACTATTATGGATGTACTAAAACCAGTACTTATTGATAGATTACAGAAAGTATTTAAAACTAAAGATTTGAAATCACTTTCAGGTTTAACAGGTTCATTTGTATATGAACATAAACTTGCTAAAGGAAAAACTTTTGGTTATATAAGACTTGCTATAGATACAAAGAAAAAAGAATTTGTTTTTAAAGATGAAGTTAACTACAAAATAGTTGATAGTGATATTGAATTACAGCTTAATGATAATATAGCTGTCTTTAGAGATAGAGCTTCTGATAAAATGCTTGAGTTATTCAAGAAAGTTTCTGATGCATGGAAAAAGGCTAATGGAAGAAAACAAAGTGAATATGTAAAAGACCATTGGGAGAAGATTTATCATGATTCGGCTGGTGGTTATATTTATGGTAACCATTCAAAGACAAAAGGACAAGCTAAAGAAGAAGCTAAACAAGATTTTGAAAAAATAGTTAAGGATCATGATTTTAGTAATATTTCAAAAAATAGATTTGATTATTCATTAGCATTAGTACAAGTTTATGTTGAAGGCGATATGGAACCTGATGCAGAACCAGTAGAAAAACCACTTGAAAATCCAGAACCAAAAGAAAAGAAGGAACGTGGTAAAGATACAAAAATGAGTAAAGGTGCCAATGCTGCAGCTTATGATAAGATGAAAGCATGGCATGAAGGTACTCGTAAGCAAAATCTTTCAAATTGTTCTGACGCTAAACTTAAAATGAATTATAAAGTTTGTAAAGAACTTGGTTATGAAGCCGAAATGAAGCAAATTGAGGCAGAAGCTAAAAAACGTGATATCGTTCTTGAAAGCATTTCATTGAATGATATTGTTTTAGCTGATAATGAAATTGATTTATAAAAATATATTGTAAAATAATAAAAATATGAAAAATTTAAAAGATTTTTTAATAACTGAATCACAAAAGTGGTCAGCACAAGAGGTTTATGATTTTGTTGATGACATCATAAATGGAGATCATGGTGATATAGATGGTGCAGATGAATATTATGATGAAAAATCAGATGAACTAGATGAGTGGTTAAAAAATAATAAATCAAAAAAATTCATTTGTAAAACATCATCTCCTGATTATTGGGGATTTAGTTCATCAGAATGCGAAGAAGTTGATGACGATTATATTGATGAGATAGATGGACCTGAAGATAACTGTGGTTTATATATTGGTGATTCTGATATTATGGGTCATGTTGTTCCTAATGGATATATGAACATGGATTATTTCGATTTTGCTTTTGAAGAAGAATAATTATAATATAACTTAATAACAAAGGGGAAGCTTTAAAACTTCCCCTTTTATTTTATGTATTAATATTTCTCTAAAATTCATTTTATTCATAAAAATAATTTTGACATAATTCAATGTTTAACATCTTGACTGCCAAAACCGTTATCTCCACGATTTGATTCTGCCATTATTTTATTATATTCATTTTCATCTGTTTCATTATATGATGTATGGAATACAGGAATTAACATCATTTGAGTTAATTTATCTCCACAATAAATAATATTTTGTGTAGAATGTTCAAGTGTTTCTTTTGTGAATGCTTGAGATAAATGTACAAATCCTGAATAATCTTCATCTACTAAACATGCGCGAACATCCCATCCTTTATTACCCATACCTGATTTATTAACGTAAAGACCAGCAACGCCTATATTAAGAGCTCTAAAAATATCAACTTCTTCATTTCCGTGTTCTTGTAAAACAGTATCTAATGCAATTTTAATACCTGAATTAATGAATAAAGTATCATTAACACGAACTTTTACGCCTACTTTATCATTATTTTTATCGTAAACTAAAAATTCATCTACAAATAAATAAACTCCTTGTATTTGTGAATATTGTTTTCTTTCTTCCAAAAATATATCATAAAGAGCTAAAAACAAATGAATCATATTTGGTATTTGATATGTTGGAATTTCTGGATGTAATTCATTTATTACAATATTAAATTGTTCATTTAATGTTTTAATATCTTCAGATGTTTGTTTATAAGATTTTTCAAATGCTTTAAATGCCTTTTCAATTTTTTCTGGTGTATCTAAATTTGGAATATAATAATCTGATCCTGCTGATGTAAATGAATTTGATGGTTTTATACCGAATGAATTATATATTTTCATATTTTAATTAAGATATATTTATATTAATATAGAAAAAAAAGAATCAGGAATTCAATTTCCTGATTCTTTATCATTTTCTAAATTATATGTTATTTTCTCCCAATCATTCGGATAAACATATTTTAGCATTTTTGTATTAAGAGCTGACAATTCATTAAAACCAGGATCATCACTAGTTTTTCCTGACAATACTGCTTCAAAATCAATCATTGCTCTACTATACAATGAATTAACAATTATTGGATAATTTTTGAAATTTTCACATAATTCAGCTAATGCTGTACATGTACCTAAACGTGTTTCAATATTATTTGAACGAATAATAGAATTTGCATTAGCTCTCCAATTGACTTCTATTGATGGTTGTACAATAATTTTTGCAGCATTTTGAATCCAAAATGGGATTGTTCTAATATCTTCATATGTACGAGTTGTATCATAAGGATATGAATGAACTATATATGAAGTATATATTTTATTCCATACATTAAATCTAAGCAAACCATCTTTAAATAATGCAATTAACGCAACAGTAGCATTATCTATTAATATTTGTCTTGGGGCTCCAGCTTTAATTTGTTTACCTGATGTTGCGTCATTAATATAAATACCATATTCAACAATATCTGCTTCATATGTTTTAATATCATTATATGCTCTATTTATAAAATCTGTATTAACATAATAATCATCTGCATCTAAGAACATAAAATAATCTCCAGTAGCTTGGTCAATACCATATTTTCTAGCTCCGCCGCATCCTAAATTTTCATTAGGTTGAAATAATTTAACTTCAATACCATTTTTAAATGTATTAGGTGAATTAACAAATTCATTAACTATTTGCGCAGAATTATCTGTTGACATATCATCTACAATAATATATTCAACATCAATATCTTCTGAAATTATTTGTTGACTTATACTATTTAATGCTGTAGTAATAAACTTTTCACAATTATAATATGTTGTGATTATACTTACTTTATCTCGTTTTTCTGACATATTATTTAACTAATATAATTATACTCTTTTCCGAAAATCTTTCAATAACATAATAACTATATTTTGCTTTAGCTGTAGCTGGTATTGCTGTTCCAAATAGATTTTCATCTTTACCATTATAAGGCATACACATTTTACCTGGTGTGCATTTACCATTATCTATAACAATAGCTTTTCCACACAATGTAACTCTATTCCATTCAGGTCTACCTAAACGTTGTACATATTCTTTTGATGGATCATATTTTTCATTTAGTAATGGTACATATTTATATGATTTAGCAGTCATAATAAATGGTCGTTCATTAACTTCATCGTATTGTTTAATACCAACTGCTAAATTTTCATGTTTCATGTATGTATCACCAAATTCATTACATAAAAATTTGTTTGGCCATTCAGTATAATAATCTGATATTTCAACTGAATTAACTGTAGTTACTCCTATAATATTATTTGAATTTGGTTTAAATAAACATATTTTTCCAGGATTATCATTATCAAACCCAACAAATCGACCAAGCTTATTTTCTTCAGGATTAGCAAACTCATAAAGTTCAGCGTATCCCATTTTTTTAAGTAAATTTCCTTGTTGTTGCATATTTAACGGTTATAAATTTTTAGATTTTGTCCAGCTGTCATAATTTCTTGACGTGTCTTAATAAATTCTAATTTCATACCTGCAATGTACCAATTCATCATAGCAGAAAATATATAATTATTAATATTATCTGGAACACTATTAAATATAATATCTGGATTATTCAAAGCATGTTCTTGTGCAACTTCATATGATATTTGCTTATTACATTTTGTATCACATGGATGTTGCTTAGCTATGCCACACACTAAAATACGATTGTTATGATGATCTTCATAAAGATTACCTATAATAGTTACTGATTGTTCAGTACCATATTTTTCGTAATCACGACCATTTATTTTAACATATTTTGAAGACTCTCTATTTTTGTCAATTGTAGTATAACAAAATGAATTAACTAATTGTTTTGTTGTAAAATCAAATTTTTCCATATTTACTTTATGTTTGAATTAATTTTTAAATTTAATGTTTTTATAATATCTATCTTTACATTCTTTTATAATCTCTTTAGGGATATATGGTTGATTTATATCGCAATAATCACAAGAGTCCGCATTATTAAAAAGCTTTGTAAGTGATATTTCTTTTAATTCAACAACTTCGTTATCAAAGTATATGCAGAAAAGCTTTGATAAACCTTTACTATAACACTCTAATTCTTCTTCAACTACTTTATAACCAAGTGATTCTAATAATTTAATATCTTCATAATCAAATTTACAAATATTAAATAAAAAATATTTAAAAGCGTTGAATGAAATAAATGCAAACATGGCATCATTATAATATGCTACTGCATGTGTATATGGACGTATTGTCTTTGTACCATGATTAAGTTTAGTCAATATTGCATTATGATTAAAATTATCTACACCAAAAATAATTTCATCATTTGTTGTATTTATTAATCTATAAGCTTTCATAATTATTTTAAAATAACTTGTTAAATTTCTTATTATTTATTTATCGGTATGCATTGTTTCCAAAATTTTAAAAAATCTTCTTGTTCTTTAATTGTTAAATTTTCTGTTTGATATATATCGTTTATGGAATGAATTTTTAATTTATCATTATTTTTCGTATTAAATAAATAATAGAAAGCAACACCATTTTTATATTCTGAATCTAATAAAATTTTATCAAAAGTTGCTTCTAAATATGGTTCTTCTTCTAAACTATTTAATTTATTTCTAATAATAAATTTATCGCCATGTTGTGGATCTGGACGATTATGAAAATCTTCCCAAACACTACAAATAAATGGATTAAAACATTGTACGAATTTATAGAATTCTTTAAATTGCTTATTCATAATTTATTTAATTAAAGATATCTTAATTCAAAATAGATATTTATTATATACATATTCAAATTATATTATTAATTCATTTTTAAAATAAGATATTGTTTCTTTTAATCCATAATCTAATGTTATATTAGGTTGCCATCCAGTTTTATTTTTTAATTTATTAATATTTGCTTTACGTTGCATTGGATCATCTATAGGTAAATCTTCAAATATAAGTTTAGACTTTGAATTAGTATATTTAATTACCATTTTTGCTAATTCTAATATTGTGAATTCAAAATCAGTCCCAATATTAACCGGTCCTGTAAATTCATCTTCAGTATTCATCATCGCTTCTATACCATTTAATAAATCATCTATATATTGAAATGATCTAGTTTGAGAACCATCCCCATAAATAGTTATTGGTTTATTTTGTATTGCTTGACAAATAAAATTAGAAATAACACGACCATCATTAGGATCCATATAAGGTCCATATGTATTGAATATTCTAATTAATTTTACTTTGCATCCACATTTTGAATATTCATATATAATAGTTTCTGCAATACGTTTACCTTCATCATAACAAGCACGTGGGCCAAAAGTATTAACATTACCTTTATATTCTTCAGTTTGTGGATGTACTAAAGGATCTCCATAAACTTCAGAAGTTGATGCATGTAATAATTTTGCATTATATTTAATAGTTAAATCACATATATATTCAATAGCTAAAGAACAATGAACAGTATATAAAGGATTGATTTGATATTTTGGTGGAGAAGCCGGACAAGCTAAATTATAAATTTCATCAACATAGTCATTTAAAAAATTTTTAATAATATTATTTAATTCATCCCAAATGTTTACAGTAACATCACCATAAAAAAAATAATAATTAGAAAATCCTAAAAATTGATCTACGTTTTGTTTTTTACTTGTATAAAAATTATCAATACATAATATCTTATGTCCTTGATTTAATAATTTTTTAGTTAAATTTGTTCCAATAAAACCAGCACCTCCAAATATAATAATATTTTTCATTAAATACAATTATATATTTATATTAAAATAGAAAAAAGGTAGGAAATAATTCCTACCTTTATATAAATAAATTTAAATTAATAAATTATTCTTATTCAGCATTATTTTTTGGTTTTTGTTGAATACTTGATTTTTTTTCTTTTTTAACTGTGCATTTATTATCTTCACATTCGGCATTCAACTTTTCTTTAATTTTATTAGCTTCATCTTCAGATTCAAAGAAATTATACATAGTACCATCATTAAAATATACAGTATAAACATCATCATCTGAAGATTGTTCTTCTAAAATAAATTCTTTTAAAGTCTTCATGATATTTCTATATATTTATTTATAACAAATCAGAATCATCTCCTCTATCATCATCAGACTCAGAATCATCGGAATCATCTTTTGTAGATTTATCATTTTCTGATTTATCATTTTCTGATTTATCTTTATTTTCGTCTTTATCTTTATTTTCTTTATCTTCGTCGTCCTTCTTTTCTTCGCGTGATTTTTTCTCACCAGTTAATTTAAATACTGCTGGATCATCTGTTTTATCTGCTTCTAACATATCAAGTACAGATTCAATAAGTTTTTTAACCTCATCTGGAAGTTTTACGAGAGAGTCTTTAGCAAAGTCTTGCACCCATATTTTTTTATCATCACCAGCAAATATATGCATAAGAGAACGTATATTTTCAGAAGATTGTCCTGTAGGAAGTTTTTTAGTATATTTCCAACGAAGAGCAATGGCTTCTTCTCCATTTTTAAATTTAATAGCAGCAAAATAATATTCACGAGGAAGTTCTATTTGTTGAGATACAAGAAGTTCAAGTTGTTTAGCTGCTTTAACTTTATCTTTCATATTAATAAGTTCCATAACCTTTTCAAGAGTAACATCTTTCATTTCTTCTTCAGCGTCATCTTCTTTAATTATAGAACTTACCTCAAATTCGTCATAAAGTGATTCTTTTGTTTCAACTGGAATAGCCCATTCTCCATAACCCGTAGAAACTGATACTGCATTAGGTTCTTGTTGTACTGGAGCTATAGCAGTTTTAATATCTTCAGGAGAGAAATAAACAACATAATACATACCAAGATTAATCTTAGTAATTTTTGTTAATCCTTGTTCAATTATATATGAAGCTAAAGTTTTTCCATCATTAAACAAAGGTTCATTTAATACATTATTTATTGATTCTTCATTTACAAATTTTGAACTATGAAGTTTAATTGATACACCATCTTCACCTAATCCAACAACTACGCCAAGATGTACAGCAAATAAGTTTTTAACATTTGTAATTATATTTTGAATAGGTGTATAATGATTAGTTACGCCTGTTCCAATAACACCATTACCTGGATTAGTATCTGATGTTTTACAATGTTCAACCAATAATTGAGTTAGTTTTTTCATATTTTATACTATTATATAATTTATGTTTATGTAATTAAAAATAACTATAAATTTAAAATTGTCTCCAAAAATGAAATATTTGTTGGAGTGTAGCTTTTGAAAAGTGCCCTTCAGTAAAACACGCTGTTGGAATTAAACGTGTTGGTAATACATATGAAGCGCCTCTTAAAACTGGAATATACATTTTAACGCCAAATCCAATTTTTGCATTTGTTTTTGCTAAATGTTTTACTGCTTGATAAGATATCCATGTATTTGGTTTACCAGTAACTTCATTGAAATTTTTATCAAAAAATGGTTTAAAATGCTGATAAACTGCTTCAATAATTCTTGTTCTGGTAAATGGTGGATAATAATGTAAATTAATACCAACTTCGCGAATATTACCGTCATCCGTTCTTGTTATTCCACAAAATAATGTTAAAGGAGTAGCGTCATAATATTCAAGTTCTTCTTTAAATTTTGGTTGAGAATAATGAAATAATACAATTTGACCAGGAAGAAGATATCTTTTTGTTGGTTTATTCAATTTTAATAATTCTTGATATGCTAATTTAGAACGAATAACAGTTGGACGTTTAGCTAATGGATGATTATCAATAGCTTCATTAATGTGAAAATCTTTAATCTCATCTTCACTATATATTTTTCTATCTAAATCTTTTAGATTAAATACATGTCCTAATGTTGTTTGTTCTGGTTTATAAATTATTGGCATACTAAAATCATTAAAATATTTATAAATGTACCTATAACTGAACCAATTATATCAGCTACAATATCTTTAAATTCAACTTTAGTTTTACGTAATTTTAAATCAATAATATATTCTTTAAATATTCCTATTAAAACTGTTATAACAAATGATATGCCTAAACTTATATAAGGATTTAATTTAAAACTTAAAAAAATTATAAATAATATATTAGTAATTAATGTTGAACAATATGAATGTAAAAATACATCTTTAGTAGTTGAATCTACAAAATTATATATTTTATCAATAATTTTTAATAAAAATTCTTTCATTTATTTATCATAATATTTTTGAATATAATGAAATACATCTGATATATATTTCCCTTGATTTTCTTTTATTGATTCTTTGCCAAACCATTTATATTCAGTATGTTCTTTCGACAATTTTATTTCTGGTTTAGATTCCATTTCTATAATAAAATATTCAGTATAAGAAACTACTTTATCATCATTACCAGGTCCTAAATGTTCCTGTTTTCCAAAATATTTCATTGAATATTCTTCATTAAATGATAATGTTATTCCAGTTTCTTCTTTTATTTCTCTAATTAGTGCATCTTTAGTTGTTTTATCTGATTCATTTACTGAACCTCCAACAAACCCCCATTTACCTTTAAATAAATCTACATAATTAGATCTTTTAAGTAAAAGAATTTCGTCAGTATCTTTATTGACTAATATTCCATCTACATAATGTTTTATTTCATCTTTACTTTCTTTTATATAGTCAATTAATTGTTTCATTATCTATTATATTTATTTAATATCCAATACATAAACTCATGTCATATGTATTAAATGGATCTTCAACTGTACCAGCAGCATGACAATTAAGTGTTCCTACCATAAATGGATTTTCAGAACCTTTAACAAATATTTCTACTTTATATTGTTTCCATTGAGACATTCCATCCTTTGATTTACGATATCCGCCATCATCTGGAGCTACCGAAACATCATATTCATGCTCAGGATTTTTTATAGTTTTTAAAGCGTCATCAATATCTTGTCTAACTAATTTAACACCAGCCCAATTATCATCGTGATAATAATGACCTGTGGTTTTAGTTTTATCTAATTGTTTATAGATGGCATTTTGAATTTTTTTCTTTTCTGGAGCTTTAATAGATTTATCCAATTCTCCATTAGAATATGATTCAAAAATTTTATCTTTTAATGTTTTCATTGACGTTATTCAATATTTTTTTATAAATCTTTTAATCCATTGCACCAAATCCATCTACAGGTTTGCCATCATCACCATCTAATCCTTTATCTTGTAATTTGACTTTACCATAAGATGTTCCATTAGCGCCAATAACTTCAAATTCACATGTTGTATGCATTCCTGAAAGCCAACTACCGGTATTACGTGATAATTCTTTAATTTCAGGCATTTTATTGTCAGATTCTAAATAAGCTTTTGCAGCTAATTTATAAAGATTATCAACACCCCAAGATATACTAGAATAACTACCGAATGATTTTTCCAAAACCTTTTGAACATCATCTTTAACTTTTTCAATAGCTTCTGCTAATTTTTTAGCTTCTTCATCTTTCTTTATTTTTTCTGCAAATATCTTTTCCCATTTCTTATAGTTTTGTTCTGTTGCTTCTAAGTCATCTTCAACTGTATCTAATATAGAAATAATATCTTTATATAAATCTGATTTTTTAAACGCTTCACGTAATTTCTTTATTTTCTTAGAATCTTTTTCATATTCAGCTTCAGCCTTTTGCCATACTTTATTAGATTTTTTACGCATGGCTTCTTCATTTCTTGAATGAGATGTTTGATCCCACATTTCTTGATATTTACTATTTACCGAATCAGTTTTTAAAATGTTAAATCTATCATTAAATTCTGGAATATTAACATTATAAGCTTGGGCAATAACACTTAATGCAAGATAAATAGAAAAAGTAAATCCTGTTGATTCATACCAGAATAATGTAACATCTTTATCCCATGAATTTCTTTTTTCTGGTTGACGTGCTTTTGTAAAACTTGCAGCTTGAATATCATCTGTTTCTAATGCAATTCTTGCTTCTTTTGTTGCCTTTTCTACAAAATCAAAGAAATCTTTATTGCCATTTTCATCTTTTCCATAGAAATTATCAAATGTACAATTTTGGGCATTAAGAATAAAATTATTATGACCTTGTTTAGAATTCATTGCTGTTTTAAGTTTATCTACAAGAATTTCAAAATTCTCGGTATTTATTTTAATTACAGATTCTTCATATTCTTTATATTTATTCTTCATTTCTTCCTTTGTATTTTTAGGCATGCCCGGATAGAAAAATGGTTTACTCATTGATTGTGGTAAATCTAAATATTTACCATCTTCTTTTGATTCAAATAAAAAATCAATTAAATGTTTCATTATTTATTATTCAATATTTTTATATCTTTGTTCGACATCACCATTTGCTCTAATACGAATACGTTCCTGAACGGATGTATGATTCATTCTTTCTCCTCTAAAAATTGTTTTAATTATTATATCAACCTTTGTACCATTTTCTTTTATCATCCAAACTGCCCATAAATTCATGGTTCTTGGTCTAGCGCCGCAATATTCAACTTCGCCATTTTTATCTTTGTTATTATTTAACCAGCATTGACATTCTATTGTCCATGCATCTACTTTACGTTGTTTATATTCAAATGGCTTAAACTTGCCATCATAGTTCATTTCCATTATGTCATCCCAAGACCATCGGAACATATTAACAATTTCGTATTGACCAATTCGCTTACCACCATCACCACCTTTTTCTACTGGTCGATCTTGACGTTGCGTAGCATGATCTCCCATTCTTAATTCATCACCATCATTAGATGTCCAAACGACGCGATTTCCACTTTTAGTATGATGCCAATCATTACCTTCTAATATAAATTGTTGGAATTCATCATCAAGTAATTCTAAAGATGATTCATCCAATTGAAAAATAATTCGACCAAGTTTATTCTCGAAATTATTTCTATTTAAAAATTCGGTAATGTTTTTCATTGTTTACCAACCACATTTTTCGGAATTAGCATAATCCCACTCAATCATGTAATCTTCCTCTTCTTTAGTTAATGTTTCTTGATCACTAACACGGGCTATTAAACTACCAGTAACAAATTTAGCTAAACGTTTTCTTCCTTCTTTTGATAATTTATTTGTTGCTTTAGTTACTTTAAGAATAGCTTGGCATAATTTAGCTACAACTGAAGATGATTCAAGTTTTGCAATGTCAAATATACCCTTTTGGTGTTTCTTTATTAAATTTTGAACTAATGGCCAATATTGTTGTTTATATATTGTCTCATTATTATCCATCTCCATACATGCATCAAAAATTATCTTATTATCAGCATCTTGAGATGATTCTGTTAAATATGTTTTTATATCTTTCATAATAATTAAAATATACTTGGTATTTTTGATAAAATAGAATTTGAAAAATCAAGATGCCATTTATCGATTTTATCTTTCTTATGAGCTTCACAGTATTTTGATATTTCATCAAATTCAACATTCATTATTTCAACGCCATCTTTATCGATTTCAGTTACATCTGATTGATCTTTGCCATTACCTTTCCAAATTAGAATTTCACGAACTCTATTTTCGGTATAATCCCAAAGACACCATTTACCTTTTGGAGTTGATTCATTTATAATATTAGTTAATGTTTTCATATTTAATTTAGATATTTTTAATCTTCTAACTCAACAACTAATTTCTTTGTTAGATTTTCTTTTTGTTTATTTAATTCATTTATATTTTCCATTAATTTAGATATTTCATCATCAATTTCACGAATTTGATCAGCATATTTTGATTTAATAGCACCAATTACAGCATTTTTTGAAATACCGGCAAAATACCATGTACCATCTCCATGAATTCGTTTAATAGAAAATTCTTTATTTTTTTCATTCGGTTGATCAAATATCAAAAAATGGCTAATTTTATATGGATTTGATTCTAAATCAACACATGTTGTATTAATTTTTCCTTTGGCAAATGAATCTTCTATACCTCTATTTTCAACAGATTTAATTTTTATTTGTGAACATTTATGTTTAGAATTTTCTTTACTAATTCTATCCATAACTTTATCTGTATCATGTACAACATATAATATCGTACCTTTATCGATATTTGTATATATGTTTGGCAAATTTCCTTCTTTAATTAAATGACTTAAATTTTTCATAAATAATATTTATACTTGTATTTCATTGAAATTTTTAATTTTAAATTTTCCAGATACAGTATCTTCAGCATATAAAGTTACTTCATATTTTGTATCTATATAGTCTCCAACAAATACTAATTTATCATCAGATGATTCTTCTTCATCAAAATCAAAACCTAATTTGTACATTACATCTTTAATATCGTCAATTTTGGTCATTTTAAATCCATGTTTAATGCTACCAAACTCTCTAAGTGCAAGTCCAATTTCTTCATGAAGATCTTCATCTTGAGTTGATTCTAATATAAATTGTTTAATGTCTTTCATAATCTTTATTTATATAATTATTTATTGTTTTATCTTTTACAATCAAAGAAATAATGAGTATCTGTTTCTGATAAATAAATAAACATTATTTTTTGATAATCATCCAATGCACAAACTATTTCAGAAGTATCATCTAATTTATTTTCGGATTTAAGTTTATCAATTATCTTTAAAGCTTTTTTAGGAATTTTTCTATCACCATCTTGTATTTTATCTAAAATATTTGTTACTTCGATTACTTTACAATTGTTATTTATCCAGTTTGCCATTTGCGTTGCATCCCACATATGATCTTTATCCACTGTGTTTTTGCAATCTCCAAAGTATTTATAATTTCTATAAGATGGTACTCCATCATACATTTCTGGGTTTTCTAATGATGAATCTATAGGAATATTATTTAAATCAAGTTTTTCAATTAAAAATGATTCAAACATATAATCAATTAAATTTTTCATATTTAATCTTCATATTTTTCCATTTTTTCTAAAGAAGATTATCTTTTAACAACTAATTTTTCTGCTTGCATTATTTCACGTACTTTTTCTGCGTTAAATACAAATGTTACTAAGAATGTATATAAATCATCAATATTATCAATAGAAACATCTAATACTTGTGACCATTTTATATCTGATCTTGACTCAAGTTTACCAAGTAATTTAGCAATTTCTTCTAATGAAGATTTTATTGAATTTTCTTTACCATTAGTTCCAGTATGTTTAACTGTATAAACTTGTACTTCACCATTAAGTTTTGTTTGGATAGTTGGACAATATAAATCAAATTCAGAAACAATTTCAGTTACTGCTTTATAAATTTTTTTATTTTGACAAGTTGCTACATCATAAAGTGATTTAACACTTTCTGAATTAGCTTCACTATTTGGCATATCTCCATTTTCACGATGAATTACTTCACCACACAAATCATAATTTTTATAACCAAAATAAAGTGGAGTAGTATGTGTTTTTTTAACATCTGGTACAAAATTAAATCTATCAAATTGATTATGAATATCATAAAGAGTCATTACTTTTGGTGTGGTATCTAATTCACGAGTAACTTCTTCTTCTGAATTAAATCTACCAAATGAATTACATTGTATTTTTACAGGTTCCTCACAAGTAGGACAATCACAACAAGAATTACCACAATCTGGATCTGGAAGGCAATTACAACAACATTCGTTAATTACTTGTCCTTCTAAATTAGCAATTTTTTCTTTAAGTTCTTCAGAAATTCCATTTAATGAAACTTTTTTAACACTTAAGTTATCTATATATTTAGATAATAATTTTATCATAACTTTATATATATTTTTTTAATAATAATTTAATATAGATAATTATTGGAAAAACTTTTCAGTAACGATAATAAATTTAGCATTATGTTTATGTGCAAATTCATTTGCTGCTTTCCATTTATCTGTATTAACTATCCATGCTTCTTTTAACCATCTAGAATCTTGCTCTACAGGTTTTATTGTTTGATTATATGGTTTTATTTCTACTATAATTTTAGTTCCATCATAAGTTTCAATAACATAATCTGGATAATAATTTTGCTCCGATTGAGTTAATCTATTATAATATTTAATAGATATTGGTTCGCTTGCCCAACGTTTAATTTTTGGATTATTTTCACAAAACATAATAAATTGATATTCTAAACCTGAACGATAAATAATGGGTTCATTTTTACATGATCTAAATATTTTTTTACACATTGATTCATTTATATAACCCTGATGATATTTACTATTTTTTTGTGGTTTTAGATTTTTTATATTGTTATTAAATTTCTTAGGCATTTGAATATTATTAATTATTTATCTATATATTAAAATAATTATTTATTTTTAAATAAATGGTATAGTGATACCAAAATTAGCAACTAGATTTTCAAGAGTCAAATAAGTGACCTTTGCTAACAGAATGTTATGTGAAGTTTTGGCTAAGTCGAGTTTATTATATGTGACAGATATAATAAATAAGGCGACAAACTAAAAACATAAACTTAATAAATATGGAACAAACTAAACTTAAGAGATTTACGAGAATCTTATTTATAATCCTATTATCAATATGTACATTGGGTGGATTGTGTTATGCATATAATTATGATGCGGAAGAAACTCCTACCACACCTATTATTAAAGTAACTGAACCAGCAGTTATCGATACAATTTCTACTCAAGATAGTATTAGAGATGCTTTAATTTGCGAAGTACGAGATTATCTTAAAAAACAGTCGCCAAATTCGCATAAATTCATTCCAAAGTACATTGTATATGCAGGATTAACACATGATATTGATATATGCTTTATGATGGCGCAAACACAAATTGAAACAAATTATGGAACAATGGGCGCCGGAAGAGAATGTAGTAGACGTTCATTATTTGGAGTAGCAATACGCCGATATGGAGATTATGAAACAGCTATTAATGATTATTGTATACTGTTAAAAAAATCATATATTGGTAAAGGTCGTACAGAGAAACATTTAATGACAAAATATGTAACTCATGGTGGTGCACGATATGCAAGCAATCCAAATTATGAAAAAGATTTACAAATAGCGTATAATAATATCAAGAAAGAAACTAACATTTATAATTTACAAAATGAATGGCGAGAATCTTTCTAAAAAATATATGTTTAACTATTAAAAATGAATCTATGGAGTAAAATCATTAATTATATTTCATCTATCACAAAAAGAGATGTTATATATACTTTAATCATAATTATATTAATTGGATTATTGAGTTTTTCTGTAAATAAATGTTCAAACGTACAATCTGAATATAAAAATAACATAGAAGCCTTGAATGATACAATACGTTATTATCAAGACAAAAATGGAAATTTAGTTGCTACAAAACTTGCGTTTGAATCAGATATTAAAACATTAAAATTACTTAATGAAGATTTATATAATAAAATTAAAGATTTAAAAGCCAAAGGTAATGTAACGCATACAACATATTTTGAAGGTATAATTGAAAATCCTGAACAAGATACTGCGTATGTTGTTATGCATGATACAATAAATAAAGGTTTTAGAAAAGATTTTGCTTTTAATAATGAATATAGAAGATTAGAAGGAAATGTATCTTATCAAAATGATACTGTTGGAGTACATATTGATAAAGATGAAGTTGAATTTGATTATACTGTAGCAATGGATGAAAAGAACAATATTTATATTACATCTACTAATCCATATGTTAAGTATAATCAAATAACTGGATTTCAAATTCCTAAACCTAAAAAGAAACATTGGTTTGCTGGTCCTTCTATAAGTGGTGGATATGATCCAATAAATAATAGAGGAACATTTAACATTGGTGTATCTGTTGGTTATGGATTATTTCAATGGTAATTTAATTAAAAAATTAAATATATTGAATGTAATGATTATAATATCCTTACATTTTTTATTTTTAATTAAATTATTTGTGTAAATATATATATGGCAACAAAAATAACTCAAAATTTTTCATTAGAAGAATTATATGCTAGTTCAACTGCTAAAGCAAAAAAAATCGATAATACTCCTACTCCAGAAGTAAAAGCTAATTTAATTAAACTTTGTAAGGAAGTGTTACAACCAATACGTAATAAATATGGTAGAGCTATTACTATAACATCAGGTTATCGTTCACCAAAATTAAATGCTGCTGTTGGTGGTGTAAAAAATTCTCAACACGTACTTGGACAAGCAGCAGATATTAAATGTACATCTACATCAAAAGCTGTATTATTTAATGTTATTAAATCTATGATAGAAAAAGGAGAATTAAAAGTTGGACAACTTATATGGGAATATGGAACAAAACAAGAACCTAATTGGATCCATGTTTCTTTACCATATAGTAAAACTAATCAAATATTATATCTATATTCAAAAAAATAATACAATTATATGAAAAACTTAGGTCAATTTATTAATGAAAATGATTTAAAAAAAGTTGAAGGTAATGCACCTAAACCAGATCCAAAGAGTAAAAATAGAATTAAATGGGCACTTGATGAACCAACTAATGATGACGCATCAGATGATATTGATATCCATTCTAAAGAAAATACAAAATCTGTAAAACAATTAATTGATAAATTTAGAACAGAAGAACCTTTCTTTATACAAGGTGAAGCTGGTTGGGGTAAAACATCTATCGTAAAAAAACTTGCTAAAAAATTTGGTAAAAAAGTTATTACAGTATATCTTGATAAAGCTGAGGCAACAGACCTTGGTGGTATACCTGTTCCTGTTGAAGGTAATAAATCAAAAGCTAAAGTAAAAAATGCTGTAGGTGAATTAGAAGAAAGAGAATTTGCTGCCCAAATTAAGGCTATGCCATCTTGGGCAAAAATAATGTATGATAATCCAGATACAGACTTCTTATTATTCTTTGATGAAATGAACCAAGCTATGCCTGATGTAATGAATGCTCTTATGCCTATTGTTTTGGAAAACGAAATTTGTGAAATTAAGTTCGACAACTTTTTTGTTGGTGCAGCAGGTAACTATGAACATGAAAACAGAGGAGCTATTTCTGAATTATCTGGACCACTTAAATCTCGTTTCAAACCAATCATTGAATGGACATCAGGTGAAGAAGCTTGGCCACAAGCATTTAAACATTTACACGCAAAATGGGATAAATATTTGTCAAAAGAATTTATTAACTTATTTGAAAAAAATGGCGCTGAAATATTTGAAAACCCACGTGAACTTGAGCATAAAGTATTTCAATATATTTATCGTATAAAAATGACTAATGATGATGGATATGAAGACGATAATGATGCAGAAAAATATTTATGGCGTCTTGAAGATTTAGCTAAAGAAAATTTATCAAGAACAGCAAAAGCTAAATTAAGCGAATTAGCTGATGCTATGTTTGCATTTGTTGCTGGTACAGATTATAATGGAAAAACATCTAAACCAAAACGTGAATCAAATAAAGATATTAATATGATTCCTGAACAAGTAAGAGTTACTGTAGAACAAGCAATGAAAACTGGTTATCAAAGTATAAAAGTTGGTGATAAAGAATATAAATTTGGTATTTCTAAAGAAAATATTGGAGAAATAGTTAATGAGAAAGAGTGTAATGCAGAAATGTTACAAAAACTTATTAAGAATTTAGAATTAGGAGGTAAGAAATTTAAATATGAAAAATCTCCTGATTGGAAAAAACTTGGTTTAGAAGATCCATTAGATGATAAATGGAATTTTAAAATTGGCTCAGATACAAAATTAGGTAATAATTCAGAACCTAAAAAGAAAAAAACTATGAAAGATTACGCAAATTCATAAAAAATATTTAAGGATTAATATATGGAAGTTTTAGATAATGTTATCTATTTTGATAACGATGATGAATTTTACGATTATTGCGTAGAACCTAAATTAATAACGATTCCATTTGTTGATAAAAATGGTGATACTAGATATTATACAGATTTTAATTTTACTAATGTATATAATAATGATGTTAAAGATGGAAAAATTTTTATTATAAAAGATGAAAATTCGCAAATTTATAAACATAAAGCAGTATCATATCGTACTATAACAAAAGAAATTTCTAATTTAGAACCTTGGTATAAAAATTAATAAGTAAATTTATGGAAATTAAAAGTTCATTACTAAATTCAGATACATTTTCAGAAGTTAAAAAAAGTTTAATAGAAGTTTCAGAAATTGATAATAGACAGGATTTTAGAGTTGACGTAATAGAATTTATTGACTTCAATTCAGATAATAATGATGACCAATTCTTCTGGGACATGCTAGAATTTGTAAGATTTCTTAATCCTGCTGATAATAGTGTTGCATACACTACTCCAAATCATTTAATTTATTTAAATGCACCAAGTCATAATTATGATACAGAAAACGATTGGGAATTTATATATGATCATGAATGTTTACATCAATTATGGGACACATTTGCTGTAGGTGAGGAAATAAAAACAAATGGAATTAAATATGACCATCAAGTATTAAATATCGCATCTGACTGTGTTATTAATGATTATCTCTCATATATTCGTAAAAAGAAAGAACCAGAAGGATTAATAAATAGAGAATATTTACAAAATGAATATGGAGTTACATATGATCGTAAAGTAGATACTCAATATAGCTTATATCTTAAATTACTGGAACATGCTGAAGAACTAAAAAAAGATAAACGTTGTCAAAATGATATTGATCAAAATAATAAAAAGAATGATCAACAAGAAAAAAATAACGGAAATAGTAATAGTAATAATTCAAAAAACTCAAATTCAAAAAATAGTAATTCAGATAAAGAAAATAACGGAGGGAAAGAATCAGAAGATAAAAATAATGAAAAAGGTGGTAAAAATACCGATAGTAAGACAAATGATAAAGCTGATAAAGAAAAAATAGACAATAATGATAAAGAAAAGGGAGGTAAAGGTAAACAAGCAGGCGAAGGGGCATCTAGTGATACATCTCAAACATCTTTAGACTTAGATGAAATTCGTAAAAATGCTGAAGCTATTATTAAGAAATATCAAAATAAAATTGGTGGTGATTTTGGTAAGTTTATTGAAAAATGTAAATCAGCAAAAACACTTAGAGAATCAGGATTAGTAGTAAAAGTTAATAAAGCTACATCTGCATGGAATAGTTCTCTTCAATCTTATTGTAGTGCATTTATAAAAAGTAAAGTATTTGCGTTACATCGTCAATATAAACGTACATATACTCGTGTAAAACGTGGTCATGGTATTGTTAAATTTGGAGAACCTATTATTCCAGGCAAGAAGATTTTAGATAATAAATTGTTAATCAAAACTGCATTTTATGTTGATAGATCTGCAAGTATGTCAGGTGTAATTGATGAAGTATTTGAAGCGGCGTATATTATTGCAGAAGGATTGAAAAAACAATTTAGTAAAGATAAAGTTGTAGAAGATCTTGTATTTAAAATGCTTGCATTTGATGATGATATTCGTGAAGTTAAATGGGGAAATAAAATGAATGTAGGAGGCGGTACATGTCCATTTGACGCAATTTTGAATTACATTAGAAAGAATACAAATGAATATATGATTAATATTATTATTACCGACGCAGAATTTGACATAAACGAAAATAAAATTACTAAATTCTTGCAAGATATTGATGGTTGTGTAATATTCGTTACAAATAGTACTTCTTCAGATGTTAAAGAAATTGCTCAAAAGAAAGAAAATAAACTTAAATTATTTTATATACAAGCAGATAATAATTTTACAACGGATTAATATTTAGTATTATAATATATATGAAACTGGTACATTTTTATGTACCAGTTTTTTATTTTTAATTAAAAAATAATTTATTTATGAAACAATTAAATAATTATATAATAGAAAAATTACAAATTGGTTCTAATACTAAGCTGGGCGATAATTATTATCATCCTAAAACCACAGATGAATTAAAAGAGTTAATTAAAAAACTTATAAAAGAACGTGGTAATAATGCTGATTTGAATGATATAGATACTTCAAAAATAACTAATATGTCTTATTTATTTTATAAGTCAGATTTTAATGGGAATATATCTCGATGGGATGTTAGTAATGTTACTACTATGAATGAAATGTTTTATAATTCTAAATTTAATGGAAATATATCAGATTGGGATGTTAGTAAAGTTACTGATATGGAATCTATGTTTTATAATTCAGAATTTAATCAAGATATATCAAATTGGGATGTTAGTAATGTTCAATATATGCATGCTATGTTTCAATCTTCTAAATTTAATGGTGATATATCTAAATGGGATGTAAGTAATGTTAAAGATATGACTTCTATGTTTAATGATTCAAAATTTAATCAAGATATATCAAACTGGAATGTTAATAATGTTAAATATATGATTAACATATTTAAAAATTCTCCATTAGAAAAAAATACACCTAAATGGTATAATGAAAAGAATAAATAATTATATAATAGAAAAATTACAAATTGGTTCTAATACTAAGCTGGGCAATAACTATAATTATTGCCCTAAAACTAAAGATGAACTAAAAGAGTTAGTGCAAAAATTAATTAAAGAACGTGGTAATGAAGCTGATTTAAATGATATTGACACATCAGAAATAACTGATATGTGTGGAATATTTATAAATTCTCAATTTAATGGTGACATATCAAAATGGGATGTTAGTAATGTTACTACTATGAATGAAATGTTTTATAAGTCTGAATTTAACAGTGACATATCAAAGTGGGATGTCAGCAATGTTAAAAATATGAGTTGGATGTTTAAAAACTCTCAATTTAATGGCGATATAAAAAATTGGGATGTTAGTAATGTTACTACTATGAATGAAATGTTTTATAATTCTAAATTTAATGGAAATATATCAGATTGGGATGTTAGTAATGTTATTGATATGTGTGGTATGTTTGCAAAATCTAATTTTAATGGTAATATTTCTAGTTGGGATGTTAGTAAAGTTACTGATATGCGTGGTATGTTTCATAAATCAAAATTTAATGGAAATATATCTAAATGGGATGTTAGTAAAGTTACTCATATGAAAACTATGTTTTGTGACTCTGAATTTAACGGCGATATATCAAAGTGGGACGTTAGTAATGTTACTGATATGTGGTTTATGTTTACGGGTTCTAAATTTAATAAAGATATATCAAACTGGGATGTAAGTAAAGTTACTGATATGGAGGGGATGTTTAATGTTTCTCCATTAGAAAAAAATCCGCCTAAATGGTATAATGAAAAGAATAAATAATTATATAATAGAAAAATTACAAATTGGTTCTAATACTAAATTTGGTGATAATTATAATTATCACCCTAAAACTAGAGATGAATTATATGATTTAATTGAAAAACTCATAGAAGAACGTGGTAATGAAGCTGATTTGAATGATATAGATGTTAGTAAAATAACGGATATGAATGAATTATTTTATGATTCGGATTTTAATGGCGATATATCAAACTGGGATGTTAGTAATGTTACTGATATGGGTTGGATGTTCGCATATTCAAAATTTAATAGCGATATATCCCAATGGGATGTAAGTAAAGTTACTGATATGAGAGGTATGTTTTGTGATAGCAAATTTAATGGTGATATATTTAAATGGGATGTTAGTAATGTAACTAATATGGAGGATATGTTTTATAATTCAGATTTTAATGGTGATATAAAAGATTGGGATGTTAATAATGTAAAAAATATGGAAGATATATTTTTAAATTCTCCTTTAGAAAAAAATCCACCTAAATGGTATAATGAAAAGAATAACTAATTATATAACGGAGAAATTACAAATCGGTTCTAATACTAAGCTGGGCAATAACTATAATTATTGCCCTAAAACACGAGATGAATTAAAAGAATTACTTAAACAACTTATAAAAAAACGTGGTAATGAAGCTGATTTGAATGATATAGATACATCTAAAATAACTGATATGTCAAGTTTGTTTCAACTTAGCGTATTTAATGGTGATATATCAGAATGGAATGTTAGTAATGTAACTAATATGAAATATATGTTTGCATATGCAAGATTTAACGGAGATATATCTAAATGGAATGTTTCTAAATTAAATAATATGTTTGAAATTTTTTATAATTCGGAATTTAATGGAGATATATCACAATGGGATGTTAGCAATGTTACTAATATGACTTACGCATTTTATGGGTCTAAATTTGATGGCGATATATCAGAATGGAATGTTAAAAATGTTAAAAATATGGAAGATATATTTTTAAATTCTCCATTAGAAAAAAATCCACCTAAATGGTATAAATAAAAAAGAGGAACAAAAGTTCCTCTTTTCTTATGCTAATTCAAATACTGGGCGAGTATTACATTTAATAATGTTACCTTTCTTATTATATATGAATGCATCTTTTCCTTCTTGAATTTCAAATTCAGAAATTTTTACTTTAACCTTATCTCCTGGTTTATAATCAAGTAAATCAATTGCATCCACAGGCATAAGACCAGTAATATAAATATTATCTAATTCAATAAAAATACCTGTCTTCTTAGCGGAATTAATAATACCTGTAACTGTACCATTCATAGGTTCTGGATTATATGTTACATTATCATTCTTTGAAAGCATAAATTTAGCATATAAATCAGCCAAATTTTTAATACCTAAAATTTGTAATACTCTCTTTCTTGAACCAACTAATGAATTTTCAACTTCACCAGTCTTATAATTTTTACGGAATTCTACAAACTTTTGTGGAATAATTGTAACATCTTTTCCAATCCATTTTTCAAAATCATGTTCAATATTGAGAACAATATGTGAACCAGGAATGAATACTGAATGTGTATAATTTCTTCCAGTCAATTCATTAAGAGGTTTAATGTCTGTATGACAAATATAACCACCTTGTACCAAATCATCAATATGAACGTCTATTCCATTTTCATGTTGAATATTACGATTCATTTGGTTAACCCAATTATTGTAATACGCAGTAATTATAGAAACAATATATTTATTATCTTTCTTCTCACGTACTTCAAAAAGTAATTTATTATTATGTGTTAAAAGATATTGTTGAATATTGTCAATACATGATGTTAAATTCTCTTTAGAAATTATTTCTTCCTTTACACCAGGTAAACTAAATGAAATATAAGTTTTTGTTATTTCTTTTACTGTACCTGTATAGGTCGAACCAACATTAATGATATTAACTTGATTTATAGTCTTATCAGATTTAATCTCTGGTGAAAGTTCAAGACCATAATAAATTCCAAATGATTTTGCTAAAGACATATTACCATATGCTTTTGTCATATAAGCAATACGCTCTCTATCATTTTTAAAATAAGGAAAATCGTTATCTTTGGTTACGTCTGCAAATGTTAGCAAACGTTGCTTTGTAATATTTTTATTGTTTTGCATTTGTATATTTGTTTTGTGTACCATGCAAACGGTACTGGTTAATAAAAAAGTTAATTATATAATTTAATATAGATCAAATCTATAGAAATATTCAATATATTTTTCGAATTTAATATTTTTAATCAGCTTTAACAAGCATATCTGATTGATCTGGTTTTTTAGGATTACCAAATTTATCAAGTGCTTTAATACACATTCCTGAATCATCCCAGTCATACTCAAATAGTTTAGTGTCCATTTTAACTTGACCATGAATAATATTGGGAACTTCTTTATAATCCACACTTGTAATAATTGCTTGACGACCATCTTTTGTCATTACTGGTTTTTCATCTTGAATCCATTGGTCATCAATAGGTTCGCCTTTTTGTTCGAAAACTTTATTAGATCTAACTCTAAATAATTCTTCTTTAAGTATATCTTCAATATTTCTCATAATACTAAATAAATATTTATTAAAAATAATTCAATATTATTTTGTCATATTATTTATTTCTTTTAAATAGTCGTGATATCCATATTTAAATGCGCTATCTTTATATAAACCTTCATTCATACACCATCTATCTAATTCAAACCAGTCAATAATTTGACATTTTTCTCCAAATTTATTAACTATTGGAAGTTTTTTAATTCCAATAGCATGATCATCAATAATATAATCAGCATATATTTTGCGAGAATGATCATCTATAATTTTATCCCATAAAGGATTTTCATTTACTGAATAAAATTTAATACCATTATCTTCACATAATTTTATTACAGGATCTATTAAATCTATTTCTGAATAATCTAATGTATGAAAATTAATTTTTTTAAGATAATTTATAGAAATAGGATTACCATTTAAATATCTTGTACCATTATATGTTGGATCAGTATAAATATCAAATAAGCTTTTACAACATACTGGATATTTATAATTACGTTGTGTAAATAAAATAAGTTTATGTCCAGCATTTTGTAAAGCATTTAATACTTCAAATGCTCCAGGAATAATTGGACCAATATAAGGCCATTCATCTAAACATATTGTATTATCAAAATCAATACAAATTACTTTAGAATCTCCTATTTTATCATAATATTCATCTGCTCTATATTTCATAATTATTATAAATAAAATTTAACATTTAATTATTTTATCTTTTATATCTTCATACATTACATAGTTTACTTGTGCAGCAGAAATCGGTACTGATATCCACCAATTTTTTCCATATAACTCTTTATGTATTTTATCAATTAAATCATTTTCTTCTTTTGTATAATCTTTTATCCATGGGCCACAAAGATCATTACCTTGTGTTTTTTCGAACCATTCATTATATCCGGCTTTAGCCTTTTCTTCAATCCTCTTCCATAACTCTATTTCATTTCCTTTAAGAGTATATGTTACATTAAAAAGATCTATTCCAAAAAATTTAGCTATCTTTTTTAAAAATTTTATCATATTTCTTTATTTAACCAATTATTAAATTTTTTATTGCAAATTTTAAATAATGTTAAAATACCAAACAACGATATCATAACAATATTAAATATGAAAATACTAATATCGGTAAAAAATGAAACGATTATACCTAAATATAACCAAATAGTTACAATTATTATAAATATTACATCTTTATTTGTTTTAATCATTTTTCTCTAATATAAATGTCCAATCACTACCATTTTTTGATTTAGCCATTTTCCAATCTTTAATAGTCCATCCTTCATTTAAGAATTTTTCTAATATTGGGCTTTCATAATAAGCATAATCTGACCATCTATTTGTTTTTTTGGGATCTAAATAATGTGTTTCCCAACCTAAATTACCATCAATATCTATTACTTTTATCATAATCTAAATTTACTTCCAAAAACTTGCATTAATGTATTAAATTCCCATACACTATCAATATCCGCAGTACCTATCGTATCACAATCACAATTATCAATATGTACATGCCATTCAGTACCACGATTATTCTCTTTATTATCAATCTCGATTTTTATTGGTGAATAATCGTTTGTTGTCCATTTACGAAATGCATTATAATTATCAAATGTTTGGTCAATTATATCCGAAAATCCGGCTTCATATAACATTTCTTTAGTTATTTGTGTTTCTTTATCTTCTTGAGCCTTTTCTGAAGTTATATACTCAATAAACTTTAATTGATTATCATATTCCTCATTATATTGTCTATATTCATATGATGTCATTAATCTAACTTCAACATCATCTTTTTCTAATGTTCCTTTATCTAAAATGCAAGCTAACTTCAAAGCTATATCAGGAAATTCAGTAACCAATATTGATTTGATGTTTTCACCATAAATTAAATTAATTGCATCTTTCATTGTTGTAACATCTGTATAATCTTTTATAACATCATACAATAATGCATATGCAAGTAATTTTACTTCAAAATCTTTATTAAGTAATAAATTAATTGATCCTAAATATTTATCTTGATATTTTGAACCAACTTGAAATATACCGAAGAAATAATTATGCTGTTTTATTTCCATTCTCATATTCCTTTTTAATTTTTGCTAATTTTTCTTCTTGTTCACGTTTCTTGGCATCAATTTCATCTTTCCATTCTTTATCTAGAGCTTCTTTCCAATTTGGACCAAGATCTTCAAATTCATATGCTAAATCTTCATCAGTATATCCCTCATCTCTATACCAAAATAATTTAGGATTACGTTCTTCTATTTCTATATCTTTGCCTGTCTTTTCTTTCCAGTATTTTTTTACTGTTTCAGGATTGGATGTTGGCGAAGCTCCTAAAGCACATGTAATTCTAAATGATGAATCTTCATTGTCAAATCTATAAAAATCTTTACATTCGCCAATAAGTTCCATTACTTTATTAGTAACATCTTTAGCTACACGTTCTGCAATTTCACCATTACCATCATATTCATCATAAATTATATCAAACACGTGTTCTTTCAATGGTGCAACCTTTTCATATCCTCTATGACCACATTCAATTAAATTACCTTCTTCATCAAATTGATCAGGAATATATTTATCCTTTGTACCACCTTTAGTCAAATATTCTTCAACAACACTAACATCATCTCTCCAATGAGGAGTAATATTATATGCTTCGAGATATTTATTTACAATATATGTATATTCTTCTTGTGACAAATAATGTTGTTCATATACACGTTCATCTTTGTCACGTATACCATCTTTAAATTCTTGAACTATTTGATCCCAATCCGCAGATGGTTGAGCTTTAGCATACATTTCTTTATAACAATCATGTATGGCTTTATTTAATACTTCTTTTCTTGTTAACATAACTTTAATATTTTAAATTATATCTTCTTCATGTATATTATCTTTGTCGTTAATATATCGAATATTAATTGACTTACATGCTTCTTCAGCAGTATTGAATAAAATATCCGAAGTAAACCAAACAGGCATATCAAATTCCCCTTTATAATCAGGTGTATATTTGTCGTTATTGTTTATAAAGCCAGATTTATCAGTCTTATATTCACCTAATCTATATAACTCCAAAGATTCTTTTACAAATGGATTAATATGAGAAATTCCATTAGTATAACGTTCTATACATCTTACTTCAATAATTATAGCCTGATATATCTCGTATTCTCCAACAAAATATACCACATCTCCTAAATTAAATTTAGTATTTTTATCCATTTAATTCCAAATAAAAGTTGTTAATATGAAATATATTAATGTAAGTACAGCCCAAATACAAAGTACTTGAGCTATAGCTTTTATATATATGTTATCAAACCATTTAATCATACCAATTTTGCTCTAACGCATTCAGATACTAATTTTCCATCAGCGCCAAGTAATGCATCTTTAACTTCTTTAATTACTAATCCCATTGATTTCTTTTCAATACCACTTGGATAATATTGTTGAAGATATTCAATAATATCTTCCTTAGTAGGTAATGATGGCATCAATGTTTCAAGAACTGCTGATTGAGCCAATTCTACTTCAGCTAATTCAGGACGATTATTATCCATATAAATTTGAGCAGTATTCTTACGCTCTTCAATCATCTTTTTAATAAGATTTATTTCCTCAGCATCGTTATATGGCTTTGCATTCTTTGCTGTATTAAATTCAAGAATCTTAGCTTTTAAAAGCTTATATGTTTCAGAAGCAACCTTATCTTTTGATTTCATTGCTTCCATAATTTTTGCATTAATATCTATCATAATTATTGTATTCTTCTAACATTATATACCCACATTACATCGGCAAAATCTATATAAACTTGCGAATTACCATTTGATTCAATTCTAAGTCTCATTGTACCTCTATCAAAATCCTGGTCAACGAAATTTAATTCAACCTGATTACCTCCAGAATTATCTCTATAATTTCTTACATATTTAGTAATTTTATAAATCTGGGTTTTAGGTGAATAAATTTTGACAATATCATTACTAAAATCAATTGTCATAAGCATATCAGAACTTTGCCAATCTGTCCAATCTGTCCATCTACCATTACTAACATACTTTTGCGCATATGCAGTTGTCCGATATTTATAAGTTTGTGCATCAACTAATTGAGGTAATGCAAAACTCATCGCAAAAAATAAAATAAAAATTAAAAAATACTTTTTCATAGGTTTAATTGTTAATAAATTGTTTAATATATTCTTTTGTTGATTTTAAAAAATTAGATTTATCAGAAACACACCATTGTAAATAATTTTGATCAATATTTGAAATATATTCTATTGATATACCTTTATATTTTCCAATACTAAAACATGGTTTAATTTCTCCACAAAATTCCATATCCATTATCACATTATCTTCACCATACATACGTTGAGGTTTATACGGCTCATTTTTTTGTTGAGCTACAAAAATAGAATATGTACCTTTAATGTCTGAAAATGCATTATGCGCTGTAAGCCCACTTTCTTCCATAGTTTTACCTTTATAACGTAAATATGTATTATCTAATGAAATACCATTACGACGTTTTTCTTCTAAAAATGCATCATAACAATTCTTTTTAGTAAAATCAATATCATACCCATATTTGTTTAATTCAACTTTCAAAAATGGAATGTCAAATGAATTACCATTATATGTAAGAATATTATCAGATTTATTCATAAAATCTATAATATTTGGAGCAACATCTTTAAAAAAAGGTTTATCCTTTAATAGTTCTGGTGTAATTTTATGTTTGAAATATGCACCTAATGAAATATTATAATCCCCAATTGGTTGTATATATTGATCCATACTATCAATAATTTTATGATTATCTGAATCAATTAACAATCCAGCAAATTGTATAATCTGGTCTTTTTCTTTAACTAAACCAGTTGTTTCTAAATCGAATACTATAAATTGCATAATTTAAATTAATTAAAATTCTTATATTTAAATAGACAAATATTTTTGATAATTCATTAATATAAAAGATTTTTTTCATTTTTTAATGAAATAATAATGGTAAAAAAATCATGAAAAATTATTTTTAATAAAATAGAAAGATTTTAGAAATAAATCATACATATGAAAAGAAAAACTAATTTATTTTATACAACTGGTCCAGATAGTAAATTTTTAACTTTTAGCAACTATACTGAATCATTAACTGGTAATTTTGTTAGTACAGATCATAAATTATTTCCATCAAAATTTATTTGTTTAAATATACCTGAACTTTGTCCAGATGGAAAACATTTAGATGATGATAAAAAAGCAAATTTAATTAAAATGCTTGCTGCATATTATGAAAATAAAATGGCGGTATTACGTGATGATAGTATAGAAAAAAACAAAAATATTGAAGAGCACTGTCATCCATTAGCATATTTATTAGAATGTTTATTAAATTATTATTCTAATGATGGTGTAAATATTCCTTATGTTGGAGATATAACTGAAGAAGATTATGACGGTACATATACAGATATGATTTGTTTTATTAATCTTGAAAATGTGGATTTTAATAAATCTTGGAAAATAATTTCAAAAGATACTGATAATATTATTGATGTTGATAAAACTGAAATTGAATTAGGAGACAAATTATATGGGTGGGATGATAATATATTAGATATTTATGAAGGTGTAAACGCTATTTATGATTCTCCTTCAACGGTTGAAAACTATTATAATTATACAACTACATTAGAAAAATTATCTAAAATTAATTCAAAACGCAATCCAATTACAGTTAATAATCAAAATTTTATAGAGTTTAATATTATTATTCCTTTATATGATTTAGTAAATATTAATTATAAAAGTAATTCATCTTCACTTGTTGAAAGTGATGACATAAACTTATCTGAAAATGATGTTGATTATATATCTAATGTACCTTTAGGAATGTGGATTTCAGATACAGTAAAATTAGAAGTAGATAATGATACTAAAATGAGTCCAACATGGTCGCTTTTAATATCTTCTCAATTTAAAGCTTTACCGTATTATAGTAAAAATGTAATTAATGAAAATAATGATAAAATATTAGAGACATCTGCTCCTAAACAATATAATACATTTGCATCTATTATTACAAGACAAAATCAATTAATTAATAAATTTCTTGAGATACAAAATCAAATTTATGATATGAATGAACGTCTTACTAAATTAACTACAACAGTTAATAATATAAATACTACAGAAAATATAGATTCATTACATATTGAACAAACTAATTTTGAAATCGATATGAAAAAAACTATGGAAGAATTTAAAACTGAAGTAAAAGATTTATTCCAAAACTTAGCTTGGAAGGCAACAATATAATTATAATGCGATATGAATAATAGTAAAGATTCATTAAAAGAATATTATGTAAATCTACAATCATTATATAATAATGCAGTAAATATGCTTACTGCTATAAATCAAAGTTTAGCATCTACATCATCAGAAATTACTGTTAGTGTAGCAGATACTGATGATGCTATTACAAAAATTAGAATTCCATCATTTTTATATTTAGAAAATAAAATTGAACAGTTAAGTAATAATTTTAATCATTTATTTGAAATGCCTTCTTCTGGTCAAGCATGGTTTTCTAATGAAAATAATATGTTTAAACTTAAAATGGTGCAAAGTAATATTGCACCAATTACACCGTCAATAGATTCAACAAATGTTGTTGCATCAATTAAAGATAATAATTTTTTAAAAGATTTAGTTAATCCTAAAACATATCTTAAACTTAATGTCAATAATATTCCTAATAATATTGAAAAGGTTTATATGAAAAAAATCGTCATTTTAGACGATAATGTATATAATGAATTAGAATCAATAAAAGATACTCTTACTTCATATCAAGATTATGTAGCTGCTTTATCAAATCTTACTAAGGGCGTACAATATGAAGAATATGAAAATACTCTTAATATGCCTATTCGTCGCGATAAATTTGATTCTGAATTTAAAATTATAGAAATTCCTACATTAGATGGTGGAAATCCATATGTAAATACAAATAGTGATGAATATTATAATCATGCTGAAACGCATTTAATATACGAAGTTAGATTAGATACATTAATTTATCATGATCATGAAGATCCATCAATAGAATATCAATTAAAAGTTGGAGATTATTTGACATTAATTGATAATTTTACTGTTTTTAAAATAAAAAATATTTCTAAATACAAAGATTCAATTACAAATTCTATTGTTACTTTAGAAGAAATTAGTGGACATACAGCATTACAAGATGTTACAGCCAATAATAATATGGTGTTAAAATTATATCAACATAATTATTCTGATTATAATTATGTAGAAGTACCATTAGAAGAAAATCCTTATATTATAATATTTTTATGTTTTATAGATTCTAATATTCGCAGTACATTTTCTAATCCAATCTTTTTGAATTTAAATGATATTTACATGTACAATTCAGATGGTACATTAATGAAAAATCCAAAAGATGGAACTAATATAACTTATATGTCATATTACAATCAATATTGTACTAATATTGGTGATATAATTCAAGGCATTTCTAATGTAATATATCCACAATTTACTAATATAAATAATGATGCATTAAATATTTTAGAAAATAGTGAAAGTCTTAAACAACTTGTAACAAATTCTATAAATAAAGAAAATATTGAAGTTTCTTGTATAAATAATCATATATTTGACGATGAAGCTTCAGAAAAAATAAATACACTTAATGCAGAAAAGAACAAGTATAAAGTTAGCATAACAGATATGCAAGCTAATATTGATAACATATATAATCAATTAACAAATACAGATTTTAATAATGATTTAAGTATAACACAAGAATCACTTAAAACAAAACTTGATCAATATTATACAGAAAGAACTCATTTAAACAAAGAATATATTAATTGTGTAAATCTTATTGCTGCGGCTAAAGCAGAAAATAATATTACTAATACATCTAAATATAGAATAAGAGGTTTATTTGATGATAGTATTGTAAGTGATTACATTAAAGCAAATGTTTCTTCAAAATGTGAATTAATTGGAATAGATGTTGAATATAAATATATTACAGTATCATCTAATCAATCTAATGTTACGCAAATAAACAATAGCATATTTACTAATTGGAATAAATATAAATCAATAGACAAAGAACGTATATTAAAATTTGATGAAAATAATTTATATACTATTGAATATGATGAACGTCCATTTTCAGATAATTCCGTAAAATGGAATCAAATAGATATTCCTATTAATCAAGGTGAAGATGTTGTAATAAGAATACGTTATAAATATAACATTGGTCAACCATTTATGAATTTATATTCTCCATGGTCAGATAATGTTACATTTAGTTTTCCTGAAAAATTCACTTCAAAAAATGAAATAATAGATATTATTGCCGAAAATGACAATGATGTAATTAATGCTAAGTTCTTAGGAACTCTTATTAATGATGGTTATCAAGAACACGTAAACAATAAGATTATTGATAATTCCCAAGTATATTATCATATGCCTGAAAATATATATTCTGGTTTTAATACACCAGAAAATAAATTAATATCATTAAAAGATAAACTTATTAGTATGTCTAATGATATTGACAAATATAAAAATACATTAAATAGTTCAACAAATAATAATTATAAAGTTTATTTAGAGTATGATAATAACTTAATAGAATTACATAATTCTAAAGAAAACATTATTAACTTTAATAATTCTGATGTTACATTATCTGAATTGTTTACAAAGAAAACTATGAATATTATCATTAAAAATATTGGAGAAACTTCTCTTAATTTATATAGTATATTTAGTGGTAATATGTCAGTTCCTCTTTTAAATACTAATGTGACATATATAAATAATACAGTTGAACATTATCAAAGAGTACCAATACTTATTAATGGTGATAATGATATTAATACATCAGTATATGCGCAAACACTTGGTCAATGGATATATTTTAGAGAAAATAATCCATATACATTAAAAGATGTATATTATAATAGTAATTCACAATTATATAGTGATACAAATATATTCTTAGCGAATATAAGTAATACAGAAAATCAAACTAATTATCAATTTAAATCATCGCTTAAAGATTATTTAAAAACTGCATATCAAGTACTTTTACCTTACAAACCTAAAACTACAAATTATCAAAGTGTTGATATATTATTTAATGCAGTTAGAAATAAAATAATGAGTGGAAATTATTCAACATCTGGTTCAATTGATATTAGTGAAAATGGTACATATAATATAATATTAGATACAACAGAAATTAATTCTAATATTTTACAAAGTATCAATATATTAAATAGTGATTCATTTACTAAATATGATATTAATCAATTAGATAATAAGTATGTATTAAAATATGAACATATTATGACATTAGATGGCAAATATTTAACAAGCTCTACAGATATTGATGAATTTATTACTAATAATGAAATATCTAATATTACTAGTAGTACTGAATTAGAAGGTATGTTCTTATATCCAGAAATACCATTAAATACATATTTGCAATGTAATACTAATGAATTAAATTGCCAATATTATACTGTAGCTGTTGGTAATACAATATCTGTTCCAGTAATATGTGAATATTATTTATCAAATAAAATAACTAAAAACAGAACATTATCAAAAACAATATGTTTTGATTTAAAACCATCAATTGATAAAGATTTAGATCACTACATTATTACAATAAATGTTAACCAAGCTGCTTCTGATGAAATAATTAATGAAGCAATAAGTGAAACAGTAAATACTGACTATAATACTGATTCAATTACTGATACTGAATAATATTAAATAATTTAACAATGGAAAATACTACTGAAAAACTTTTAAACATAAATGGTGAATATATAAAATTTTATGTAACAACTAATGATAAACTTTCAAAGTTGTTAGCTAATAGTGGTGCAGCAATTATATATCATAACACCAAAAATAAATTAAATTATATTTATGTTGGTGGCCAACTTATTGCTTCTGGTTACGGATTTGATATTAATGATCACGATAAATTAAAAGAATTATTAGAGAAATATTATTTGGAAATAAAAGACATAATAGATAATAAAAAAATACAAACATCGTATAATAATTTATCTAATTATGTAAATGATACGTTTGTTAAAAAATCTGAAGGAGATATTTCTTATACATATATTCATAATGATTTTAAAAAATTATTTTATAATCCAACATCATATAGTAATGAATTAAATATAACTTCTAAAGATATATATAATTATATTGAAGATATAAAATATAAACGTTTTGAAATTACTGATTTATGTTATATTATTGAATATAAATTAGATAGTGATAGTAGTTCTCCTAAAATAATGAAAATATGTTTTAGACAAAACGATAAAATTGCATTACCTGTAAATAGTTTAATTACTTCATTAACTGTTAATGCGTTAATTACATTAAATGATAATGGAGGAAGTAATAACATTAAAATGACATATTTAAAATCTAATAAAAATCCTGAGCAACTTAAATATGGAATAGTCAATGTTAATAAAAATAATCCAATAAATGATAATGTAATAAATAATATTAATATAATAAAAAATAAAGATGGTAATATCAATGATTTAGAAATATTAAATGAATCAATTTATAATATATATAATGATTTTGGTGTAATTACTGATGAATATTATGTATTTAAAATTGTTTATAATGGAAATGCTGATAATTTAATAAAAATTAATGAAGGTAATAATAAAATTATAAAAGATATTAATTTATCTATAACAGGTACTCCAAAAGAAAAATATAAGAGTTTTACTTTCAATCAAGATATAAAATCTATAAAAAATATTTTAAATAATGAAGAAGTAAGTATAAAAAATGAAATGCAAATACAAGATTCTGAACCATTATTAAATATTGTAGGTGCTCATGAAATTTTTGTAATAAATTCTAATAATCAATTATTTGATGAAAAAAATAAATTTAAATATGATATTACTTCTGTAATTAATCCTAATAGTTTAAACAGTAATAATTATCCGCAAGGATGTTTATTATCAACAATATTTAAAACATTAAAAAACGAATCATTTAGAATTGTACCATCAAATTATGTATTTAATAACAAATTTTCATTTACTATTAATGAAAAAAATTATGCAATATTTTTTACAATTCCATCTATATATGAAATAAAACGTATTTATTATATAAATCAAGATGGTACTGAAAGTGATATAATTGGTTATTTTATATATTGTGGTAATCAAAAATATGAAGATGATACAAATGTACTATTTAATAAAGATGGACATGATTATAAATTAACTAATAATACTAAATTATTTTATATGTATTCTGTTTCTCGATTTAATAATGCATATACTGTATATGTAGAATTAATTAGACTTAAAAATGAAGATTTACCTGATCCAGATACACGAGTTAATATTATTCCAGTAGATGGCCATCAAATTTTACATCAATATAATTTTGATATAAATCATTGGTATAATTATCCAGCAATCATAAATATGGCTGGTAATTCATTTAATAATTCTTATACATTGTTAGAAAATTATATTAAGATGACTGCTCAATATTTATAAGAATTATTTTTAATAAAGAATTAAACAAATTTAATATATAAAATACTTATGGCATTTAATGTAGAAAATAGACAAAGAATAATATTTATATCTGACGCTGTAGAAAGCGAAAATTTAAAGACATTATCTAAACAATATCCAAACGTTGTATTTTTTACTAATACTCCAGATACAAAACAACAATTTGTTATAGGTCAATATAATGAACGTTTTAATATAATAAAAGGAGGTAAAAAATATATTAACGTACAAGGTATAAATCCTGAACGTCAATCAGTATTAGTAGGCGATAAATTACTTATGTTAACCTATGATTCAGAAACAGGTTTAATAGGTTTGTCAATCGGTACTAATATTAATACAGTTAGAATATTGGGTATAGTTCCAATTAATAAAGATGACATTGCTGATAAAAGCAATTATGCTAGAGGTGGTTATTATGATAATAATACATATAAACAATTTTCATTACATAATTTTGATGGCGTATATAAATATTTAGTAAGTTCTAATGTAAATAAATTTGCTTTATATTTAGCTATACAACCAAATAGTGAAGGCGATTATAATAATAGTTTTGAATTTAATAATTATGAAGATATTTGTATTGGATCATCAAATAAAACATTAAGTGCCAAAAAAATTGACAGTGTAAGTGATCTCGCTATTGATTTAGGACTTAATAATATTGATCATATTAATTCAGTATTGTTATATAATAGTACAACTATACAAGATTTATTAGATGGAAAAACTGAAAATGATAATGAATTAAAAGTAAAATATCAAATATGTCGTTATGATATAGATTTTAATAAACAATTTGGTGGAATAGATGATGAAAGTTCTGATGATGAAAGTTCTTCTTTAACAATTTATCCAAGTTCTATAACTAATACAGCAAGTACATATAGATTATTTATTACTCCAGATGATGAAAATCCAATAATTGCAAATGCAGATAATTCAAATATTCCTAATATTATTATTGAACCATTTGTTAATAAATTTATAACAAAACAATATGAAGAAGTTGCTATACAAAATAATGCAGAATTAACTGCATTTAATCTTAAATTAATATTTGATAATGATAATGCTGACCTTAATGAGTTATATACTAATATAATTAAAAAATATTTAAGTGACAAGGATAGTAATGGTAATAGTAATAGTAATTTTGGTTTAAATTTATATGTAGCAGGAAGAGATATTAATGATGGTATAACAAGGTTTGTATCTATTGATGAAGTAAACATAAAATATAAAGAATTATATGGAGAAAATAATATTGGTATAGAATTTTCAATATTAGATCGTGATAATGTTGATTCTATTATTACAGAGGTTAAATTATATAGAGGTGTTACATCAGCATTATTGAATGTATTACATATAGAAAATGTTAAAAACTTATCATCTTTGGTATTTGAAATTAAACCTATTATATTAAATGATGGAGATTCATGGAATTTTAAAATTTCAGAAAATTATGCGATAAATAATAAATATGCGTCTAATGAATTTATAACTTATGTAGATGATAATAGAATATTTATTAATGATCCAATTTATAAATTTGGTTTATTTATTGGTGATAATAATGAAAATACTTATTCTACTATTAAAAACTTATTAACAAAAACAGGTTCATCAGATATAGAAATAAATACTAATCAAGTAAAACATATAAATTCTATAAATGATATAACAAATGGTATTGAATCTGAATATGTATTATCTGATAATTATAGATTACCTGATAATACTGGTGATTATGTATATATAACATTACCTAAAGAATTGTATTATAAAGACATAACTGAAGGACATGTACTTGAAAATATATGTTTATACATATCAAACTTTATATCATATGATTATGATGATTTTGGTAATACAAGTACTGCTTATTTTGTAACATTACCACAAGTTATTGAAGAGTTTGAAGACGTAAATGATGGAATAGAATATGTATTATTAATGATAGATTCTCCTGTAACTAATAAGATTTTATTATTAAATAATAAAGATAATAAAATTTACAATAAAATTACTTTTTAAAAATTAGATATGGCAAATACAGATAATATTACTTTAACTGGTCGTTTTAATGTTAAACCACGTCCAAATGGTATGTCAACAGCTGAAATTCATAATATTTATGGATTAAGATCAGAAGATTTAGCAGAATATAACACAGTTATTGGTTCAACAAGTTATGATAAATATGATGAATATGATTCTGGAAATGATGCACCAGCATTATTAATACATGCTGCTGATATATTCTGGGGAGACGCTAAGTTAAGTTATTTGGCTAGTGATAATTTAGATTTTGATGGATCATTTGGAAATAAATTATTCTTTCCTAATAAAACTGGTGATAGAGAAGGTGAAAAATCTTATCATATTAGAACATCTCAAGATATTATTGCAGTTCTTGAATATCTTTTAGAACATATATCAGCTCCAGAGTTAACGATTACTCCATCACCTGAAAAACGTATAACTGCTTCTGAAGTAGTAACTGCAACTATTGCAAATTCTTCTGGAGTAGTTGAATGGATTCTTACTGAAAATGAAGGTACTAGTGGTCAAACATTTAGAAAGGACGTTGATGTTAATAATGGCAATCGTGTAACAATAACACCTAATGATGATAGTCAGCCTGCCTCTAATAATGGTACAATATCAGTTAATATTGATAATTCAAGTTCTGGTAAAGCTATTATTACAGGAGAATTTAATAGAGGTGAAACATCATATAATGAATATGCAACCACAGTAACAGCTAAGTATAATGGTATTAATAAATCAGTTAGATTAATATTTAGTAAATCAACTCCATCCAAAACTGAAGGTACATGGACAATTTCATATAATGATGGTAGTACTTTACCACGCAATCTTGAAATAAATCAGGATTTACCATTTAGTTTTACTGGTAATTTTGATAATACAAGATTTAAAGTTACAAATACTAGTTATGATTCAAATATTACATTACCAGCCAATACATTTAAATTTACAAATAGTAGTGCAGAAAATAATATATATAATGCATCAATTAGTATTAAACATAAAGCTAAAAGTAATCCTACACTTACAATAAATGATCATGCTAATAAAATAGCAGATGGTGAATCTATAGAAATTATTATTACTTCTAATACTACAGGTAACCTATCATTAGATACTTATAATGTTAATGGATGGGAAGCAGAGTGTACTAGCACTGGTGAAAAAACTCATAAAATTAGAATTACCAATTTGAGCACTGTTTCATCTGCTGGTTCTATTCCAACAAATGATATAAAAGCAACATTTACACCAAATGGTACTAATGCTAAAGCATATAATACATTAACTAATCAAAATGTATTAAAGCAAGCAATTACTTTAAGTGCAGTAGTAATAAATTATTATTGGTATGTTGGTTATAATCAAGATGCTTTTGTTAATCCTGAATCATTTAAAGCAAATATGTATACAACAAATACTAATGCTATTCCAACACAATATAGTAAATCTGGTGATAATGGATTAGATGTTTCAGTAACTGGTACTAGACCAAACTATCTTATTATGATTATACCATCAACATGGAGTACACCTAAAATATATGGTCAACTAAAAGATGCAGAAATTACGATGACATTAGAAAAACAAAATGTTACAATAACAGGTATATCTAATGAAACATTTAATGTATATAGTGGTACTGGTGAAATTTCAGATAGTAAAGTATTTATAAATTTAAATTAAAAATATTTAAGTAAAATACAAATATGGCAATTTTATTAAATTCAGAAAGTGGAATTCAATTTTCTAATGTAACATTACCTGGAGCAACAACAGGTAATAAACGTACTAATTCTACATATAAAGATAAATCAACTGGTAATAATGCATCTGCGCGTTCAACAACAGAAATTAGTGAACCAACAGCAAGATTTGTCAATGCAATAGATATTGATTGGAATGGAGCAGAATGGCCAAGTTCTATACCATCTGCGCCAACAATAATTAATACAACTGGTGATTTAATTAATGCAATTAAATATTCTGCAAACGCGCCCCACTCGCACGGCAATTATTTGACTGCTCATCAAAGTTTAGCTCACTCTCACACAGATTATATAACAACTGCAAGTACTGGTTTAACTAAAAGTGGTCAAACAATTAGTTTAAATAAAGCAGCTATTGATTCTGATTCATCATCTCCTCGTTTATTAGGTGGTATTTTACCATATAATGCATATAATTATGATATGTTAAATTATATTCAAAATATTACACCTAATAGTGGTAATCATAATTATGGTATAACAGTAGATGAAAATGGTCTTGCATTTGTAGGATTACCTGAGTTTTCGTTAACAAGTCACTCTCACAGTCAATATTTGACAAGTTTAGCACACTCACATAGTCAATATGCAACAACTAGTCATGCGCACACTCAATATATAACAACAGCAGGTACTGGTTTAACTAAAAGTGGTCAAACACTTGGTTTAAACCAAGCAACAGAAGCACTATTAGGTGGTGTAATGGTTTCTTATCATTATACTTCAGTATTAAATAATATACAGGATGTTCATGCGGAGGGTGAAAGCTCTGAGATGCTTGACTCTCATTATCAATATCATTTTGGTTTACAATCAGATAGTACAGGTAAAGCATTTGTAAATATACCTCAGTTAGCATATTTAGGTACAAAATTATATTCTGTAAATTATAGTAATGGTAAACTTACAACAAATATAGATGAAAATTCAGGTTCTACAGAAGTAGTATCAGCATCTCAAATTGTTACTGATGGCGGTGGTATAAAATCATTAGCACACTCACATAGTCAGTATGCAACAACTAGTCATTCGCATTCCGATTATATAACAACTAATGGTACTGGCTTAAGTAAAAATGGTCAAACACTTAGTTTAAAAACTGCATCAACTACTGAAATTGGTGGTATTAAAGCATCAATAGATAATGAAGAAATTGCAAGAATTTATCCAACTATAGCTGTTTCAAATGGTTTTGCATATGTAACTGGTGCAGCAAAAGACGATCATAATCACGATGATATATATTATACAGAAACAGAAGTTGATACTAAACTTACCACAAAAGCAGATACAACTACTGTGCCTACTGATTTACAATTAGTTGGTAGCAACATAAAATTAAAAATTAATGGTTCTAGTTCTGGCACTGGTGTTAATGCATCTACTATTGTAACAAGCGGTATTAATTCAAATGGAGCTAAACCAAAAGTTACAGATACTGGTCATGGTATTGAACGTACATTAGGTGCCATTAAAGTTAATGCTGTAAATGAAGGTAATGTTGATTTAACAACAGCATCATATGTTAGTGGTGATACTGTACAAAATTATGGAGTGGAAATCGATAGTACTGGTTTAGCATATGTACCATTAGCTGCAAATAAAATAGCAGAAGCTGGTGGAGGTTTGTTACATATAAAAGATGAAGTTTATGCAGATAACATAATGAATGGTGCATATTCATGTGTTACTTCTGGTAGAACTAATTGGATAACTACAAAGGATGAACAAGGTAATACTTTACCTGGTGTTGTATTTGGATTAGGAGATTTACAAATAGCAGTAGATGCTAAAGGTAGATTATATAGTAGAAAAAATACTGATAGACGAATTTGGCAATTAGTTAATCAATTAGAAACTATAGATACTAGTGGTGTTGTTGATTGTAATACTTTAATTTATCCAGCTGTTTTAGGTTATGCTAAAATATCTAATGGTCCAAGTGACGCCGCAGCTGATGATCGTTTCACAGTATTTGTATTTACAAGTTCTGATTTTGATGTTAATGGTTATCGTTCAATAATACAAATAGCTATTAATAGATCTAGTGGAGCTCAATATTTACGTTTCTATTTTAAAATAGTTGATGGAAGTAATGGTAAACCTATTGACTATGGTTGGTCTAGAATCAATTCCGGTAATACAGGTGTTACTCAATTATCAGGTTTATATAAAATAGCTATTAATAATGGTGATATAACAGCTGCTAATAATGTAACTTGGTCAGATATTAATGGAATATCCGGTAGTACAGCAACATCATCATCTAAAGGTTTAGTACGTGGTGCAACTGATGCTGAAGTAACTCAATATGCAAACCAACAGTATTATGCATTACGTGTTAATAGTAATGGTTTAGCATATGTAACGGGTGTCGCAAAAGATGATCATAATCATGATGATAGATATTACACAGAAACAGAAATTGATACTAAACTTGGTGCGAAAGCAGATAAATCATCAGCTGTAACAAATGTTAGTTGGAATGGTGGTAGTATACAAAAAACAATTAATGGTACAACATCAAATGTTATCACTGCTTCTTCTATAGTTGCTTCTGGTATTAATACAGATTCAGCTAAACCAACTGTTACAGATGACGGTCACAGTGAAATTCAACGTACATTTGGTGCTATTAAAGTTGCTATAGTAAAATCTGAAACACCAACATTACAAAGTTATGCATATGTAGATAGCGGTGATCCAAGCGTTAAATATTATGGAGTACAAACAGATCAAAATGGTTTAGCATTTGTACAAATACCAGTATCATCAGAAGGTATTAGTGAAGTAACAGCAGAAAATCACTATACTAGTCCTGCAGGAGCAAAATCATCTGGTTTATATAAAATTACAACTGATGCTGCTGGTCATATTACAGCTGCTACCGCAGTAACAAGAGATGATATTGTATCATTACTTGGTAATTATTATAGCTTGAATAGTATTGCACCATTATTTGAAAATGGACAAAATGCATATATTTTTGCCGGATTTAATTCTGATGGTACACTTAATAATCAAACATTAAGCAGTTTAACTGAATATAGTGTTACACAAGCGCCACTTACAATTAATGCAGCTGAATATATAGAAGAACGTTTACCTGGTACTAATATAGAAGTTCATGCATCTGACAATGATCAGTATGCTATTATTGCATGGCCTCAAAAATTTGGTTATTTAGAATTTGATGATAATTGGAATAAAGCTATTGGAACTGTAAGTACAACTTATGGCGATTATTATTGGAAATCAACAAAAGCACAGAATAGAATTTATCCAACAGTAATAATTAGATAACAATTTATCATAAAATATATTTAGAAATGGGGTAGTTAAAACTACTCCATTTTTATTTTTAATTAAATAAATGTTTATTTATATATAATATTTTATGTTAGATTACAAAATTATAGAATATAAACAAAAAATAACAAAAGATGATGTAACATATATTGATTTATTATCTAAAACTTTTAATAAAGATTTAGAACCAAATGGTCATTTATTAATAGTAAATAAATATTATGTGGCTCGTCCAGATTTAATTTCATTAGCTTTATATGGAACGGATAAATATGCAGATGCCATATGTAAAATTAATGGGATATCTAATCCATTTGAATTAAATGAAGATAATATTATAATTGTCCCATCAGCTGAATATATTGAAGGATATGCAAAAAGTTTTGATTCATCAGGTTCAGAATTAATAACTAATGATGATGACGATGATGAGATTATGAAAATAAAAAATACTATGCAAAAACGCCCTAATGAAAGACGTAGTTCTAATGAGCAATTAGTTGGTGAATCTAATTATATCATCGATAAGTCATTAGGTATAATTTTATATTAAATTTATATATGCCAAATTTTGATAGTTTAATAAATTTAGCGTTGTCTAATACTAATCGTGGTACTAGCTCTAATGTCGAAAAAGATGTTAGTAAACCCGTTAGTACTGAATTTAATCTTGTTGAATCTTCTAAATTAAATTATACAGATCCTATTGTTAGACACGATGGAGGTAATCATTCTAATGTTGCAGTTTTTAAAGATGATTTGACTGCAAATACTCCAGCAGGTTTTAATCATGAAGGAGATACAGAACCAGAAAAAATACATGGTATAAAAATACCTGTTGTTAAAGTAAATAATTTAGTTGTTTCATACGATAAAATTCTTCATCTTAAACTAGATTATACTGATTTTAGACCTAAATTAGAATTATGGATAAAAGATACGGATGATGAAATTAAAACTCAAGATATGCCAACTCGCAATAATATAATTACTATCGTTATTGTACCACAAGTAGATGGTGCGTATAAAAAAATATCAATAGATTTTTATACTAATACAATTCCACAAAAAGAGGGTGATATAATAAAATATATTGACTGCGAATATAAATTAAACGGATTATATGAAGGCACACCAACTTGTTGGAAGCATTCTGGATGTTCATCAGATAAATGTTCTACATCACAAGATAATAAACCAACAACATTTGAGTTATTTCATGATATAGCCGCTAGTTTAGGATTAGGTTATCAAACAACTGAACAAGTAAAGGAGATACAAGATCACTTACCAAGAAACACCCAAAATTTAAAACTTTGGGAATTTATGAAAAAACAAATTTCTTTTGGTGGGTTAGATGAAAATTCTTTATTTGATATGTGGATTGATTTATATGGGTATTTAACTATCGTTAATGTTCCATGGGTATTATCACAAGATATTGATGGAGGATATTTAGGTATAATGGCATTAAGTGGAATTCCAAATACTTCAGAAAATTTGCCTGATCCAGTTTATAAATTAGTACATAGAACAATTCATAATTTTGATAATCAAACGATGAACACTAATTTAACTTTTAAAAACTATGAACACGTATTAGACTTTTGGAAGTTAAATAAAACAGGTGAAATACGTAATTATTATATATTTAATCGTGCTGGTGATCCAACTGCTAATTCTGAAGTTGGAGGAAATAATATTGAACAAATAAATGTACAAGCTTCTGCTGCGACAGTTGATGAAAGTGATTATGGGCAATGGCAACATGGAGCACAAACTATTGTATTAACTGAACAAAATGAATATCCAACTGCTACGCAAGCAGTAATTAGAGATATGTATTTTACTAATTTACGTACTAATATGTTAAAGGTAGAATTATTTGAATATAATCTTGGATTACAACGAGGTACATTAATTAATCTTGTAGTATATAATTATGATTTACATTCAAAATTAAAAATTGCTACTAGTGCCCAATCAATAAATGGTAATAATGTTAATACAAAAATGGAAGATAATTTTTCAACAGATGAAATGAATCAAAAAGATATGATAATGAACTCAGCTGTTCCTTTACGAGATCCTTCTATATCGGGTATTTATTATATTGATGGTATGGAATTTTTGTATAATAAAGAAGAACAAGAAATTCAACAATTTTTATATTTAATACCAAAATATAGAGTATCTCATTTAACCAATGCTCAATCTACTCCAAAGATTGATCCTACAATATTTGAACAAAATGAAGAAACAAGAACTTCTGAGTTACCTGATATACCTGCGTCAAGCATTGTACATTTTTAAATATATAAATAATTAAATGAATAAAATACAATCATATAACGAAATAATATATGACTCTAGACCAGTAAAATATACTGAGTTTATATCTGATAAATATAATTTAATTCATCAAGAATTATATTTAGATGCATTAAATAAAGCAATATCTGATTATATAAAATTTAATAATCAATATGAAAATATTAATGAGTTTAAACAAAATGTAAATATTGTAGAAGTTAAAAATAATGAATATTGGCAGCCATCTTATACAATTTGGCGTACTAAAATATATCCTTATAAAATATTAACTAAAGGACAATTCGCAGATGAACATAAAATCCCTAATTCTAAATACATTGAATCAGATAATCCTGGAGCTATGTCATTAGAATATTGGTGGAATATGTATCAGAAATTTGAAGATAAAAATATAAATAATATTAAAATTTCTAACGATAACTTAAATGATTATGTTTTAATTAATTTAAATTATGTAACTGGTATAGCAACATTACGTTCAAAATTAACTTATAAAGAAATAGAGGTACCATTTGAATATTTAGATGAAAATATTGATATTGATGATTCTATGTTATTGGATCATACATTTGGTGCACTTTGGAAAAATAAATACGGAAATGAATAATGGGATTCTTTTCAAAACTTGGTTCATCATTAGCTAATACGGCTGTACAAGGAACAAAACAAGGATTAGTTAGTGGTATATTATCTGCTTCAAGAGGATCGTATAATAACGTTCTTGGAGGTAATTCACTTCTCCAAATACAAGAACATATTCCATATTATGTAGATAGTATTGATATGTCTAATGCAGATTATATTTATAAAGGGAAGGAATTATATTCAACAACATATAAAGATCTAGATAACGCAGATAATTTAACAAAAACGATAAGCAAAAAAGCAAAAATATATGATGAATCTTATAATAGTCAAAAAATTAGTTTTACACAAAACAATAATTTAGAAAACAATTTTAAATTACCTCAATGGGGTTATGATGTATTTATAAATGAACGTTCAAGTTTTCAAAAAGGATTAGGCGGTCCTACGAATGATCCTGGTTATTTTTATTTTAAAATATTTTTTAATTTTGATACAAATTATGGATTATTTGGTGGAATATTAAATAGTAATTCAACAGTATATGAATCATCTATTAATACAGCTATTAAATATTTAAGTATATGTCAAAATAATTATAAAATTGAAAAATTATTAGATAGATCTATAGCATTACAAAAATTTACTCGTATATTAAGTTTTATTAATTCACAAGCTCCATGGTTTTTTACTGGAGTAAGTGGATTAGATAAAGCTGGAGCACCAATAACAAATGAATTTAGCAAAGAAAAAAGTATTGAAATAGAAGTTTCTGAAGATGCAATAGATATGCGTTTAGCAACATTAATGGATTTATATAAATATGCATGTTATGATGAATATAATTCAAAAGAAATTATTCCTGAAAATTTACGCAAATTTGATATGTCTATTATGTTGTTTGCATCTCCTTTAAAATATTTTCATACTGCTATAAAAGATGGTAGTAAAAAACTTTCTTATAAAGGATTTAATCTTGGAAAAGGATATAAAGATTTTCCTTCATTTAAGTTATATACTTTTACAAATTGTGAAATAAGTCCTGAAGTATTAGGTAATATGGTACCTAATTCCATAACAAACGATAAACCATTTCAATTAGGTAAAACTAAAATAAAAATTACATATGATAGAGTATATACACATACATGTAATGAATTTAATCAAATATTATTTGGTACTACAGGAATATATTTTAATGAATATGGAGATTTTCAAAATGATCGTTATTCAATAATTCAAAAAATTGTTGACTATGGAAATAAAGATGAAAAGAATAAAAAAACTTTAACTGATATCGCTGAATCTATTGTTCATACTAATTTAATGGATTTGACTGGTTATAGTTTAGGAAATATTTATGGACAAGATTCTAAAATAGGAAGTGATTATTGGAAAACAAAAATTAATTGGCAATTTAATAAAAATATATCTGTAGTACAAGATATAGGTACTAATGTATTATTAAAATTGTTAAATTCTCATTATAACGCTTCGGCTAGATTACATACAGCTGGAAATGGTACTAAAATAAGTGATACTGGATGGTTACCAGGATATGGAGAAATGGCAGTTGGTTCTGAATATTGGAAAGATAAAATTAAATCATTAAAAACTGGTAAAAAGATTAGTTCAGGTTATAGTGATTATGTTACAATGAAACAACGAGCAAGTAACTTTAGTTTTAAACAAACATTATATGATATGTTTAGAAATCCATAAAAAAGGAGCTTCATTAATGAAGCTCCTTTCATTTATAAATATCAATTATTTAATTATTATTTAATCTTGCCTCTAATTCAGCTATTTTATTTTCTAGTGCAGCTATTCTTGATTCTAATCCACCAATCTGTCTCCAATTTGTTATAATAATATTATTTCCATTTTTAAATTGTTTATATACTGTACGCATATATATATCTCCAAATTCTTCTGATGTTTCTGGACGAACACGATTTATAACTATTTGAATTACTGAACGATAACCATTAAAATCTAAATCTGCACTAGATATACAAAATAATGAGCATAATACATTATCTGATAATGGACCATTGTTTAATCTACCATATCCTATAACTGCTGGATATAAAATTTCATCACAATTATACACCGTTACAGTATCATCAGTATCATCAATAGTTTTAAGTTGATTTGTTAAATACCATGTATCATTATTTTTATTTCTACTATATAAACATCCATTTGCGTCTATACCAATTTGTAAATTTCCTAATCCAAATACAATACCAGGTAAACTATTGCCTTGTTCATCATATGTAGTTATCCAATTAGTTCTACCGGAAGAAACATATGAATATGCGCCATTTGTTATGTTATTTGCATTAACTTCATCTTTTATATGTAACAAACCTCCACCATCTTCAACAATTTGAGATGATGATACAACTGTTGTAAAAGGTCCATTTTCATCCTGTCTTGTAACAATTTCTTTATTTTTATATTGCACTGATTCTAGTTTAGATTCTATATATGCTAATTGAGGTATATTTACAAATGCACTACCTGTAATATCTGTCATTAAACCAAAATTATAAGGATAATTAGGTTCTAATGTTTTTGGATCATGTATAGCATCTATATATAACTCATTATTATAATTATAAGAAATTTTCACACCACCTATTTGATTAACATTTGCTTGATTTAAACTAATTATTTGATTGTCTTTAGTTAAACCAGTACTTGCAGTTGTTATATAATCTGTGTGAGAGTGAGCTAAACTTGTTATATAATTACTGTGTGAGTGTTCTAATGATTTTATACCACCACCATCTTCAACAATTTTAGCAGCAGTTACAATATCTGTAGAACCTGAATTTTGATCTATACTTGTGGTAAGTTTACCATTACTATAATTTACTGAATATAATTTTGTACCTAAATATGCTAACTGAGGTATATTTACAAATGCTTTACCTGTACTATCTGATTGTAAACCAAAATGATAAGGATAATCACTTTTAAATTCATCAGCATCATCTGTTGATCCATAATAAGCATGTATATTATCTAATGTTGAAGAATATCTATAAGAAACTTTCACGCCACCTATTTGATCAACATTTGCATTTGGTATATTTTTTAAACCACCACCATCTGTAACAATTTTAGATGCCGATACTATAGATACAGTTGTTTTATCTACAGTTTTTGTTAATTCTTTAGAACTATCATCATAATTAACAAATTCTGGTATTATCCAAGGTACATAAGTAAATGCTTGTCCTAACGTATTTAATCGTAATGGATAAACTCTATCAGATGGAAAATCTTCACCCATTAAATTAATTCTTTCAGGTGTTTCTTCTTCATTAACAGGTTGTTCAATTATTTGGCCGTTAGGATCAAATCCTAATTTAACAGTACCGAATTTTTCATCAGATGCTTTAGAAATATTAACAAACGCTTGACCTTTTTTATTGAGTTGTACACTAAAGTTTCTATCTAAAGGATTTACTTCAGGATCTACTAAATAATAATATTCATATGAGTATGCATATGGTTCATCTTTTATGAATATCTGTTTATCTGGATTAAAACCAACTTTAATTAAACCATAAGATGATTCTAAACCTAATTCAGTGTTTGTATCTCTTGCACTAGCAGTTGGAATATTTATATACGCTTTTTGATAGTTTTTATTTTTTTCATTGAGTCCAGATGCATCCTTTTTATAGTTTCCAGATTCATCCTTTTCATATTCATCATTATCTATTAATACACCAAATAAATGATGAGAGTCATTTTGAGGATTAATATTGTTATTAAATCCTGTTTTTATTCCCCCTAATGTTTCATCAGTTGTCGGTAATAAACTAATTATATTATTTATATTATTACGATATTTAATATTTATACCTTCACCTGCTGTTAATACTGAAATAGCTTTAATCCATCCATCATTATAACACAATAAAGAATTATCAAATAAAACAAAATAAATATTATTTTCTTTAGCTTTAACATAAGATGACAATAATTTTTTATTTTCAATATCATTTTCTGTTAATGTATATATTCTTACATTATTTCTTGAATGAGTAAATAATACTTTTTCGCCAACTTTATAATTAACTGTTTCATCATTAATTTTATCAGGTAAATTAAGAGTACTAATTCTATAATTTATTTTACATATATTATTACCTACCTCAATAATATTTTCTAAATTTTCATCAGCAATATATAATTCAGCTTTATCCGTATTTGACTCTTTATTAAATATTAATAGCGTTTGATTAGATACACTATCTAAGCCAGTGGTATTATCACTTTTTAATGTATCTTGTAAATTATTAATTTGTGAAAATAATGTTGTAATTTTTTTATTACCAAATTTATTTAAATCTTTAGCCATTATCTTGATTAATATTATATTTTTGAGTATCAGTTATTACTTGTTCATTATCATTATCTTTAACAACGTTAAAATTACCTGAAAATTCAGCAATGATTTTATCTGTACTTATTTCAGAACGTGTATTAATTATTGGATAATTTGAACATACAGTAACACTTAAATTTATACGTCTATTTTTATCTTCAGGAGAACTCATATCAATTTTATTATATTCAATTTTAGTACTATCTGGAGAAAATTCTATTGAACAACGTATAATTTGTCCTAAATAAGTTATATTAAAATATTTTTGAAATATGATTTTATCTAATATCTCTTGTAGTAATACAATTGATTCATTATAATTAGATAAAACATATTCTAATGATAATGACATTTCTATTGGGAGACGTCTAATTTCTGCATTATAACCTCTTATAAAATTTCCATCTCTTCTCTCATATGAACCTCTTGCAAAAGGATTAGTTAATTCTTCTTTAGGTATAGAAATACCTTCAATATTTATTACACATCTTGGTAAATGCATATACATTTGATCTTCTCCTGTTGTTTCATTCCAAGAAAATTCATATCCATTAGATTCTACAAACATAATAGATGAACCAGTATTAAATATAAAATGATTAATTGGTTTTCCATACATAATAATATTTCTGTTTAACCAATTTATGACACCTTTCATAAGAACACTGAAAAATCGTTCATCCCTATTATATAGATCATCAAATTTTTCCATATCCCATGGACGAATCCATGGATTTACTTCTTTATTAACAATATTATTCATATATTGTGCATAAATTTATTCTTTAATAAAAATAAGCTAAAAAATTGTTTTATTTATTTCTATTTTAAAAAAAAATACGTATTTATTATGAAAGTTGTTAATATAACTGATATTGAAGATCTTATTTTATGTAAACATGATATAGATTTAACTTTAATTGAACATGGTGATATTGAAGAAAAAATGACTATACCAGAATTTATGAATAAATATGTTAATTTAAATAATATAACATATATTGAAAATAATAATTTATTTTCTTTTTCTATAATTAATGTTTATGATAAAGAATATTTATTAGTAACAGAAGTTAATAATGAATATATAAATAAAATAAAAAAAATTATTGCTTCTATTGATGGTGATTTTTCTAAACTTAAACAATTAAAAAATATTGAAATAACAGAAGATAATTGGCAAAGTATGTTATTGTATAATGGAAAATATTATCAAGTTAAAGTGTAAGATTTAGCCCGAGATGCCCTCTTTTTCATTATATAATGAGATATATTAAAAATGATTTTCGAGGCATCTCGGGCTAAATCTGGCGGTATTCTATATATATTCTAGAATTTAATTACTCTTCTTCTTTTTTCTCTTTATTTTTTTCATCATCATTTTGCTCTTCTGGTTCACTAAATTCATCAATAGTATTATTAAATTTAGCTACTGTTTCTGCAAATTTCTTTGTCTTTTGAGCATATTGTTCATCAGATGAATTTTTAGTAGATTTTCTTAAAGTATATGCATATTGTTGAAGAATATCTTGTACAGAAGAAAGTTTATCAAAATTATCTGATGTTACATTTACTGTAAGTTTATTATCATCAACAGTGCAATATTCCATTTCTTCGAAAGATTTTAAAGTATCTTCTGCATTTTCTAAATCAGTAAAATTAAATGTTATTGATTTAAAATCTTCAGATTCATTAATAATTGATTCATTTATAAAATCTTGTAATCTTTTCATAGTTATTATATAATTATTTTATTTTACCACATGGCTTTATCATATAATCTCATAAATGCATCTTCGGTAAATTCTTTAGAATCCCAGTTATCTTGTAAATCGATAAATGCTTTGAGACGTTCCCAATCTTTCTTTTTACCTTTTGTTATGTCATTATGCATAAATTTAAGCCAACCAACTAATATTGTCATTTCATCTTCTTTAAGATTTTCAATATTATATTTATTACCTACTTGAGTTGACTCATTTAATATTTCATTTAATGTTTTCATTATAATTATTTTATTTTTATTTTAAATCCTCTAAATCCCAATCTGAATAGTATTTAAGTACACCATCTTGTATTTCTTGTACTTGACTAAATAATTCTTTAAATCTTTTTTTATCAGTTTCTTCAAAATCTTTAATATCTTTTTCTAAAAATGCTCCACTTTCAGCAAGACAAATACTATTTCTTTTTCCTCCTTTACCACGCAATATATGATCATATGTATATTTCATGTTTTCATATGCTTCAGGATATTTTTTGAGAATTTCTGTCATTTCACTTTGTATTGCATCAAGTTTTTTAGAATCCTTTTTAGCAACACCATTTAATATTTTAACACTTAATCCATTTAATAATGCTTTTAACATTTTATACCCAATAATTCCTGCAATAACTGCTGCGGCACCACCAAGAACGGATTCATTAATTGTTGATTCATCAATTTTTTGTTGTAAACTTTTCATATCTTTATATAATTATTTTATTTTTATTTTATTTACTTCCTTTAATATAATTTCCAGATACTTTTAAATTTTTAAATTGTCTTACAACTATATCTTTAATTATTATATTATTTTTTCCAATACCTGTCTGAACAAGTATTAAACAAGCATCTGGGCCAATTTGTTTTTGTTTATTAGTTAAATATATACCTTCATTATTTAATTTATGATAACATTTAATTTCAAAACATAAATCACCTAAATCTAAATCATATGATTTATATGATCCATTATCTATATCATCATGGGTTATCATTTTTTCAAATTCACTACCAAAATAATCTTCAGAATTTACTTCTTTATTTAACAAATAAATTAAATATTTTTCAATTAATATTCCTGCAGCAGAATATAACTCATATATTTCATTATTATCTTCTTCAGAATTTGTTAAAAAATTAATATCTGTTCCATCAACATTAACTGTTAAAGTATTATTTGAAGATATAAGTTCTGCTAATTTATTTGTTAATTGCATTTCTATTTCATTTAGATTATCATGAAAATTATTTTGAAATTTTGATTCAATCAATAAACTGTCTTTTAATGTTTTCATATCTTATTTATAATTTTATTTATGATAATGCCATATAGAATGTATTTTTACGAACTTCACCACCAATTATATAATATCTATCAATTGGGTATTTATTTTGTAATTTTTCATAAGCTTCATAACTCATATCGTCATCCACAAATACTATAGAAGCTAATGTACTACCCCATTTTGCTGATTCATGTTCTTTATCAAATACAACTATAATATTATGTGCATTTTTACTTTCTCCGGATATATCAGTTACTCCTTTTAACAAACCTTTTGGATCAGATTTATCTGGACAAGTACCCATATTTTTCTTTATTTGTTGTTCTTCATATTTACGATATTCAGCAGCAGTTTTAGAATCAGTTGTTATAAAACCTCCATCCCATTTCTTTTCAGGCCAAGGTCCCATATACATTCTAACTATATTTGAACTTTCATTTAAAACTTCACTTAAAGTTTTCATATTAATATTTATTATTTTTATGTTTATCTTTTCTATTATATTTTGTTTTATCACGGAATGTATGATTATGATTTATTGGTTTTCCGTGAGCTTCTATTTCTTCTTCTCTTGATGCTTTACGATTAGCTTTACGTTGCCATTCTGAAGCTTGATCTTTAGATACAGTTATTTTTCCTTTAAACTTTCTTTGACATAATGTTTCTTCAATGTTTTCGTCAAAATAATCATCTAAATAATTCAAAAGGTTTTTCATAAAGAGTTATTTAATAATTTTATTAATTTAATAATAATATTTAATCAACTGTCAATATTCTAGAATCATAATAAACATCTATATCACAGTCGTAATATCGCATTAGAATTAAAATTATTTTAATTAAGTATAATAAATAAATTAGGAAATATTTCTCCAAAATCTTTACCGTATACTTTTATTTTATTTGTATTTTCTTCTATTTGGCAATTTTTAATCCAATTAAGTACTTTAATATAATTTTCTACGATTTTTTTATATTGATCATTTTTATCTATATCTGGACATTTGCAATGCGATGTTGCAGAAATATTTTTTCCAAATGCATCTAACTTTAAAAATGCTTCTAGTAAATCAATAAGATAATCTATCATATCACTATTTGGTTCACCATCTTCTATAAAAAAGAAATTATTATAAAAATCAATATCACCAAACATTTGTATCAAATACAAATTTAAAGCATTTTTATATGAATCTGTACATGATAATACTTTTGTAGTATTATCTCCTGATAATGAATTTTGCGGACAACCACATGTTTTATAATTTGCTGTATTATTATAATTATATGTTGAAGTATTTAAAATTAAATTAAGATTATTTAATGTTTCATCATATTGACCATTAGCATAAAACTTTAATACATTTTTATAAATTTGTGTAGATAATGATATATCTGTTACAAATGAATAATAATTAATTATTTTAGCAAATGTTTGATATAAATTATTTATATCATCTTCATTTATTTCAGAAGAATTTAAAATTTCATTTAATTTACTATAATATGAATAATCAATACTTGCAAGTACATTATAAAATGATATATCTTTAACATCACTTTCTGGATTTATTTTTGGAGACACTATTATTCCTTCAATAATTTCACTATTGATTGTGAAATTTTTTACATAATCTTCTAAATTTGTATTATTCAAAAATTCATCAGTTAAATTAACATATATTCCTTTAAGATAACCGTCATCAGCATATCCACCCAAAATATTAGATATATATGCATAATATAAATTATGTTCAGTTATCTTAACTATTGGTGCCTTAATATTTTGAAGAAAATTAAGATTAGTCATTTTTATATTTTAATATTTTTTATTGTTAGCGTATTTAAATTTATAAATTTATCTTTTGGAATATAATAATCATATGAATAAATATAACCATTATAACTATAACTATATGTATAACTATCTAAATCAACATATTTTTCATTTACAGATATTTTAAAATCTATAAATTTACCTGGTTCCAATCCATCAATTTTTGACAATTCAATTTTATCATTATTTAACGGTAAATTATAACTTATTAATTTACTAGATATAGTATTTTCATCTTCTTTATCTTTAAGTTCTAATAATACATTCACATTTTTATTTTTTACAAAATCAGATAAATTAAAATCTATATTCTTATAATATATTATAATATCATCATAATAAATAAATTTATATTGTTTATTTGAATATAATAATGATGCCAAATCATATTTAATTTTAGTATTTTTTGTAATAGAAGGTGATTCAACTATACTAAAAACATAAGAATATTTAGGTAATTCATTTTCAAATTTTTTACGTAATCGTAAATCTATTTGTTTATTAGTATTTATTAAATATTGAATTAATTCAGATGAACTATTATAATTTTGATTACGTTTTATTTTATATAAATTAATATCAAATTTACTCTTATTTAACATTAAATTTTTAGTTAAATATGCTGTTAAATCATTAATATCATTTTTTGATATTTTATCATAATGTTTTACAATTACGTCAAGAAGATCATTTATATCTTCATCATTAAATTCATGTCTAAAACCATTATCATTACGTATTTTTGTCATATTTAAATTTAATTTTGATGCAACAAAATCTACATAATCTCCATTAAATACTTGAGAATATTCATAACTATATGCATATGTATAACTATTATAATTATATATTTCATGTTGTTTAATAGCATAATCATATGCGGCTTTTAAATCTTCATCATATTCATATTTTTCATTAATATAACAACGTTTAAAAAAATCATCACTACTATTAGAAGAAACACATAAAATTTTAGTTCTAAAATTATCACCAATTTTTTGACGTTTATTTTTAATAGTAAATGATCCAATATATTCAACTTCAAATATTTTAGAATAAAATTTATCTAATAATTCTCTAATATTAAGATTAGTTTTAAGTAATTTTGAATATGTTAATATATTTATATTAGCTTCAAAAGGTTCGCTGAATAATTGATAAGAAGTATTATTAATAACGGTATTTTCTACTGAATTATTTATTAATGATGACTCATAATTATAAATTTCATTATTTAAATTTGTATAATAATCATTAAAATTAATAATACTTGGATCCAATTTATAATGACCATCTACAATATATGATAAATTTTGAAATTCATAACTATAAGCATTATATCTAATTAATAAATTTGGATCGTACTCTAAATTAACATCTAAATATGCATAAGTATATGAATATGCATATGCATAAGTGTTATCATAACGATTTTTATAATCATCTAATATATTTATAATTTCGTTATTGGTTTTTATACAATTATTAATATTTTGTTTTAAGTTTCTATCAATTATGTTATTAATTGTATTGCTAGTTAAACGATTATTAGTTATAGTTTTAGGAATAATACTATTTATTGCACCGTCATAATCGGTTACATTAAATGTTAAACCATTTAATGGTTGTTCTATATTATTTTTCTTATATTTAATAACTTGTGATAAAACTTTAACTTTCTTTTCAGATGTTTCCACTCCAAATAATTATATGTCTTTATTAAAAATAATATTTTGTTTTAAATAAAAAATGGAGAAGTAAATTACTTCTCCAATATGTTTAATTCATTTGTATTTTTGTTACTGTAATTCCATTTTTTTGTAAGAAATCTATACCTGTAGTATCTCTATATTCTTCTGTATAACATACTCGTTTAATTCCAGATTGAATAATTGTTTTAGAACATTCAAAACATGGACTCAAAGTGACATATAATGTGGCATCATCAGTAGAACTAATCCATTTTGCGCATTTAGCAATTGCATTTGATTCTGCATGAAGAACCTCTCTTTTTGTGGTTAATTTAAGATAATGACAAGGTAATCCCTTTTCATCATCAGCATGACCAAGAGGCTTCAAAACATTTGAACAAAATTTAGGATTTAATTGTTCTTTAATAGGTTTTTCTGTAACAGCGCATCCTCTTGAATATTTACATGAACAACTAGCATCTTCACAACAGTTATCATATCCTGATGGAGTACCATTAAATCCTTGCGAAATTACTTGCCCATTTTTAGAAACAATAATACAACCTACTTTATTTCGAATTGCATAACTCAATTTTGAAATAGCATATGCCATTTCCATATATGCTTTATCATATTGTAATTGACGTTCAGAATTCATATTTATATTTTTAATTTATCTATATAATCTATTTGGATGAATTGCATTGTTTGCACTAACTGAATTAATTTCTCCTTTTAAATATTTCCAACAATACCAATATTTCTTAAGTCTTTGTTGATCTGTTTCGCCAAATGTTTTAAGACGTCTTATATCCATGTTGTCTTCTAGATCATATATTTTAACTAATTTAGCAATATCATTTTTTTCTACTCGTTCAATAAAATCAAAATAAAATTTCTCATCATCTCTTCTAGAAATTGCATCTACAGCATTAACAATTTCTTCATCAAAATTATATTTATTACGAAGATCTTCTAAAGTAATATCAGTATCTTCTACAACATCATGAAGTAACGCAACAATATATGCTTTATCATAAAATAATGATAATGTTGAAGCATTATCATTGCATTTCTCTTCTTTTTCAGCAAATATATTTTCCGCTACTCGTATAGGATGATTAACATACGCGTTACCACCTTTATCAATTTTATCTTTAAAAACATCATGAATAAGGTCAAACGCTACACGTGTTTGGGTTTTAATATGTACACTCATATATATAATTTTAAAATTATAATAATATATAGAAAATTATTATTATAAATTCAAATGGAGAAATTTATTTTTCTCCATTTGAATTCTTTTTATATATTAATTGTATAATTCCATTATATTTATCTTCTGCTAATTGAACTTTAACACCAGTACTTAATATAGCATAATATTCATATAAATATAATGGGGGTTGTTCTCCAACTTGTTCGTATAAATAATCTTTTAATTTTTCACTGTATATTGCATATAATGGATTTTCTTTAGCATTATCATCATTTGCCGGATTATACATTACTCCATTACATTCAATAGTTGGAGGATTTTTTATAATTTCATTAGATATAGATTCTAATCTGGCATTATAATTATCACATCCATTTTTATTTGGAATTATTCTTCGTTCCAAAGAAAATATTGAATCAATATTTACATGATAATTTTCATTAATATCAATAAATTTCATTACATTATACGTTGAAATTCTTCATTTTGTTTTTTTATTTCAGTTTTTGATTCTGTTTTTGATTCAACTTTTATTTTATCATTTTCTATTTTTTCAGGATAATTCCAAGTTATATTAATTTCTTTAGCTTTAGTAAATAGTGCATTTATGAAATTTTTATACTTTTCATAATCTTCACAGATTTCTTCATATTTAGTTGCGCATTCTTTATTAGCTTCTGCTTGTATTTTTAAATCTTCATATGTTTCTTTTAATGTATTATTATCTTCTTTTAATGATTTATATTGTGTTTCTAATACATCATATTGTTTACTTACACCAGATAATTTTTCTTTAGCTTCATTTAAATCTTTTTCATATGAAGATAAAACTTTATTATATTGTTCTTCTGTTTCTTTGTTTTCTTTCTTTTGCTGGGCATAAGCTTCTCTATATTCTTTATCTGATTTTCTTAATATATCATTATCCGAATTGAGTTTAGCTTCGGTCATTAATGATTTTTCTAATTCGATTTTTGCGTTGTTATATTTGTTATCAAGTTTTGCAAATTCATCTTGAAGTTCTTTATATTTATTTTGAAGATTTTCGTAATGATCTTCTAATACATTATAATTTTTTAAATCTTCATCATGTAATTTTTTTAATTCATTATATTCATTATTTTTTGTTTCGATATTGCCTAATAATTCACCAATTTGATTTTTTCTTTCCTCATATTTTTTACGAAGCATTTCATAGGCCTGTTCGCTATTTGACAATTTCTTTGAGCACTCATCTAATAAACGTTGTGATTCTGACAATTTAATATTTTCTTCTTCAAGTAAAGTTATCTTATTTTCGTATTCAGATATTTGTTTTTGTAAATCTTCTAAATTATTTGCGTCATTTTCACTTGAATTTATTTGATCTTTTAATTGTTTATTTTCTGCAAAAACTTCATTATAAGTATCTTGAAGTATTTTGAAAGCTTGATCTTTTGATTTAATAGTATTTTCATAACTTTCTTGTAATGAATTAAAAGAATCAGCATCATGTTTTAATTCATCATTTTCTTTAGTTAAAGCTTCAATTTGAGCTTTTTGCTCTCTAAAAAATTTAGCTGCATTATTTAGACGTTCCTGCAACTTAGCATTATCTTGTTGTAATTGTTCAATATTATCCATAACAAATAAAATGTTTTGTATATAAAATAGAAAAGAGTTGAATAATAATTCAACCCTTAAACATTTTAGTCATATATCTATTTGCTATTTGTGATAATGCTATCAGTATCAATTTTAATAATTTTAATACAATTTCATTATTCTATCTAATTCACGTTTGTTATCTTTATCTTTTATATCATTACGTTTATCATAATTGTGTTTACCTTTACAAACCCCAATAAGAACTTTAATTAATCCTTTATTATTTATGAACATTTTTAATGGGATTAATGTTATTCCTTGAATTTGTAATTTTTCATTAATTTTTCGTATTTCTTTTTTATTAAGAAGAAGTTTACGAATTCTTAATGGATCATGATTAGTAAACTTATCTGAATCATATGTTGATATATGTGAATTAATCATCCATACCTCACCATCTTTTACATAACAATAAGCTTCACCAAGATTTACATTTCCTGATCTTATTGATTTTACTTCAGAACCTTGAAGAACTATACCAGCAACATAATCCTCCAAAATTTCATATTCATATTTTGCTTTTCTATTTAATATTTCCATGAATATAATATAGAATATAATATTAAAATTTCAATTTTTTATTAGTTTTTATAAAGAATATAATAAAAAAACTTATTTTTAATAAAATTATACATAAATATAAGTAACTAAACCAAATGATTTTAGGAGATTTAACAAGTGTATTTGAGCAAGATATGACTATAATGGAAGCTGTACAGAGAAATTTCAATCAATCATATACAAATACACAAAAGAAACCATCAAAGTGGTCTAAAATATTGACTTCGCTTTCTCATTATGGAATGAATTATGATGATAAGGTGTTTCAAAATATGGTTGCAATTCCAGCGAATAAAGAATTTCAGCCAAAAGATGATGCTTTACTCCAACAAACATTATATGGAGCTGCATTAAATAACTGGAAAATTAAAGGTGAAGAGGAAAAGTCATTTGCAGAAAAAACGCTTGAACAAAAACGTCAAGTTCTTCGTCAAATGGCTATGCAACCAGAACTAGAAGATATTCTTGATATAATGTCCAATGAAGCTATTGTATATGATGATAACGAATCATATATTTGTCAACCTTATTTAGATACTGGGCTTATTCAGGATTTAAATGAACAATCAGCAGAAGAAATTCGTAATGCTATCGATACAATCTTTTATAAGATGTATATGTTATTAGATTGGAAAATTAATGCATGGGATGATTTTAAACGTTTTCTTATTGAAGGTGTATTAGCTTATGAAATTGTTTATGATGATTTATCTCACCCAAAATCAATTATAGGTATTATTGACTTAGATCCAGCAACACTCACTAGAAATGTTGAAGATGGAACAACTTATTGGATTCAATATAAAGGCGTATTAGGTAAAGAAAGAAAATTACTTGATTCACAGGTAATATATATTAAATATGAAGATACTGGAGTATCAACACGTCAATCATATCTTGAACGTCTTATTCGTCCTTTCAATCTTTATCGTATTGTTGAACAAGCTCAAGTCATTTGGACAGTTACTCAATCTTCATTTAAAACTTTATTTACTATACCTGTTGGTGGTATGAATAAAGCAAAAGGTATGCAAACATTATCACAAGCAATGAACAGATATAAAGAAGATATATCATTCAATGTAGAAACTGGTGAATTACAAGTAAATGGTAAAGTTAATATGCCATTCACTAAAGAATATTGGTTACCTGAAAATGAACAAGGTACTCCACAAATTGAAACTCTTGTTGATAATGGTCCACAGTTAAATGACTCAGATCAAATTAAATACTTTGAGTCTAAACTATATAAAATGTCAAAAATTCCACAATCACGTTTTGACAAAGAAGCTCAAGCAACTTGGTTTGGCAGTGATCCAACACAAGCATTACGTGAAGAAATTGATTTTTCTCGTTATGTTACTCGTCTTCGCAATACATTTCAATTTATAATACTTAAACCTATACGTATTCAATTAGCTCTTCAAATTCCTGATATTAAGAATGATAAACGTATATTAGATTCTATTTCTCTTCGTTGGAATTCGTATAATTTATTTGAAGAACAAATGAATATAGAAATAACTACACGTAGAGTTGAATTTATTGGTACTATGAAAGATAGTATTACTGTTGTTAATGATGAAGGTGAAGAAGAGCCATATTTTTCTCCAAAATTCCTTGTAGTTAAATATCTTAAGATGTCTGAAGCAGATCTTGAACTTAATGAAAAATATAAATTAGAAGAAAAGTTAGCAAAACAGAATAAAGGTGGAGGTGAAGAAGAAGGTGGTGATGAAGATACTGAACTTGGAGGAGAAGATGAATCAACAGAAAATAATGAAGAAGGAGGATCTGAATCTGAAGGTGGAAATGATATAGATGCAGAAATGCTTGGAGATGTACAACCAGAATCACCAGAAACAACACAAGCATAAATATATAGAGTAATAATTAAATGAGATTATCAAATGTTGAATTAATACAATCAACTGTAATAGATGTAGATGACCCTGCTAAACAAGGTAGAATAAAATGTGTTATACCTGGAGTATTTGAAAATTCTAAAGACAAAGAATTATATCCATGGATTCCTCCTTTTGGTATGACTCGTTATCAATCATTTTCTAAAGAATTATGTGGAGCAAAAGTTTGGGTTATTCAAAATAAAGATAATTATAATGAATTTTATTTTTTTCCACTATTTGATAAAATAACTAAAACAAAAGAATTTTTAGATGCTAAATATGATAGTAATCCAGAAATTGTATATATGCGAGATAATTGTGGATTAGTTTCTAGTTTGACATATGATGAGGATGACGGTTCAATGAATACTGTTAATGACTCATTTATAAATATTAGACCAGATGGTGAAATACATATTCATACAAAAAACGCTGATGTACATTTAAAAAATGGTAATGTATTTATTGGTAGTGATGAAAATTCTAAGCATGAACCTGCTGTATTAGGAGATAAATTATGTAATATATTGGGGGATTTATGTTCAGCTATGACTTCATTACAAAGTAAGGCATCTCCAAATCCATTTACTTCACATTTATCTGATGGTTTTCAGCAGGCTGTAACTGCATTACAACCTTATAGTGAAATTAAATGTGAAAAAACAAAAGTAAATTAAATGGGAAATTTCGTATCAACAGAAAAACTTCGTGGAATGTTGGGTCCAGAAAAGTTTGAGCAATTAGAAAATGGTGCTATTGATAAAGGTAGTGCATTTCTAAATGGTAAGATAACTTCTACAATGAATAAAGTTATGTCAGATAAAACTGTAGTTGGTCTCACTCAAACAGCAACTTCAGGACTTGGATTATATTCAACAGCAAGTGCATTAGTTACAAATCCTGCTATATTATCAGGATTAGCAGATCAAATAGTAAGTAGTTCTATGGATATTGTTGCCACAGAATTAGGTAAATTAGGTGGAAAAATTGCAGGAAAATCAACTCAAATATTATCATCAATACCATCTAAAATACAATCATATTCTATGAGTTATTTTAATGCTTATAAGAAATCATTTGGAGAAATGCTTAGTGAAGTTATGAATGACTCTGAGTCAAATGATAAAAAAAGACAAGAAGATAGTGAAAAAAAATCAAAAAATAAAACATTAGAAAAGACTAAAAAGGCATTAGGTGACGCAAAAGCTTTTATTGATAAAAATACAAAGTTAATAAATTCTTATTTAGGAACAATTACTAAATATGTAGAAGAAGGTCCTGATATGTTAGCTAAGGAAATTGATAAACAAATTGATAAAGGTGTTAAATATGCTAATAAGCAAGTTGATCAAAAAATTGAAGATGTTGAAAAATATGTGAACACTGAATGTAAAAAACAAGGAGAAAAAATAGGAAAAAAAATGGTTGAAGCATATAACGATAAATTATTAAAACAAGCGCAAAAACAATTAGCTAAACAAAAAACTACAATATCAAAAGCTAAAGCATTAGCATTTAAAGCAAAACAAGCTGGAATTCTTCAAATAATGGGTATGACCGGTATAGGTATGCCTATTTAAAATTATGTGGAAAATATATAATGGCACAAAGTAAAGAAGTAGATTTTAATCCTATAAAAGAAACAGTAGGTGGAAAACAGGCAGAGCGCGTTATTTGGTCAACTAATATAATTAATGTTGCTTTAGAGGCCATTGAACAAGGTAAGCCTCTTAAAGCATCACCATTCTATATGAAGAATACAAAGCTCTTAAAACCAGAGCTTGTATATAAAAGAACTAAAGAAGAAATTGAAGACTATATAAGATGTAAAACCGATCCAGTATATTTTGCATCTAAATGTTATTTAATGACACCTGAAGGTTTGAAACCTTGTGTATTAAGAGATTATCAAATTGATTATTTACATCATTTACAAAATAACAGATTTAGTATATTTTTAAGTTGTCGTCAATCAGGTAAGTCAACTACAACAGCTATATATTGTCTTTGGGTTATATTATTCAATACTGATAAAACTGGACTTATTCTTTCTAAATCAGGTCCTGCTGGTGTTGATTTAATAAAGAAGATTAAAGACATGTATTTGTATCTTCCTTATCATTTAAAGATAGGTACAATGAAATGGAATCAAGGTGAAATTTCATTTGACAATAACTCTTCTATTTCTACAGAAGCTTTCTCACCAACAGCAGGTCTTGGTAAAACAATTAACTTCCTTATTCTTGACGAGTTTGCTTGGTGTCCACCTAACGATGTAGAATTATTCTATAATAACATTATTCCTACAGTAACAACAATTTCAGACTCAAATGTTTGTATAATGTCTACACAAAATGGATTTAATTTATTCTATAAACTTTGGAAAGCAGCTATTGAAAAGAAAAACATATATGCTCCATTTAAAGTAGATTGGAATCAAGTACCACAATTCAATGCTAAAACAAAACAATGGGAAAAACGTACTCAAAAATGGAAAGAAGAAATGGTCGGTATTCTTGGTTCAGAAGAAGCTTTCCAATATCAATATGGTACAATGTTCTCTGCTTCAGATCATTGTCTTGTGTCTCGAGAATGTTTATCGAAAATAAGAGATAAAGCTGTTTTATGGGAAAATAGAATTGAAGATATGCATAATGCGGGAATTAATTTATTTTTACCACACCCAGATATGTTATTCTGGAGACCTGATTTTGACCTTAATGAATTACGAACAGGATATTTTGTATTATGCGATGACTTAGCTGAAGGTGCAGGTCAAGACTTTACACCATTTAACATTTTCCAACTTGTTGAAAAAGATTGTTATAAACATGTTGGTAGATGGTATTCAAATACTGTTGATTTAGAATCTGCCGCTTTAGAGTTTTGGTTATTAGTTGGTCAATTATTTAATGACGAAAGATGTATTTGGTCATTAGAATGGAATACTTATGGCGCATTATTTTACAATATTTTAATGAATTTAAATGAACCAGATTATGACGAAAAATCATCTTATAGATATAATTTAGTATTTGATGGTATTGAACTTAGTAACTTTGTGATGTATAAGAAAACATCAATTGATGAACCAGTAATTGGTAAAAAACCAAAACATACATCAAAATTTATGCCAGGTATTAAGTTCACATCAGGTAACAAAGGAACATATTGTACATTGCTTAAAATGAAGTTCGAAAAAGGTCAAATTGATACAAATGACTTAATAACAATTGGAGAATTAGAAAACTTTGAAGATAAAAATGGAAATGGAAGTTATAAAGCTTCATATGGTCATGATGATTCAATTATGACATTTGTACAATTACCGGCTCTTGAACAAACCGCGAAATATAAAGATTGGTTAGAAAACTTTGAAGCAAATAATATTACTATTAATATGAATAATAAATGGTCTAATAATTCTAATAATTGGATGCAACTTCAAAGTACGGATATATTTAATAATATGCCAGGATTACAACCTGTAGGAATATTTGATATATTTAGTTCTCAAAATAATTTATAAATAAAAAAAAGGAATTTAACGAATATTCAGTAAAATATTTTGTTAATTCCTTTATTAATCTTTTTCATAATTTGCTAGTTCCTTCTTTTTATTTTCTTTAGAAGTAATTAACAAATTACTTGTTGCTTTAACCTCAGTATTTTTATTTGGAATTACAAGATAAATACGAATATCTTTTGAATTTATATTTTCTATATTAGGAAAAATATCATCGAACCATATATTTAATATTGAATCACTAATATTATATCTAATACGCTCCTCTATTTCAGGATATAAAGCTCGTATTGAAATTTTAAAAGTATCTCCTTCATGCATTTTTATTGTTGAAGGCATACCAACACATACAGTGTTAACTCTATTTAAACTATCTACATTATCAACATGATTATCTGCTGATGTATATATTATTGATGTAAATACAATAAGCATTATTAAAAATATCTTTTTCATAATTATTATACTTTTTATTTATATATATTTGTCATTAAATGCCAAATATTCGTTAAACTCCCCAAGAAATATAATTTATATATACTCCTTCTAATTAAAAATAGTTTACAGAAACTAAAAAGATTAAATTTTATGCTTTATAACATATTTTAGGGTGAATTTATTGACATAGATCAATATAATGAAATTATTTTTAATTGGATAATGTACAAATATAGAGGTATCATAAAAATATTTGTACAATTAAATGTTTAAAAAACTATTTGGAATAATACCTAACGTTATGAAAAATAAAGGAATTAAAAATAAAGATTCATTTTTTAATAAATTGGTAAAAGAAGATACTAATGTATCAATGATGAATTTTTTCTTAATGGCAACTTTATTTGTTGGTGTTATATTATTATTTGTACCAGTTATTGGCATGTTAACTGATATATGGTTTAATCATACAATGACAATTAATATGTCTGATATGGCATTATATGTTGGAGCTGTTGCAGGTATATTTACAGCTGGTGGATTAAGCTCTGCATGGACAGAATTTGCTTATTCTAAATATAATGTAAAACCAATTACTGAAGAAGATATGGCTCGTGCAGAAGAAGCCAAAGATGCTATAGAATCTGCTGGTGAAGATGATGCAGAAGATTTTACACGTGAATAAATAAATAATTATAAATAATATGATTGGAACGCATGATTCTTATACTTATCAAAAATCAAAAAATTTCTTTGCTAAATTTATAAGTATATTTTGGAGAACACAAAAATTAACAATACAAGAACAATATAATATTGGAGTTCGTGTATTTGATGTAAGAGTATATAGAAATAAAGATAATAAATGGGGAACAGCTCATGGATTTGTTCATTTTGACGAATCATTTGAATCACTTTCTAAAATATGCGAATATTTTGGACATAATTTTCCAGGTGCATATATAAGAATATATTTAGAAGATAAAGTAAAAAATAACGAAGAAATTAAAACATTATTCTTAAAAGAAGCCGAATTAGCTTTTAAATCTTATGAATTTATGTTGTGGGAAATTGGTACACATTTTCCATGGATAACTTATTATCGTAATACAAATTTTAAATTTAAACTTGTTGAATATTGCTGTCATTTATTTGGTTGGAATACAGATAAAGGATTTTGGTATAATATAAAAAATATTGATTGGAGTTCTTTTTCAATACCATCATATGCTAAAAAACATAATCAAAAAATTACACAAGAAATGATTGATGATAAATCTACTTTATATTTTTATGATTATGCAGGAATATATCCAAAAAATTAAACCTCATGCATTAAATATTATATCTTAATGAAATATATATCTTTAATATTTTGATGAACGAGAGTGAAGCAGAATAATGTAAAATAAAGAAAGAGAGTGTTACTAGTAACACTCTCTTTTTATTATTTATTGTTTTGCTCCACAGAATGGACAAAATTTATATTTTTGATTAAGTTTTCTTCCACATTGATGACAATATCTCTTTACTAAATCATTACTATTAATTTGTTTTTGCGAAGATGGAATAATTTTGATATACTCTGTCTTAAATGGCCAATATTCAAAATCTTTGTAAATATTTTGAAATTTTTGATTGGAATGACTTCCTTCTTCAATTCGACCAGTTTCAATAGATTTTTGACGTGGTGTTGAAATACTTTTAGAAATAGTATTTGCTGATGCATAATTATAAGTAGATTGTCCTGTAATTGCACCTGAAATAGTATCTGCACAATTATTTAACGCAAGAGTTGTATCTTCCAAACCACGAGAATCAATTGTAGAAGCAGAAGCAGAATATTCAATTGAGGCATTAGTATTATTATATAACTTTGTTTGCGCTAAGTTTTTAATATTATAATTGTAATTACTATAATTATTGTTATAATTATTGTACCAAGTTATATTTGAATCAACTGTAAGACAAGGATTTTGTATTTTTTCTCTTTCTTTATAAAATTCGATTTTAAGATTACCATTGTCTTTAATAGCTTTCTTTACTTCTTCAGATGCTCCAACAGTATAAGTAGAAAATAAAAGATGTGATTCATTATCAAGATATCTGTCAAGCCAAACCCTTTCACCTGGACGTAACACAAGCATTTTAGAGCTATAACTATTACCTCCATTAAAGTTAAATGTTACACCAATAGTATAATTATAAGGATTAAAAATTTGGATTTGAAATTCTGTACCATCATTCATATAGACGATACGTTCATTAGAAGAATTTGAATACTCTTTTAATAAAGATTTGTTTACGGCAATTTTAGCCAATTTTTCAATGTTGTTCATAATTAATCATATAGATATATTTTTTATATCTTGTTCCTAAACTTTTAAGTCTTTAAATTAACTTTCAAAAGGAGAACGTCTCCTCAGTCATAGAAACAAATGATTTATATATAAAAATATAGTTTTTTTCTAAAATATGTTAAAAAATAAACAAAATAATATAAAAATGGGGAACATTAAGTTCCCCATAATTTTAATTTCTTAATTTTTCTTTTTAATGTATCATCATAAATATCTTTTTCATGAATTGCAATAGCTGTTAATTTATTATTCAAATCTGGTTCATAAAAATAAGTTTCTTTATCATGAGCTTCATAATATTCAAGATAATTATTTTTAATATCTTCTAAATCAGCTTGTAAATAAATTAAATATTCATTATTCCAAATATCATGATATCGTTTGCCACTTGATAATGACTCAACCTATCCATGCTCTATGATCCATTCGGCTATAGCATGTCCACCTTGAACTGCCCCATAAATAGGATCTAAATTTTTATCAATTAATATATATAATTTATTTTTCATATTATTCTTCATTAAAATCATCTAAATATGTATTTTCAATTTTAGATTTCAAAATCATCTAAATATGTAATTGACCAATAACCATGAGAAGCATAACTCATTGAATAATCATTATCATCTTCTTCATAACAAAGTAATGCTGGATATTTTTCAAAATCTTTTACTTCAAGATAATGACTTACTTTATATCTATTCCAACTATCAATAAAGCTTTGAGCTTCCTTTTCATTTCTAATTAATGTTTTGTTACAAAGTTCCATAATTATTTATTATATAATTTTGTTAATACTCCTTTTATTAATCCCCATACTGTAGTTTTATTTTGTGGTTTTGCAAATCCTTTAGTATGTTTTACTTGCGATTTAATTTGAGTTCTATCATACAAATAATCAACTGTTGTTTTCCTTGCATATAATTCATTAATATCAATATCATTTTTATCTTCTTCTGAAATATAATCAAGAAGTTTAATGAAATGCCAATAACTTAAACAAGTTCTTTTAAAATCATTTTCATTACCACATTGACAATCTTTATTAAATTCTACAAAAACTTTATCAAGGCTTTCATCTTTATAATATTTTCTAAGATTTATTTCACAATTACAATATCCTTTACTACTAAATAAATCATTTAAAGCTTTTGAATGTTCTGAACATTGTCTAAAGAATGTTTTATATCTATTATCTTCCGAATCATATCTTATAGACTTATTTATCCATTCATACCAGTAATAATCGTCAGGTTCATTAGTATATTTATTATTTTCCCAATCATATTTATAATTATGACTTAAATACAATTTAAAATCATCTTTTGAAGTATTAATAATGTCTTTATAAATATCATAAGGTATAGAATGATATATACAAGGGCAATTACTATTTAAATATTTTTTGCATTTTTGAATTTCTTTATCAAGATATTCATTAACTTCCTGTTCATTAAAATCATGTTTAATACAATAATATACTAAATTCATACCATGATAATAAAAACTTGTATTATCATTATTTGTACCTTTAATTGCTTTCTTCAAAAATATATATGAAGGTTTAGCTGTTTTATAATTCAATTTTTCCATAATTTATTACTTATATATTTATTCCCAAAAAATAATTTTATCAATATATTCACAATAATCTCCATTATCAGAAAGTTCATTTAAAATTTCGTCATCAATATAATCTTCATATCCGGCGGCAAATAAATGTTCTTTTACTCTATTAATAAACAACACATCATCTTTTTGTTCATCAAATCGTGAATTACGATATGGGTAAAATGGAGATCCGTGAAAGTAATATTTCCATGATAAAATACCGCGATTAATCCAATATTTCTTACCATGAAGAATCCATCTATAATAAGTAATAAGATTGTGGATTTTGACCTTTCTTTCATTAATTTCATCTACAATACTTTGTAAACTTTTGCCTTCAGGTCTATTTGCAAGTTTACGAGTTTTCTTTTGCTCTCTTTGTTCATTTGCGAGTCGAGCGATCTCTACTTTCATTGCACTAAGTAATGCATTTCTTAATTCATTGTTTTCCATATTTGTAAATATTAATAATTTTATTTATAATGATCTGGTGCTCTATAAATCCAATTCTATTCAACAAAATGAACACCATAAACAGTTGAACAGATTTAATAAATAAAATCTATTTACGGAAAACCTCTAACAGCAATCTACCAATGTTGTCTCATAATTTTACTTAATTTAATTTATTTAACTTTATGTGATTCTCTAAATTCTTTCCATTCACTTTCAGAAAGCTCTGGTTGATTTTCTATAGCTTTTCGCTCTTCTTCAAAAATAGATAACCACAATTCTCTTGTTTTATTAATATCCATTGTGATCCCAGTAGGACTCGAACCCACCTCTGTTGTTTTAGAAGCAACGGCACAACCTCTGTACCATGGGACCAAATTTGATGACGAGGAGGGAATTGAACCCACAGCTGGACTAATCCGGTAGTCATCC